>Ga0222712_10006592_pt1 | contig 11431 bp, 27 predicted proteins | sample C33_657DmetaG_FD_165043 | JGI IMG/M metagenome (GOLD analysis project Ga0222712, IMG submission 165043) | Estuarine water microbial communities from San Francisco Bay, California, United States - C33_657D | ecosystem: Environmental > Aquatic > Marine > Unclassified | place: USA: California... | reverse complement strand
AAGAGGCATTAGCTTCTATTGAATTACAAACTTATAATGATTGGGAAGTTTTAATATTTGACGATGCGGGTTCGGATATAAATTTTTCAATCTATAAATGGTTTAAAGATAGGAATTCTGATAAAAGAGTTCTTTATATGACAACAAAATCTAACTATGATTTATTTCAGAATAGTTGGTTAATGTCACCGGACCTTGCGATGGGAGAAGTACTTGTACGTTTAGACGATGACGATATATTAATCGATGATTGTTTTGAATTCATTAATTCTATGTATGAAACAAATCCTGAAATAGAATTTACATATGGTTCATCTGTCTTTTTTGAAAACAATCAATTGAAGTCTTTGGTTGAAACTAAAAATCCATTTGAACACGAAAAGACAAGAGCAATGTGGTCAGGATATACAATACCTAATAATAGCCCTTGGACAGACCCGTGGAGTTTTACGCAAGATTATTTCGCTGAACCACAATCTTATACTTCAATAATTCACGCGGCTAAAGCGAATCAACTTTCAATATATCACACTTATACAATGAGAACTTCATCTGTAAAACGTGTAAAGGATAAAATAGATATGACATCTTATTTCGTTGATGATTTAGAATTTTTTGGAAGTTTAGATTATTTAGGTCTTGGACACAATTCAGTAAAAAAAGTGCTTTGTTTCGTTAGACAACATGGTGAAGGTAAGGTTTCGGACCATAATAAAGTTGTAAAGAATCAAAGTATGTATCAGGAAAATTTTAGAATAAGAGACAAGGTTGATTATTTAAGATGTTCTGGATTTCTTTCAAAAATAATACCTATTCAATCGAATACAAATTACAACGAGGGACTAAATGATGCATTGATTTCAAAATTTGAAAACATAAAGAAAACAATAGGTTCTATAACTCGTTGATAATCAATGACTTATAACTTATTGTATTTCAATGAGTTATACATATAAACTGGCCTAATATGGTGGGCGATATATTCACCTTACTTGTGTATTTTAGGGGAAATTTGGGGTGTTTCTGTACGTTTTTTCACCTTAAATTTGCCCTTTCTGTGTAAAATAATCTAAAAAATATTTGGTAATTTCAGGTAAATTTCGTATCTTTACGTTGTATTAAAATTATAAAGATATGAAACAATTACCTATTCAGTTGCCGGATTCCTTTATTAAGGGGTTGGTATGTAAGGTTCACGTTTCCCTTAATGGTAAAACGGGAACAAAAGAATTAAAAGTATGTATGGTTAAAGCTCGTTCAATTACTTTTATAGAAGTTGATAGAGAAAATCGCCAAAACATTTTCCGTAAAGTAGACCGTAAAGATATTGTTAATTTCAAACCTACCGCTATTTGTGAAGTTACGGTTAGGGATGGTATCTTACCTGTAAAATGGGAAAGTGCTTGGGATTCAATTGGACAACCATCCAATTCAGTACAAAGTTATGGTAGGTTTGCACAAGCGGCTAAACCATTCAGTAAACATTCGCAAGGATGGGCGCCGAAGTTACCTTCAACCACATATACCAATGGGTTTCCAATGGTATAAAAATAATAAGATATGAATATGAAAGTAAATGTAAACAAATTAGAAATGACTAGTTGTACAAAATGTGGTAATGATATGCCACTTTTACGATTCACAAAGTATGGTTATAGAAGTTGTGTAAATTGTAGTACAGTAGCTAGAGTAGGTGGTGTAGCAATTGCTAATCACAAAACAGGTAACGAAATTCAAATAATGCCAGCCGAAGATGCGGATAGATTGTATAGATTATCGCAACGAAGTGGTTATGGTGTTTGTAAAGGCATGAAACATAATTAATATGATACAGAATTTAAATAAGATTAAGGATATGGAATTCAACTTTCCAATCCACAATGCTGGTAAAGCTATGTATAAAGTTGTTAGTGTGAATGAATTAGCTAAAACAAATTCAACAACAGGTAATTGGGGAGCAGTTATACTTGCCGAAGATACCAAAAAATATGCATATAAAATACCTTCCCACATTGTATTCACTTTGGAATATGTTGAAGAAGCGCCTTATGATGCATTCAAAATTACGGTAATCACATCGGATAATGAAACATCTAAAATTGAAGTTAGTAAAAATGGAGTAAAAACTCCTGAATTATTTTTTGAATCATTAAAATCATTGGCAGAACATAGTGTAGTATTTAACCCCTAAAAAATAAAGATATGAAGTTAGAAACAATTTACAAAAAAACAAAGACAGGGGCCACTCAAGAGTGGACAATTGAAGTAGTAGGTAATAAGTACCGAACCCATAGTGGACAAGTTGGTGGTGCAATCACTACAAACGAATGGACGATAGTGTATGGTAAGAATGTAGGTAAAGCAAATGGCACTACTGATAGTGAACAAGCACTTAAAGAAGCTGAAGCTAAACGTACAAAAAAATTAGAGAGTGGTTACTTTGAAGATGTGAATAACATTGATACCAAGCAATACTTTGAACCTATGTTAGCAGCAAAGTGGGAAGATTATAAAGATAAGATTCAATATCCAATCTTTTCGCAACCGAAGCTGGACGGTATTAGATGTATTGTAACAAAAGATGGTATGTTTAGTAGAAATGGTAAACCAATTATTTCAGCACCACACATTAGAGAAAGTTTAAATGAAGTATTTGAAAATTATCCTAACTTAATATTGGATGGTGAGTTGTACGCTGATAAGTTCGCAAATGACTTTAATAAGATTGTATCGTTAGTTAAGAAAACAAAACCAACTGATGCGGACTTAAAAGAAAGTAAAAAGAACATTCAGTATTGGATTTATGATATACCAAACAATGATATTCAATTTGGTGATAGGTGTGATAGATTGCATGATTTATTCAATTACAATTTTGATGAGATGACAAAACATTGTGTTGAAGTTGAAACGAAAATTTGTAATAGTGAAGCCGAAGTTATGGAGTTGTATGGTGAGTATGTGGATAACGGATTTGAAGGCCAGATGTTACGAATGAATAGTAAGTATGAAAATAAGAGAAGTAAATCCTTATTGAAACATAAATCATTTGTGGACGAAGAATATACTATTTTGGATATCGTAGAAGGTGAGGGTAACCGTACCGGAACTGCTGGTTATATGGTATTTGAAACAGTAGATGGCAAACCGTTCAAATCAAATGTGAAAGGGACTTGGGAAGAAACTGCTGAAATGTTAAAGAGTAAAAAGAAACTAATAGGTAAACAGGCAACGATTAAGTATTTCAACTTAACGCCGGATGGGATACCTCGTTTTCCTTTTGTAATTAATATTGATAGGAATTCGTATGAGTAAAGGTAAAAAGAAAAAACCTGATTTGGTTGTTTGGGACGAAGAGCGTGGTTACTATCCAAGAGAATTAACCTATGGTAGTAATAACGGGGCACCTGCTATTCATTTAGAAGATGTTGGTGGATGGAAAGAAATGCAAGCCCAAAAAGCTAATAAGGTATTCACAAAGAAGTACGAAGAAATTAAAGAGGACTTCAAACAATTAGTTAGTGAAGTTCAATGGAATGAATTCGTATATTCAGCAAAGTATAACTTTGTACCTGTGATGGGTGAAACGTATTATCTATATGAAAAAGCAGATGGTAGTCCGTTCTTATCATTAATAGCACCAAACGAATGGAAAATGAAATTCATTGGGGCAACTAGATTAGATTCAAATAATAAATGGATACAAATATGAAAAATTTAATTATTGTAGCACATCCTGATAAACAAAGTTTTTGTCAGAATGGAATACAAAAAACAATCGCTGATACTCTTGAGCAAAACAAAGAGGATTTTTACATTATTGACCTTTATGCCGAAAATAAAACATTTGACTTCGGTAAAAATAAAGTAAAAGAGTATAAAGAACTTATCACATGGGCTGATAGGATTTATTTTATTTCACCAGTATGGTGGTTTAGAACTGCACCGGCATTAGAATCATTTTTTGACCAAATATTCACACCGGGATTTGCATATAAATTCACGCCAATTACAAAAGTGTATGGATATCCAACTCCTTTGTTAAGTGATAAAAAAGTTAGAACATATCTTACACATGGTGCACCCGCATTACCCGTACTTACATTGTATTTGAATTCGGTTAAGTTAAGATTGGTGATGGGTGTATATTCATTTGTATTTGGTTGGTTCAAAACAAAGACACGCCAATTTTGGAGTGTACCATTTGTTTCTCACAATGAGAGAATGGTTTATTTGGAAAAAGTAAAAGAGGACATTAAAAAAGATTTAAATACTAAATAGATATGACATTCCTATTAACATACATAGCATTCATATCTATACTTTACACATTTATAGGATGGGATAAAATAATGCATAGAATCCTAATGTATAAGGATAAAAGTTATTGGACTGATTATAATGTGATTGAGTTTGCAGCTTGGATGGCAAAGGCAATAATCATTGTACCTGGTTTAATATTTGGTGTTGAGCTATGGTATTTGCATTTTCTTACATTATTGACATCATCTCTATTAATCTGGGCATCAATGAGAAAAGATTTACCAACACTAATTTTATTCAATACACTTTGGATAATGATATCTTTAACAATTATAATAAGAAACCTAATATGAATCCAACACAAATAGCACAACAGATTATTGCAAATTATCAAACACCGCCTGGTACAATTTACAATACTCCAATAAAGACAAAACCTATATTCGTTATAAGAGTGCCCATGACACTTACCGGTCCGGAAATACAAAACGTAAAAGATGCGGTTTATAAAGAATTGGAAAACGAATATCACATCTTATTTGCTTCAACCCCTTTAAATGATTTTCAGTTTGAAATGTATAATGCTGATAAGATTGAAATACAAAAGTGGAATGAATTAGTCAATAGGATTTTAAAATAAATTTGGTAATACGAAAAAATTATCGTATATTTGAATAAATTAACAATTAAACACGGAGGAAACTATGAAATGTATTAAATGTATTAAGGTAGCCAAAGGCTATGAATTGGATGAAATTCGCAGGGTAGATGACATCGAAGCGGAAGAAAAAGTAAAGGTAGGATATTGGAAATTCGTACCAAAAAGCGAGTGGAAACTTGCAACTCGTAAAGTGAAAGTAGTAGAAGTGGTGAGTGTGAGTGAACCAACCGAAGAACTTTCTATTGAGGAAAAAAAATTAAAACGTAAAAAGAATGACAAAAAGTAATAGCAACAAAATTGTTGAATTGTATCCTGAAATGTTTACATTCACAATGCGAGGTTATGAGCATAATATCTTTGAGAAGGGATATAATAAAGCTCTTGCTTACATCCACAAGCATATAAAGTGGACAAGAAGCATTGATTACATACAACAAACAAATCCATACAAATATGAATTCGCTATTGGTGATGGATGGTTTAAAATTGTTTATGAATTGGTTGCTGATATTAAAGTGAATGACCTAAAAAAAGGTGATTGGGTTACAAAGGTAACACAATGTAAAGAAAAATTTGGTGGGTTACGTTTTTATGTAACGGGTACATCAGATAAAAATTGGGCATTGATTAGAAACGCCGAACAAAAATCGTATGGAGTATGCGAGGAAACTGGTTCAGAAGTTGAAGTTGGTACTTGGACTCAGGGTTGGACACGAACAATGTGCCGTCAATATGCAATTAAAACATATTATGATAAGTTGGATAAAAACGAGTTTGCTACTCCTCTTAAATTTGATGATTGTTGGAAAGCGGGTGTAAAAGAACAAACTATTGTGACCAAAAGAAAAAAGAAATGAGTTTAGCTCAAAGAGAATTAGGCGAAATATTTCGTAACGATATAAAAAAAGAAATGAGTACAAAGCATATTGATATAATCAGATTTGATAATTCTAAAATTCACATTAAAGAATATTTGAATGGACAGCAATTACCAACTACACTAACATATCAGCCGGCCATTGTCAAAATGATTGGAGCAAGATTGTTAGTTATTAATCCTGATAACAACGAGGAATATTACGATTGTCGATATGAAGATTGTACTATAAAAAGAGTAAACGGATAAAAAAATAAAACTATGAAAAAATTTAATTGGGGAAACTTATTTGAATCAATTGGATACATTGGAATCGCATGTGTAGCATTTGGAATCTTAACATTTGCATTCACATTCATTTGGCAAATCATTAAATCAATATTTTAAAAACATATATTATGGGAACATTTATTTCATCGCTTATCATTTATGGATTTGCGGCAGCGGTATTGGGATTAGTTGGAAAGCTAATTTACGATATTCAACAAACAAAAAAAGAAAACAAACAATCAAACGATGAGTTTGAAGCAAAAGAACAATTTCAAAAGTTGGCGGGAATTGGCCAACCCAAAAACGAAATTGATCCTGAAATTTGGAAATATATAGCAAACAAAGTTAGTGAGGAAAAATTTCCTGAACCTGACCCATCAATACCGGTAAAAACTACAAAGATAACTACAATTGATACAAACTTTGGTAATGATAATGACCCACTGGCATCAGTTCCAATGAGTAGAGTATCAAAAGAAGCTAAACAAAAGATGGCCGAAATTGCTAAAGAGGATATCAGTATTCAGTTAGAACAAAACGTTGAAAAATTTGCTACATTAACTAATCAAACAAAGTGTGGATGTGGACGTAGTGAAACCGGATTTTGTACTGGATTGCATAGAATACCTAAAAAGGATTGGGCAGCCGGTGTAAGGGAAATTCCTGCTGAAAAACCAAAAAGAAAAACAACAAAGAAAACAAAATAGTAATGATTGACGATATAATTGTAATTGACGATTTTTTAACAAAACAAACTCAAGACAAATTAGAGGAACTTTTTAGTTCTACAAGATTGTCATGGATATTTTTTAAAGATATCGCCTTACCTATATCTGAAATAAAAAGATTGGGTATTAAACAATTAACTCCTGGTATAGCATGTTACATTAAGCAAGATAATCCGCGATTTGTAAACGATTCATTGTTAAATGAAGTGAAAATTATACCAAATGAAGCTTGTAAAAAAATTGGCAAAGAATGTAAAGAAATTTATAACGCAAGAAGTTTCATGCATTTTCCATTGGAAAGTGAGTTAAGGAAGGAATATGACAATCCACATATCGATATTGGGTATGAACATCTTGTTTGTCTATATTATGTAAACGATACCGATGGTGACACGTTTATATTCAATAGAACAAAAAATGATGGACCGATTGCAAAAGATGCAAAGCCTGAAATACTAAAAAGAGTAAGTCCAAAAAAAGGTAGAGTGGTATTATTTAATGGCAACCGATACCATTCAAGTTCTGGACCTTCAAAGGATACAAGGTGTATTATAAACTTTAATGTAAAAATTTAATAAAAACAAAAATGGGTAAACAAACATTTCAATTAGCAAAGCCGTTAGCGGACAGAGTACTTATCGAAAAAGAGGAAGTACAAACAAAAACAACAGGTGGTATTATCATTCCAGAAACCGCAAGAGCCGAAGATACAAAGATTGGTGTTGTAGTTTCAGTTGGTGAGGGTATTTACACAAATGATGGAGTTAAGATTCCAATGAGTGTAAAGGTAGGTGATAAGGTAATGATGCCGTTTGCAGGTACGGCACAAATTGTGAAAATAGAAAACAAAGAATATTATTTGTTTAGAGAACAAGAATTATTAATGATTATAAAATAAAAAAATATGGCAACAAAAGTATTAATTAAAACAGCAAAAGGTGACATGATAGCAGAGCTATACGATGAGACACCAATTACAACGGGTAACTTTAAGAAATTAATTGAGAAAGGATTTTACAATGGATTAAACTTTCACCGAGTGATTCCAAACTTCATGGTTCAGGGTGGATGTCCAAACGGTAGAGGTGATGGTGGTCCGGGTTATCAAATTCAATGTGAAGTTAGTGCACCAAAACAATACCATGAACGCGGTGTATTAAGTATGGCACACGCCGGTCGAAATACTGGTGGTTCACAATTCTTTATTTGTCATAATAGAGCAGGAGTTGCGCACCTAGATGGTAATCACACTTGCTTTGGTAAAGTGATTGATGGAATTGAAGTAGTGGACTTTATAAGACAAGGTGATGTAATACATTCAATGGAAATAATCAAAGATACAAACATTTAATTATGAATAGGTATCACATTGAGGTTATAAGTAGTTCCGTTCGAAGTAAGAGAACGGTAGAAGCAGATGGAATATCTTGGTCAGAATCCGGCCTTTACGAATTTTGGAAACGAAATGTGCAGGGTAAAGCAATTGGAGTTGCATATTATCCAGTTAGTAAAACAATTATTGACAATATAGAATTTAACATTGAAGAAAATGATTGAGTTAAAAGAGTGGATTAAAGACGGGATTGATATTCGTAAAACAAACGAGGGGTATGTAGTATTCACAATACCAACCCAGCATTTCAATATCAAAGAGTTGGACGAATTAACACCTGAAAGATTCAGTAAGGAAGTTGAAAGGCAAGATAAAGCTAATGAACTTACAAGTGAATTATTGGGTGAAGCGTTTGGCAAACGAGTTGAAGCTGGATTATTTAAAGATTTATTTGATTAGTATGTACTGGGATATATTCGGATACATAGGAACTATTGTGGTCCTTTATTCATTTATGATTGAAAACATTTACCGATTGCGTTTAATAAATTCAATCGGTTCTATGTTTTGGATAGTTTACGGATTAGGAATTATGGCATGGCCTACAATCATTGTAAATAGTTGCGTATTGATGATACATACCAGATGGTTTATAAAACACAGAAAAGAATGGCTAAAATAATTTATTTAGAAGATACGATTGCGTTAATGGCTAATAGTGGAAAACTTAATACGGTAAAACAAATAGCGAAGTTGGGCGAGTTTACTCAAACAAAAGATGGATATCGTTATATAGTTTTGAATGAAGATAAAAGAAACGATATCTGTCCAATACATAGTACATCGTTGAATGAGGACGGGAGTTGTAACAAATGTTTAGAAGAAAATAATAAATGAGAATAGAAAATCCTGAAAAACTATTGACAACACCTGTATTTGGTAGCGATGGACAATTGTGGATAGTAACCGAATGTACTAGATTAGCCGTAGGTACGGATGGACCTACATACGAATTCAAATTAATAACGGATGTACCGGTTAAGAGTTCACCTAATCAGGTTTATTATAGTATGACAAAAGCAAGAACGGAGACCGTAGAATTGACGTTATATAGAGTTCAACATGAAGGTGTTTTTGAATTGGTATGTAATGGGGCAGTGGAACGTGGATATACAAAGGATATAGATACAATGGATAAATTTATTTATAGATTAAAAGAAATGTTACCCACATGCTAACAATAGAAAATCATAAAAAACTTTTAGGTACTAAATTGAAATCAAAGGATTCAACTGAATGGCAAGTTGTATCAATTGAAGGGCATTTAAATCACTATGTAATGTATTTAGAAACGCTTGATGGATGGGAAAAAAAGGTGACACTACATAGGACACATAAAGGACACGCGGTAGGTGTATATGAAATGAATAGTAGCTCACATAGTGTTTTGGTATCATTGGATATTTTGCAGGATATAAAAAGATTTGCAACTCATTTAGAAAACTTAATTGGATGACAATACAAAATATAACCAAAATTTACAGTAGATTATTTTCATTTGGGAATGACCATACGGTACAATGTATAAGAGTAGATGAGGTCAATGATGACCTTATATTGAATAGGAATAGTTACACATTTGAATTTGATATTGGATTGGGGGATGTATCATTAGTCATTTGGTTGGACAGACACAAAGATAATGAATACAACGCTTGGAAAATGGAAAACAATTTAGTGGATGGTAGTATTTTCTTTTATATAAAGGATTTACATTCATTGGATAGTTTTATGAAGGTATTGCAAAAGTATTTAGACGAAATTGAACCTGAAATAAAAAGTAATTTTTTTAGATAATGCTAACAATAGTAAATAGGGGATATCTAATAAGTGATTCGTTTTATGACAAAATGGGCACGTATTGGGTAGTGGATAAAATTATAGATAACACCGATGAATATCTAATCTTAATTGAAAATAGAAAAGGTCCAAAAGAATTATTTAGTTTGAAAAAAGAAAACTTATATGAGGTTGGATATCAATTAGGTTTACTGGATGATAATAGGCATATCAATAAGAATATGTTTAAGGTTAAAACATACATACCAATTGAAACTATAAGGGATAAAAAGTTATTGGTAATGAGAATGGCTGAAATGATTGATACGTCATACGATATATAAAACAAAGTATATGCTAAAAATAGAAAACATAACGAAGTTATATAGGGCCGATGTTGGTATTTGGAGAATTGGCAGAGTAGAAACTATAAATACCGCATATCTATTCACACTAATAAACCCAGTTGGACAACGAATACAAATTAATTTAGAACGAAATCCAATAGGTGTACAATATGAATTATGGTGTTGGGATAGTTACCAGAACAATACACCACTACCTACCGCAGTTCCGAAACGTAGAATGTTGGACAAGGATAAATTAAAAAAACCTGAAATATTAATAGAACAAATAAAACAATTATTAAACGGATAAATTATGGACATGTTTCAATTCATTTGGGGATTCTTAATAGGAATCGGAGTAGGTGCACTAATTGCACTAATTTGGGCACAACGTATGGTTAAACGTACAATTAGAAAGGTATTAAATAGTATGGGATAATGCTAACAATAGAACGGTTTGAGAAACTTAAAGGTAGAACATTCGTTTTCCCTAATGTATGCGGTTGGACGATAACCGAAGCCGGCGAGTATATTAGTCCTGTTAGACATGATTGTCTTTATATAATGAAATTAAAATCGTACACTAATAAAAAAGAGGTTAGGTTTTCAATATACAGAAGTATTAATATAAAAGACAAGGGATATCGTTTGTACAATAGTATAAATGGTAGTTATATAGTTCTTAAATTAGAATCCTTTAAAGATATGAGAACCTTTACGGGTATTCTAACAAAAGAATTAGAAGATATAAATCAATTCATATGAATATAAACATAACGCCGGACAATGGCAGATTGACAATGAAGGGTAGCGGTAAGGTACAAATTAAAACTTCAATACAAATATACGGAACGGGTACTAAAATGCCGGTAACGGTTGAAGCTGATTTTACAAACATCCCGCATCACTTACATCAAATCTATTTTCAATCATTAACACATCAATACAATACATCGGTAAGTGTATATAACAATACAAAGGATGACGAACCGAAAACAATTGCGGAAAAAAAGAGTGAATGGCGATTGAATAGGATTGTGGACATCATTAGTAAAGCAATACGAAAATAATATGACAGAATTTAGAAAAACAATAACGGACAAACGTTTAGAA
>Ga0222712_10006591_pt1 | contig 11432 bp, 13 predicted proteins | sample C33_657DmetaG_FD_165043 | JGI IMG/M metagenome (GOLD analysis project Ga0222712, IMG submission 165043) | Estuarine water microbial communities from San Francisco Bay, California, United States - C33_657D | ecosystem: Environmental > Aquatic > Marine > Unclassified | place: USA: California... | reverse complement strand
TAAGGCTCCTCAGTCCTGGCCAAAACTAAGAAGCCAGGAAAATCAGGTTATAAAAACTATCCTTCTGGATGATTTTGTTCTCTTTGCTAAACCAGGAATCACTAACAATTTTCTGAATTTTAGCATTGAGAGGGCTTTAGATCCCACCAGGCTAAAGGACAATCAAACGGAGCCTTTTAGTGTGTATTCTTTAACAGAGTGGGTTCTTTCCCTAAATTTAAATGTCCAATATTTTCTTCCATCTGAGATATACAATGACGAATCCTGCACTCTGGGATATCACGATAATAAGAAAAGCTGGGAGATTACCCAATAAGTAAACATTGTAACAAAAGTTTCATTTTTTTGTTTCGGGTTGATTCCTTACATTTACTCCACATTAAAAACAAAAAGTATGAAAAAGTTAAGTATCCTCGTTCTTGTTTCGTTCCTTGCTATTACTGGATTTTCCCAGACTAAAGAAAAAAGAAAAGATCCTAAACCCGTTGAAGTCTCCAAGAAAGAATTTTTTGAGATCAAGAGGGATTTAGAGAAAAAAGGTATTGCATTCTATGTGGATGCCGGCAATATGAAAGAAGGAAACTACGGTAAAGCCCCTAAAGTTATTGTAACCTATGTTTGTAAAGAACTTAGTCCGGTTTACAAATTAACTACTGGACCTCGTCCAGGAACTAACGAATGGTTCTAGAACTCTCCCGATCCGTAATCTTGACTGCCTGAAGAAGCTCCTCCCGAAGCCTGAGCTGGTCCTTCAGTATAAGCTGTCGTAGCATCTTTGTAAGTGTTTGGCATATTTAACAAAACGCGGCTTACAACTGCATTTGTTAGAATTGACCAATAATTCGGAATTTTAGATTTAAATTCAGGAAACCCGTTAAATTCCTTTGGCTGAAAAATTTTAAATATTTCAGTTAGTTGTTGCTTTATCGATGCAGCATCGAATTTGGTAAGGTCATTTCCTTGAGCCTTTAGAATATTTGCACATTGTGGCATAACATCTGTGTTAAAAAGCATCTGGTTATTTAAAGGATAATAATATTTAAGGTCATCTAGACAAGTCTGAATTGCTATAGCAAGATAGTATGTAGCTCTTTCAAAATCGTCTTTGAATTCAAAATAACTTCCTTCTTTTGCCTTTATTTTACTGAACCCTGCAAATGCACTAAAATTGGATTTCCAAGGCTTCTTCATATTCATGAAGTGAGCAGCTTTAATCGCATCTGCTATACTATCTGCTGAAACTAAAATTTGATCTGCTGGGGTTTCCTGTTTAACTTCTTGTATTTTTACAGCGTCAATTCCTTCCTTAACCTTTTTTGAAGCTGACCCGTATCTGTCAAACATTTTTAGATATTGCACAGAACCGACTCTGGTACCGCTTGCATCTGTGTATTTCGCATTAACTGCAATATATTTTCCTTTTCTTTCCCCGACAGGTAAACCTATCTGAATAAAAAGAGTTCCGTCAAATTCAGAGTCAGCATCAAATCCATTTTGAGTAGCGATTTTGAAATATTGAATTGCTCTCATGAAAGCTAATAATCCATTGCCGGATCCCCTAACATTCATAGTAGTTTTTAATCCGAAAGTGAATGGAACTTGAATAGATCCTTTTTCGTCAAGTGTATATGTTTTTCCGTCTGCTTTAATCTCTAAAAAGTCCTTTCCTTTTGCAACGGCCTTTCCTTTTTTTAGAGTGTCTGCAAAACTTTTCTTTGTTGCAATAACGTCCAATCCCTCTGCTCCACTAATTGTTCCACTAAATTCAAAATCTGCTTCTATACCAAGTTTAGAAGCTACTGCCCCCAATACATTGCTCGTGTCTGTACATCCAAAACAAACTATAAAACCACCGGTTGATTGTTGTTCAAATAGTTTAAATTTTCTTTCAGAGAATTGTTGAAACGTTTCTAAAATCTGCATATTTCTTTTATTTAATCTATATATCACATTCTAAGCTAGAATAGAATCCAATCAATCAAAAGTTTTTTAAAAATTCTTATGAAACAAAACTCCCAAAAGATATATAATCAACATCTCATGAAGACTCAGTTTACATATAATTTCAATCAAATGCCTGAACAAGGTAATGAGGAATACTATATGGATAACGATCTGGGTTAACATGTCAAAATATAAGTGCAAAAACCCAGATCCAAAAGGTCTGGGTTTTTTATTGGGGATGTAGCTCAGCGGTAGAGCAAGCGACTGTTAATCGCTAGGTCATAGGTTCGAATCCTTTTATCCCCGCATTTGGCCCCGTCGTCTAATGGTTAGGACGCCTCCCTTTCACGGAGGAAATTTCGGTTCGACTCCGTGCGGGGCTACATAATACCTTATTTTAAGCTCGTAGCTGAACGCTAGATTCTATGTAGATCTACATATGAAAAATTAAAATAAGTGTTTTAAATGAAGCGGGAGCATCGCATAGCGGCAATTGCAAGGGACTGTAAATCCCTCCTCTTTCGAGTTCGGTGGTTCGAGTCCACCTGCTCCCACAAATTAAAATGCCCGATGGTGTAATGGCAGCACAAATGGTTTTGGTCCATTTAGTTTAGGTTCGAGTCCTAATCGGGCATCTGTCTGGGGAACTTTCCAACTTTTCTCAGTAAGATCTGTATTAATATGGATATTAAAATAATAAGATGCCTTTGGGGTAAAAAAGATCACCAATTTTTCGAAAAGGATCTTGCATCATATCACAGAGAATGTCAAACAGCTAAAGAAAACGATACCCAATTTGGAATACACAATCAAATGGTAATTGTTTGGGACGAACCAAATAAAGAACTGATGGAAAAATTGGGATATCCTTACCATTATATGGGGGAAAGCAGGGATTTTAATGCTGGGTTTAATTTTATGCACAAATTAATCGCTTTAGAAACTGCAATGGATCTTTACGGAGAAATTGTTTTTTTAGACTGGGACTGTCTAGCTCAAAAACCCCTTGATGATAATTTTTTCAATCTTCTCAGATCCGGGGGGGAGGTACAAATGCCGCTTTATTTTTATGGGGGAGAAGTACTTGATAAAGTTAAATCAACTGATCCTCTTAGAGACGATGGTGCTAAATATTTTGTGGATCTTATAAACTACATAACTAAAATTTCAAAGTTAAAATTCAGGGACGGATTTGCTATACCCAATTCCGGATTCTTGTATTGCAGAGACAAAGAATTTTTTAGAAAAATATCGGACATTCAAAAAAATTTAGGGATATCAACTAATATTGAAGAAATATGTTCTATGATTTATTTTAATGGATTTATTGATAATTTAGATTCCTATCTTGAAAAAATAGAGCCCAACGTTTGTTTAGGAAAAGATGATGATGATATGCTTGGAGAACAGGTATATTTAAACGATTACTCAGTTGACAAATTAAATAAGAACATATATTTCATTCATGAATAATCTTAGAATAATATTTGTCAATTGGACCAAGCCTTTTTTCTATCGTGATCAATTCACTGGATACAGGAAAAGTTCTGATAGTGGCTTATCTTCTAACAAATATAAAATACCTGACCATGAAATAGTAATGCAGATCGCTGCAATCACAAGTGCTAAAAAATATGGAAGATGCCCAATAAAATTATTCACTGACGATTGTGGATATGAGTATTATAAAAAAATAAATATACTATCCCTTTTCGACGAGGTTGATGTTCAGGTTTTAAATGGGGTAAATAATAATCCAAATATCAATCCTGCTCAATTTTGGACTAGCGGGAAAATAATTTCTATCTGTAATCAAGAACCCCCTTTTATATTCATGGATCTTGATTTAATTATAAAAGATTATATACCAGATTGGTTCAGTAACTATGATCTTGTTCATACCCATTGGGAAATATGCAGGGGTCCTTTGTATATAAATTTTTCACAGCTTAAAGAATATGGAATAGAGATGGACGAATTTGACGAGAAAATGATGATCCCCAATACCTCATTTTTATTTGTTAATGACCAAAAAATTTTAGATAAATATTTAAAACTCCATTTACAATTGGTTGATAAAAAATATGATCAGGTCCCAGATTGGCTTTGGCTAATGTCTGATCAAAACATTTTAGGATATACTATTAGGGAACTTAATTCAAAAGTATCCGAAATAACCAACAAAATTTTTGTTCAATATCCTGACGGGTCACATAACGAGGAAAAACCTGGATATATTCCAGATTGGATAGAGATCCCAGGCATTGTTAAAAACGTACCTAAAATATCATATGAACATGTATGGATAACGAAAGGAGCTCTTATAAAAGACCACGAAAGTAGAAACAAAAGAGTATTTGAGTGGAATGAAATAATATCGAATAATGGATTTAATGAATATGTAATATTGGGGTATTCTAATATTCACAGGAGAGCAAAGAGTGGGGGAATACATATTGGATAATTCTAAAGAAAATAATTATAAAATGTATGTTTAGATATCTTAACCACGAGGAGGTACAGAAGCTTTCCTTTGATTGGAAATACAAAGGATATTCTGTGATAGATTTAATAACCCCAGAGGAAGCAGATCTAATCTCGAATAATCTTGATGAATTAAGAAAAAGAAGAAATGCGTCGGATGACAAGTACGGGGAATACGATCCGTATATGCATCCGCATAAAGAATCAGAATTGGTTTCAAAAATTCTAGGACATCCTAAGATTTTAGAAGCTATGGAATTTGTGATGAATTCAGAAATACAGGGCATTCAAACATGGGCATATTTTAAACCACCAGGGGAATTAGGTAGGGATGCTCACCAAGATGCTTTTTACAACCAAACAGAATGGAATAAAACAGCTAATGTTAGTATCTCATTAGATGATACTGATGAATCCAATGGGGGAATTTGGTTTTATGAATCTTCCCATTTGCTTCCTATCCTTCCAATTGAGATCGACGAAGAAAGGACAAAACTTAATCCCATTATGTGGAGAAACGAAAGGGGTAAAGCAAGTGTACTTCCGGAGGGACATAGCTTTCCTTTAGTTACACCAAGAACCAAAAAAGGACAAGCGGTATTTCTGCATTCTCATATAGTCCATGGGTCCCAAGATAATAATAGTGACCGATTTAGAAGATCTATTCTAAGTGGTTATATCTGTAAGGGTGCTAAATTCAGAAAGGGAGAGCACATGAAAAGGGAACCTATTGATGTTTATGATCTAAAATTAAAATATTGGGAAATTAAAAAATTACAATAGGCAAGTCCGCTATGAAATTGATACACAGTTACATTCCGAATAGGTTCACTACTGAAAACATGTTTTCTTCTACTATTCCTAAGGAGCTAATTTATCCACAACTTCTTAGTGCTTTATTAGCTAAGAGAGAACATGGCAATATAGAATTATACACTAATAGCACAATTAAGAAACAGATTGAAGAAATAGGAATACCTTATGATAACATAGATACCGATGTTTTAGAGGATTATTCTCCAGATCTTTTTTGTCTTCCCAAGCTTTTAGTGTATATGAAAATGAAGGAGCCTTATATACACATCGATACCGATACATTAATATTTAAGAAAATAGAATTATCGGATATGGATTCTCCTGTTTTCTATTCTCATCCGGACATTAGAATACCCCAATATTACGATAAATCTCAGCTTAAGAACTTCTATGAAGAATTTCCCGCGATGTCAGAAGAGGAGTCATTTTTTCATGCTGCTTCTGTTACGTATTTAGAATTATTTTACAAGTTAGGTTTTGATCATTCCTATTTCAAAATAAAAAATATTAGAATTTCTGAAGTACCCAATATGAATATTATTGGGGTTAATGATTTTAAATCTTTCGGTGCAGCTTCAAAATTAGCAATGGAACACTATGAAAGAAACAAAGAAATAATTGAAAAATATAGGAATCCCGAATGTTATGTTGAGCAATTGATGATCCATCTGAATATGATGGAGATCAATCAGAAATACAGGGAGGATATAAGACGTAAGAAAAATTTTCTGATGGAAGAAGCGCCACTTAGGGTAAATAAAACCATTCCTAATGATATTAGACAGGTTGAATTCCCAGTGGATCTTTACCACACCTCTCATATCCCTTGTGAATCTGATTTAATAAGAAATGATGGATTTCTTTACAAAAGAATCCAAGAGGTTTTTGGACACAATGGAAGATCCACCAGAATAAATTCAGAGGACGAAATTTACGATCTTTTTAATTTTGATTTTTATGGTCTAAATCATTTAACGTTCTATAAACACACGGATCTTTTTCAAGCTATTGTCATCGGATACATTGTTGATAATTTTGGAGAGGATTATGTTAGAAGTGTTTTTAACTACTTTAAAAGAATAAAAGGCCATTCATACGATTTGCCTAGATTGTCATCTGGTGAAATTCTCTATAAAAAATTAACGGGATTTACGTTTGATCTAAATCCAGGAATCATTTAAAAATTTATCATGTATTTTCAAGACGCATTAAGACCAACTCACAACGAAAACATTTTCCAGTTAGCTCCTATTCCCGTTTATATCAAATATTTCGAGGATCATGATTTACATGACACAGTTTATAAATTGGGTTACGATCGCTTGAGCGATGCTCAAAAAATAATGGGACAAGAACTTCCGGATCAATACGATCAGGAGAGACAAGAACATTATTTGGTAAATTACCCAAGGAGAGAAATGTGGGTAGAACCGACAGAATTTAACCCAATAGGAAGTAGATTCTCAGTTCCCCCTAATGATTTTCTTAATTACAATGATGATGGGGTCAAGGCCATTAAAAAAAGAGTATCTGATGCATATACAGACTTCATGGAAAATCTAGGATTTAGACATAACAGAAATCCTATTGTAACTGAAAGTTGGATCCAATACTACAATCCAACCGCAGGAAGAGGGCATAATCAGCATAATCACTGCAGATGGAGTCATGACGAAGAAACGGATTTAAATTTTGTGGGAGGATATTATCTTTCGGACGGAGATCCTGTGGCAGATCATCCATACAGCGGTGTTTTTACATTTCATGTTAGGGGATTTTCATACTTCATAAGACCCAAAAAAGGTATGCTAATTCTTTGGCCATACGATATTGTACATTCGGTTAAGCCTTTCTATGGAAAAACACATAGATGTGTAATTAATTTCAATGTACAAAATGGTCCTAAAATGAAACCATTAATATGATCAAGTTAAATCCTGATATTTTCTTATTCGAAGGTGTAATAAGTGATAGCCTAATAGAAAAATTATTATCCCTTCGAGAAAAATCAAAACATACCGACAGAATAAATCTTTGGGAATCTGATTCTAATCTTTTATTAGAGTTTAATGACTTCTGGATGAAAGAGGTAGAGCCAGAGATGATGGATGATTTTTTCTCTGTTTATGACGTAGAAAGTAATACAGGATTTAACGTAAGTGAGGAAACAATTACTAGACTTAAAGAATGGTTAAAAACCAAGTGGAGAGATCTTTACCTTCTAAGTTATACTGAATCAAATTCTACCAGAGGAGTAAAAGATGTACATTGGGATTTTAGCGGTATAACATTCGTTGGATGTTTATCTGATGAATTTGAAGGAGGTGTATTATCTTTTCCCAGACAGGATATCTCAGTGAAATTAAAAAAAGGAGACATTGTAATATTTCCAGGAGGTATAACACATCCTCATTGTGTTTCCTCAATTACAGAGGGAAGAAGGGACGTGATCATAGGACAAAGCTTAAATATAATCGATGACCACAAGGTTGAATATTAAATCCAGATGAAAGCTATTTTTGTAAATTGGACTAAGCCATTTTTTTATAAAGAAGATGCCCAGGGGTATAACAAAATGAAAATGGCAGAATTTTCAGATGAAGAGTATGACATTGTAGATTATGAACTTCTGATTCAAAAAGTAGCAGTGGTTAGAGCAAAGAAACATGTCGGGAAAACAAAACTTTATACAGATCAAGTAGGATATGATTTTTATAAAAGAAAAGGATTACTTGATCTCTGGGATGAAATCGATATTGAAACATTAGAAGAATTCAATCGAGAGAACCCTGAAGTAAATCCAGGAAGATTTTGGACCACTGGAAAATCTATAGTGATAGGGAAAGAACCAGTTCCCTTTTTGTTTTTAGATCTGGATTTTATAGTTAGAAGTGATCTTCCTAAATGGATATATGATTACGATTTAGTACACACCCAATGGGAAATACAGAGAGGTGAATTTTTTGTTTTCGAAAGCGAGATTAATAAATATGGCGGTATAGAAGATTTCGTTCAAAATATGTGGATGCCCAATACCTCCTTTGTTTATTTAAATGATGCTAATCTGAGAGACGAGTATCTAAAAAAACATCTATCAATTATTAAGAGAAAATATGAATATGTCCCAGAATGGCTTTGGCTTTTAGCAGATCAAGGAATTATGGGATACAGTGCAAGAAAATTAAGCTCTAAGGTTGAGACAGTGGAAAACAGAATATACATCTCATATCCTGAACAATTACATCCTAAATTGGTAGGGCATGGGCTTTTCTGGGTAAAAGATCCGGAGAGAAAAGATCACGATGAGAATTTAGAGTATGAACATATCTGGTCTAATAAAAGGTCTTTTAAAGTAGATCCGGAATATAGAGCAAAAAGGGTTGCTGAGCTGGAAGAGGAATTTAGGATGTTAACTCGGAAAAGAAATCTTATTTAGAAACTTGTTTGCATTCGTGTAATATAATTACAAAAGCGGGAGTAGCTCATTTGGTAGAGCGATAGCCTTCCAAGCTATAGGTGGCCGGTTCGAGCCCGGTCTCCCGCTCGCACGCATTTTTGTACCGTTATTTAGATATATAGTCTAAATAACGATATAAAATGCCAAGAAAAAAATACCTACACCATTTCATTTACAAAACAACTTGTATAATAAATAGCAAATATTATATAGGAATGCACTCTACTAATAATCTTAATGATGGGTATATAGGATCCGGATCAAGATTAAGAAATTCGGTAAGAGCACACGGAAGAGATTCGCATAGAATAGATATTTTAGAATTTTTAGACAGCAGGGAACTTCTCTCGTTAAGGGAGAAAGAAATAGTCAATAGAGAAATATTGAACGATCCTTTATGTATGAATTTAATAATAGGCGGAGAAGCTAAACCACTTTTTGATATGGAAGCTAGATCTAAAGGAGCAAAAGCGACAAATGAGAAAAACTGGAAGGACCCTAGATTTATCGAAAAGATAAAAAAGGTTGGATCTAAAACATTTAAAAGACTCTGGGAAGAAAATAAATTGTCAACCCCAGATTGGACAGGAAAAACTCATTCTGAAGAATCTAAGCTTAAAATAGGTATTTCAAATTCAGGGAAGCAGAAGGGGGAAAGGAATTCTCAATTTGGAACATTTTGGATCAATAATGGTGAGATAAATAAAAAAATTAAAAAAGAAGGTCTAACCTTATATGAAACAAAGGGATGGAAGAGGGGTAGAATATAATAAACCAGAATATGTCTAATAAACTGTTCTGGTTTATTATTATAAAATAGATTTATTATGATTTGGATTATTTACATTTTAAGTGTGGCTTATTGCCTATATAAGTTAGCAAAAAGACACCAAAAAAACGATCTTGGAGGAGGCATAGGAACTTCACCGGGATTAGATACCCTTATGGTAGTATTATTAGCCCCAGTTTTAGCAGTAATAGATGTTTCTTTAACCTGGATTAGGATCTATAAAGATGCTGAAGAGGCTAGAAGAAGAAATACAAACACTAGAGTTTAGTATAGAATGGCAAACGGTATTTATAAAATAACAGAGGAGTTTGAAAGAGAACTTTGCAAATATACAGGATCACCGTACGCAGTAGCATTAGATAGCCAATCCAATGCTATTTTTTTATCTCTTTACTATGAGAGAATACACGGGAAAGAAATATCCATCCCAGATAGAACATATCCTTCTGTGCCTTGTGAAATTATTCATGCAGGAGGAAAGGTTAATTTTATAAAAACTGAAGGGAGAACACTAAAGGGTGCTTATCAATTGTATCCAACAAAGGTCTGGGACTCCGCTCTAAGATTTACTTGTGATATGTACATTCCAAACACCCACATGTGTATTAGCTTTACTGGACCGTATAAACATTTAAAGCTTTCTAAGGGAGGAGCAATTCTCACTGACGATGAATCTGCCTATAAATGGTTTAAAAGAGCAAGATTCTCAGGAAGAAGGGAATGCTCGTACCACGAAGATTCCCTTGATATGTTAGGTTGGAATTTTTATATGATTCCAGAACTTGCCACAAGAGGAATCTTACTAATGAATAGTTTCTATAATCTAGACGGAACTAAAAAACACAACGAGGATTTAGAATTGCCGTATCCGGATCTTAGCAAATTCGAAATTTATCAGCAATAGATCTATTTAGAATGTGCTCCCTTAGATGTACATTTAATTTCAGATTTTTCCCACTCAACTAAAGGTTTTTCGTTAGGGAAAGAAAAGCATTTCCACTTTTTAGATTTTTCGAAATAGATGTGTTTTTCTAATTTGGAAGGAATTGCAGCATTCGTAGGAACTCTTTTAGCAGGTTTATCAAACACAGTGATAATAGTTACTGTGATTGGCTCTACATCGTCCCATTTTCTTATCTGCTCTTCTAATAATCTCCATTCTCCCCTATTTAAATATTGATTTTGCATGATGCAATTCAAATACGAAAAAGTTTGTTTTAGGTTTTCTTGATTATCAGAAAAAGTCGCTGCAGGAGCACCGTGACCCTTATCATACACATTAGTTCTGTAATCTTCGCCGTCGGATGTTTTTATTTTATCCTCCATGTAAAAATCCATAGATCCTCTATTAACGTTAGTTGGTCTATTTGTGGATCTATATTTTATCCATAGAGGCTGCTCTAATTTTTGAGAATAAAGAATCTCGAATACTTGGTTTTTTACCCTTACTGTATCCTGTGCAAATCCAATTGATGCAATTAAGATCAGTGAGAAAATTAGTGTGATTTTTTTCATGTGTTTTTTATTTATTTATCCTTTTTTAATTCAGCCATTGGAACAAAAACGGTTTTTCCGTATGCCATTTGTGCGGAACTTACCATTGCCCAGATAACTTTCTTGTGCCATTTTGGTTTATAATCAAGATGTGCCCCTCCATCAGTAAAATAGATTAAGCAGGCAAGATCTTTTCCTTTTTTAATAATATTATCGTTAGCCCATTGTATTGGAGGATCAAATCCGCAATCATTTCCGTATGTTGTTTTCTGCTTGGACGGATCTAATTTTTGTCCAGGTGATCTTAAGTAATCTATTCCGTCTATTTGATCGCTGCAATAAATTATCCAAATTTCTTCCGGAGCAAATGCTTTTAGAATAGCTCTTGCCTCTGATAAAAAGGTATTGAATTCGTTAGATCCTATACTACCAGAGGTGTCTACTGCT
>Ga0222712_10006590_pt1 | contig 11432 bp, 8 predicted proteins | sample C33_657DmetaG_FD_165043 | JGI IMG/M metagenome (GOLD analysis project Ga0222712, IMG submission 165043) | Estuarine water microbial communities from San Francisco Bay, California, United States - C33_657D | ecosystem: Environmental > Aquatic > Marine > Unclassified | place: USA: California... | reverse complement strand
CCGCTATTGAAAGATATGGTAAGATTGAAGTGAGCAAGCAAGGACTTTCAAATATATCAAGTGAGCAAATTATTGCCATGGGTAAGGAAGTGGTGAAAGAAAAATATGGTAATCTATTTGAAATGTATGCAAAAATTACTGGAGAAAACCCTTACGAAGTGCCTATGCGTATTTATCCTGCAGTGCATTATACCATGGGTGGTTTATGGGTAGACTATGAATTACAAACTACAGTGCCTGGTTTATTTGCATTAGGAGAAGCTAACTTTAGCGACCATGGTGCCAACCGTTTAGGGGCAAGTGCATTAATGCAAGGTTTAGCCGATGGTTATTTTGTAGCACCTTATACTGTGGGAAATAATTTAGCGGATGAAATTTACAATGCTGCCATTCCTACCACACATCCAGCTTTTGAAGAAGCTGCTAAAAAAGTAGCAGAGCGTATTGCATCTTTAAAAAATATCAATGGTAAACAATCGGCAGAAAGTTTTCATAAGCGTTTAGGTAAAATTATCTGGAACGAATGTGGTATGTCAAGAAATGCAGCAGGTTTAAAACAAGCCATTCTTGATTTACAAGCTTTGAAAAAAGAATTCTGGTCTGATCTAAGAATACCTGGAGAAATAAATGAGTATAATCCTGAATTAGATAAAGCCAACCGTGTGGCCGACTTTATTGAACTAGGTGAATTAATGTGTATTGACGCTTTAACAAGAGAAGAGAGCTGTGGTGGACACTTTAGAGAAGAATACCAAACACCAGAAGGAGAAGCCTTAAGAGATGATGAAAACTTTATGTTTGTTTCTGCTTGGGAAAATAAAGGAGAGCACGAGTGGCAATTACATAAAGAAGCTTTGAATTACGATGTGATTAAACCAAGTCAACGTAACTATAAATAAGTATTGAACTTTTATTAAGAAAACCACACTAACACAAAATATTTACAGAATAATTTTTTAGCTATGTCTCAAAATACAATGAATTTAAAAGTTAAAGTTTGGCGTCAAAAAAATGCCAATGCACAAGGTGCATTTGTTACTTATGATGTTGCAGGTATCTCAGATGAAATGTCTTTTTTAGAAATGATGGACATTTTAAATGAAAGATTAATTACCGAAGGTGGCGACCCAGTAGCCTTTGATCACGATTGCAGAGAAGGTATTTGCGGTATGTGTTCTATGTATATTAACGGAAAACCACATGGTCCTTGGCAGGCGAATACTACTTGTCAATTGCATATGCGCGCCTTCAAGGATGGTGAAACCATTGTGATTGAACCATGGAGAGCGAACTCTTTCCCTATTGTAAAAGATTTAACCGTAGACCGTTCTGCTTTTGATAGAATTATTCAAGCAGGTGGATACATTAGTGTGAATACAGGTAATGCAGTAGATGGCAATAGCCTTCCTATTGAAAAACAAAATGCCGACGACGCCTTTGCCGCTGCCATGTGTATTGGTTGTGGTGCTTGTGTGGCAGCATGTAAGAATAGTTCAGCAATGTTATTTTTAAGTGCGAAAGTTTCTCACTTAGCATTACTTCCTCAAGGTGCTCCAGAAAGAAAATCACGTGTATTAAATATGGTGGCGCAAATGGATAAAGAAGGATTTGGTTCTTGTACTAATACAGGTGCTTGCGAAGCCACTTGTCCTAAAGAAATTTCTATAGCAAACATTGCTAGATTAAATAAAGAATATTTAGGAGCTAGCTTAAGTGCAGAATAGTGGCTAACCCCTTTTTTCAGTGTAAAGAATTTATCGTGCATCAGCAGCATACTTCAATGAAAGTATGTACTGATGCATGTTTGTTTGGGGCCTGGGTGGCCAAACAACCCTCTTTAGAAACGGCCCATTCAATAGTAGACATTGGCACGGGTACGGGTTTATTAAGCCTTATGCTAGCACAGGTAACGCATAAGAATAATACAAAAATTACTGCTGTAGAAATTGAATCCCAAGCAGCTACAGAAGCTTCTTCCAATTTTAATTTAAGTAAATGGAGCGAACGCTTAATGCTTGTAAATGATTCCATTCAAAACTATGCAGCCAATTTTATAGCTACGGAAATTGAAAAAAACCGATTCGATATTATAATAACAAATCCTCCTTTTTACGAAGGCGATTTAAAGTCTCCAGATGCCAATAAAAATAAAGCCGCCCATAGTACTGAACTACCTTGGAGTATTTTGGTAGAAAATGTTTCAAGTATAATATCTGATGAAGGTTCATTCTTTGTTTTAGTGCCTACCCTTCGCGCTTATACGATGCAAAAATTAGCAGAAGCGAATCATATGTATTTAGCAGAAGAAGTATTAGTGTATAACGATGCCAAGCATTTACCTTTTAGATCCTTTCTGCATTTTCAAAAAAATAGAAATACCCCAGATAAAGGTAATTCAGTACTAAGAAATAAAATAGTGATTAAAAATGCAGATAATACTTACTCAACAGCCTTTACCGAACTACTAAAGGATTATTACTTGCATTTATAATAACTTAACTCTATATAGTTTAAAAAGGAAACTATTTTAAACTTAATGTTTTGAATAATCCTCTAAGTAAGAAAATTTTTGGGTCAGCTTTCCCTTATCAAGCATGGTAGCACCATCTATAATTTTATTACCTCCCTTCAATAAATCGGGGATTACATATTTAATAAGCTGTTCTCCAAAATACCTACTAGCATCACGAGGAAGTTCATTGGGTAAATTACCCACCGCCATTATATCAATGCCATTATGCATATAAGGGGCAGTTTTTTCAACAGTGGTTACATTTACTCCATATACAGGATCCTCAGAACTTGAATCGCCTAAATTACAAGGGACACTTCCATGGGCATCGTCGGTGATATCTGCAATAGTGGTTAAAGCATAATCGTCTTCTTTTAAATCATCCATGGTAAATAAAGGCGCTATACCTGGTTCCCAATAAATACCATTCATAAGTATATGGGTATGCTTCAAATAATTTGTAAATAAACAATGGTAGTTTTCAGGATGCGTATGAAAATCATTTCTGTCGTAAGTATGGGTGTCCTTATGTCTATACAAATCTCCTCCTTTCAAATGCACATAAACAGGGTACGCGTATGCTCTGCTAGTATATTCATCAGGCTCCACTTGTTGCACATCCATTAGGTTCATAATTTCTAAAATACCGTGGGCCACTCTACCAGAACCTGTAATGGCAATTTTAATATTGGGAAGTTTTAAACCAAAATAAGTATGCACTAACTCCATATAATCTTTCACTTCTTTTACTCTACTTAATTTAAATTCTTTGGTTCTATTGCCATAGGCCATAATTCCATTATGCGCCCCTACAATACCTGCAAAAAATCCAAAGCCAATAAGTCTTTGTCCGTCTTCATGTTCTAAGCATTCATAGTCAATAAGGGTTATGTTTTTATCCATCATAACATGAAACAATCCTTTATTAAAATTTTGTGCTTTCTTGGTATGAGAGAAGAATAAATATTTTTTATTCGCTATTAGTTGGTCTTTAGGTACTTCTTTAATGCCAAATAATATATCTGCAGTACTTATATCCTCCACTACTTTAATACCTTCTTTTTGGTATTCTTTATCCTTATAACATCTATTAGGGGAAGATTCAACAATAATATCCCAGCTAGGGAATTGATCTAACAAATACCTACATTGCTTCGGCGTAAGCGCTACCCGATTGTCACTAGGAACTTTTCCTTCTTTAATAAGTCCAATAACCGGCATTTTGGTAATTTTACACAATATACAAAATATTAAAATGAACTATTTTGAATTGTTCGGTTTGCCTATTGGTTTTCAAGTAGATACAAAGCAACTGCGTGCTGCTTTTATGGAAATACAGCGTGCATCACATCCCGATAAGTTTACCCAGGCCAACGAGTTTGAACAAGAAGAAGCCTTAGAAAAATCCGCCATTGCCAATAAAGCATTCACTTTATTACAAAACCCAGCAGCGATTCTACCCTATGTACTAGAAATAAAAGGGTTTTTAGAAAAGGAGGAGAAATATGCATTAAGCCCAGATTTCTTAATGGAAATGATGGAACTCAATGAAGCATGGATGGACGCCGATGATGAAGCAGCAAAACAAAATGTACTTACTAAAGTAAAAAATATAGAAAATGAAATTTTCAGCCCTATTCAAGCGTATATGGAAACTAGTTCGGTCGATACTATTTCCCAAGAAGGAATGCTGCAAATAAAGGAGTATTACTACAAGAAAAAATACCTAGATCGTATTTTGGCAGATTTTCGTTAATAGCGTAATATTGCAGCCCTGCCCAGATGGCGGAATTGGTAGACGCACTAGACTCAAAATCTAGCGTTCGCAAGGATGTGCAGGTTCGATTCCTGTTCTGGGCACAAACCCTGTCACGATTTTCGGGACAGGGTTTTTTAATGCGAAAGCGTTGCGAGCTTGCTCGTAAAAGCTTGAGCGTTAAAAAACCCAACAATATCGCAAAGCGATATTATTGAAAGGGTTTGGGTACGCCCGCTATTCAAGGAACACCAAGTCCGAAGGACGAAGGTAGTCCTTGAATTAGGGTTTGGGTACGCCCCCTTTGGAAGTCGTTTTGAACGCAGTGAAAAACGACAGTCCTGAAAGAGTTTTTTTTTAAAAACTCCTAATTGCACGAACAGCATAAATATTATCCTTACGAGGATTAGTCTGCCCACCCGTAATGAAATTCTGTATCCAAGCATCATCAAAACTACCCTCAGAAGAAGTCCAATAATTTTCTTTGCCGCTGGTAAAGCCTCCAATAGCAAGTTTATTTAAGAACAATTTATTCAACTCATCTTTACTAGGTAAATACCAATCTGAATATCCCTCTTGCACTAAATCTCCACAAAGTCTAGCGGCAATACCCGTGGTAGTGCAACCAGCTATTATATCAATTGTATTTTGATTCCCTGTGCCTAATCTTAAGCCGTCTGCTCCAGTAAGTATTTTTGTATAACAACCCCATTCAGCACCTACTGAAAAATCCGATGTTGATGCAATTAGACCATGCAATTCTCCTGAAACATAACCAGGATCACCTGATTGTAAAATATAAGCAATAATTCCGCCTTTATATTTTTGTCCTATTTCTAAATAACAATTGAGTCTGTCAATATTTTGTTGTGTTTTTTCAATAAGTCCAAGTCTTAGTGAATCACAACCCGTGAATTTTATACATGCAGACAACCTAATAGAATCGGCTTTAGTGAGTTTAATCACGCCTAATCTTATAGAATCACATCCGGTAATAGACACACATGATAATAATCTTATAGTATCTGCACTAGTTTTTAATAATCCTTGCTTAATAGAATCACAAGAAGAAAGTTTAATGATAACTGGAGGGATAACATCAGGCGTAGATTCTTTTTTGGAACAAGCATAAATAAATACAAATAAAATAAATAGTATAACACTATATCTCATAATACAATTTTATTTTACCTGCATTGATTTTCTAGGAACTTTCTCCGTTGCCATGGCAGCATGATAAATATAAGATGCCATAATAGTAGCATTTTTCATTAAGTCTTCTGGCTGTATGCCTTCAAGATAATCAAGATTAGTATGCCCTGCAGTACCTGGTGTTCTGTCTTGTAAATATTGAAAGCCAGGAAGTCCCACTTCATCAAATGAAACATGGTCGGTACTTCCTAAACTTTGGTTAGACACCATATTCATACCTAAATCACGAAAAGGTTCCATCCATGCAGTAAGCATTGTTCTGGCTGCTTCATTGCCTTGTAAGTATATACCACGATATTGTCCTGCACCATAGTCTTGATTAAAATAAGCAGACAACATTTCATATTCTGGCTTCATACCAATGGCTGCATTACGAGGGTCACCAAAATGTTTTTGTACATAGGCACGAGAACCATACAGGCCTTGTTCTTCACCAGACCATAAAGCTATTCGAATTGTACGCTTTGGTTGTACACCCAAAGTTTTAAGTATACGCATGGCTTCCAATGCGACTGCAGTTCCTGATGAATTATCACTTGCATTAGAACTTCCATGCCAAGTATCAAAATGGGCACCTACCATAACAATGCCTTCTTTAGGATCGGTACCTGGAATTTCACCTACAAGATTCATTGCTTGTTCAACCTTATCTCCTATTTTATTTTTTATTTCAAATTCTATTTTAACAGCAATGCCTCTTTTTATAACACGGTACATTCTATTATAATGTTCTGGGGTCACTGCTAAAATAGGTGAAGAGTTTTTCATTCCTGCAGCAGACCAACCATCTTCTCTCACACCAGGACGAGAATAAGCAGGCACAATGCCTAGTCTATTACCATCGGTTTGTAAAACCACTGCTACATTTTCAGATTTTAAAAAAGACAAGCGTTCTACAGCTGTTATAATTGTTGGATTTTTAATAACCCTTGCTAGATTTGGTTTAATAGGTGTAATAGCTGCTTGCTCTAAAGCAATAAGTTCATCATTATTATAACGGTGTACTCCATTAGTAAGTGTTTGTAAATCGATAACAGCAGGATTAGAAATTAAAACTGCTTTACCTTTTAATTTACCTCTATACAATTCAATATCTTCTTTGGTTTGAATATCTACCACCATTGCTTCAGCATTTATTTTACCTACTGTACCAGCTGTATAAGCAACAGGATAAGCATTGAGTGGCATATAGTCTGGTTCAATCATATGTGCCGATACATATTCATTATCCCAGGTAACGCCATAGTCCATATAGGCCTCGCTATTCACTTGGCTTAATCCCATTTTTTTCATTTCTTCCAAGGCCCATAATTGTGCTTTTTGCATATCACGAGACAAAGTAAGTCTTGCACCTAATACATCTACTATATATGATTCGTACTCCATTACTTTAGAATGCTGTAAACCTTCTTCGCGTATACGCGCTACCATGGCCCAGTCCACTAAACCTGGAAAGGTTAAAGGAACGCTAAAAGCAAAGGAAGATGTAATGACAAGTACAAAGGAAATGACACGAACAATCTTGTTTTTAAAAAATGTTTTCATTAGAGCTAAATTTATTTATAGAAATGTATTATTCTACTTTCAATATACTAAAAGATTCTCAGAACTATTATTTCTCCATAGTCATAATAGAGGAGAATAGCTGAATCCCATCAAAAAAGTTCTTCAACTTTATATTTTCATTCTCGGCATGCTGGTTATTGTCATGATTGGCAATGGGCACTGTCACAGGAGATGTTTTCAATACTTTCTCAAATACAAATAAAGGCAAACTACCTCCTAGTGTAGGAAGTAAAACAGGTTGTTCATTACTAACAAGTGAAATCGCTTTTGAAATTCTTCTTACATAAGGATTATCTAAAGAAGTTTTTTGTGCATTATAACTTTTCTTGTCCCTCACCACCATACAAATTTTAGCGTTTAATTTTCTTTCTTCATCGGTGGGTTCTTTGTCTGTTACAAAAAAGCCTTGGGAGATGATATGATCAATTACTTTTTGTTGTTGCTTTTCCCAATTATTTCCTACCACTAATCTCATATCCACAGATGCAATAGCCTTAGTAGGAATTACATTGGCTGAATACTTACCTACCCCTGCACTTTGTATACCATTAATATTTAAAGAAGGTAATTGTAAGGCGTCATTTAATGCACCTTCTCTTTCTGTGGCATTAATACCTAATTCATCTTTTAACTGCGCTTCCACAGAAGGCACTTTTGCCAATGCTTGTTTTTCTGCATTGGTTAAAGGCGTTACATCATCATAAAAACCTTTAATGGTTACTTCACCTTTTTCATTTTTCATACTAGCTAGTAACCTTGCAAGTTCCATGGCAGGGTTCAATACCCAATTACCATAATGTCCTGAATGTAAAGGGCGCTTAGGGCCAAATACAGTTAGTTCTAAATGTGTATCCCCTCTCACACCCATTACTAATTGTTTTTTACCTGACTGATGCACAGGGCCATCACAGATTATCCAAAAATTAGCTGCTAACTTATTTTTATACAATTCTAAAAATGCTTCTAAATTAGGTGAACCTGCTTCCTCTTCACCTTCGAAGAAAAATTTAATATTAACAGTAGGTTTTATATTTAAGACTTTTAATTGTGCATAGGCATTTATAATGGCCATCACCCCCGCTTTATCATCGGAGGCTCCTCTTGCATAAATTCTTGCATTCATATCATAATTACTGCCCTTTGTTAACCAAGGCATTACTATAGCCTCATTTTCATACATACCAGAATATAAGCTTGGTTTGAAAGGATGCAAACCAGGAAACCATTTAGTTGTGTCAACGGGTTGACCATCGTAGTGGGCATAAAATATAATAGTTTCTGTTGCACCTGGCACTTTCACTTCTCCATACACTACAGGCGGCATTTGACTATTTGGAAGTGTTAGTAAACTTATATCCTCTATGCCTTTTGCTTTCATATAATTCATAATCCACTGCGCGTTTTCTTGCAAACCTTTTGGATTAGAAGCAACATTAGGAATAGATAAAAAGGTTTTAAATTCATCCACTATACTAGTTTGCTGCTCTTGAATTGATTTTTTTACCAAGTCTTGAGCAGTTTGCGCCATTAAAGAAGTAGAAAAGAATGAAGTAGTAAAGAATAATGCAGTAAATACTAATTGAAAAAACTTTTTCATATACAAATACAATTTAAAAAGCCTCCCTAAAATTTAGGAAGGCTTTTTTATTTTTAAAATTATGCTAAATCGAAGCGGTCCAAATTCATTACCTTATCCCATGCGGCAATAAAGTCATGAACGAATTTTGTTTTGGCATCATCACATGCATATACTTCTGCAAGTGCGCGCAATTCAGAATTTGAACCAAAAATTAAATCAACTCTAGTACCTGTCCATTTTACTTTTCCAGTAGCTCTATCGCTTCCTTCAAATATGTACTGATGTGCATCGGCTGCCTTCCATGTAGTACTGAAGTCTATTAAGTTGGCGAAGAAGTCATTGCTTAATACGCCTGGCTTACTAGTAAATACACCATGTTTGGAGTTATCGAAGTTGGTATCTAAAACTCTTAAACCTCCTAACAATACGGTCATTTCAGGAGCTGTTAAATTTAATAACTGCGATTTATCAACAATCATATCTTCAGGAGATAGCATGGTGCGAGGTTTGATATAATTTCTAAAACCATCTGCAATAGGTTCTAAAACTGCAAAAGATTCTACATCGGTATGCGCTTCTGTGGCGTCTGTTCTACCAGCCGTAAAAGGAACTTTCACATCATGTCCTCCGTCTTTCGCTGCTTTTTCAATAGCAGCAGCTCCTCCTAGAACAATTAAGTCTGCAAGCGAAACTTGCTTCTCTTTATTCGCTGCATTAAATTCTTTTTGAATAGCTTCTAATGCATCTAATACTTTAGATAATTGTGCAGGATTATTCGCAGCCCAAAACTTTTGTGGTGCTAAACGAATACGTGCACCATTGGCACCACCACGTTTATCTGATCCACGGAAAGTAGAAGCTGATGCCCATGCTGCTGCAACTAAAGCTGAAACAGAAACACCGCTAGCTAAAATTTTTGATTTTAATGCACTAATATCTGATACATCAATTAATTGATGTGTAACAGCAGGTAAAGGATCCTGCCAGATTAAAATTTCTGCTGGTACTTCAGTTCCTATATAACGAGAACGAGGTCCCATATCACGATGCGTTAATTTAAACCAAGCTCTTGCAAAGGCGTCTGCAAATTGATCTGGGTTTTCATAAAATCTTTTTGAGATAGGTCCGTAAGCAGGGTCTACTCTTAATGCGATATCGGTGGTTAACATGGTGGGTGCATGTTTCAAAGAAGGATCATGTGCATCAGGCACTGTGCCAGCACCCGCACCTGCCTTAGGTTTCCACTGATGCGCTCCTGCAGGGCTCTTCGCTAATTCCCACTCAAAGCCAAATAAGTTTTCAAAATAATTATTACTCCATTTAGTAGGTGTAGTTGTCCATGCACCTTCTAAACCAGAAGTAATTGTATTTACTCCATTTCCAGCATTCAAAGTATTCTTCCATCCCAAACCTTGTTCTTCAATTCCTGCAGCTGCTGGTTCTTTCCCCACATATTTTCCTGGATCGGCAGCGCCATGTGTTTTACCAAAAGTGTGTCCACCTGCAATTAAAGCAACTGTTTCTTCATCATTCATGGCCATTCGCGCAAATGTTTCACGAATATCTCTTGCAGAAGCAATAGGATCGGGATTTCCATTTGGCCCTTCTGGGTTTACATATATTAATCCCATTTGCACTGCTGCTAATGGATTTTCTAAATCACGGTCTCCACTATATCTTTTATCTCCTAACCACTCACGCTCTGCACCCCAATACACATCTTCCTGTGGCTCCCAAACATCGGCACGACCACCTGCAAAACCAAAGGTTTTAAATCCCATCGATTCTAGAGCGCAGTTACCTGCTAGTATCATTAAATCGGCCCAAGATAATTTTTGACCATACTTCTTTTTAATAGGCCATAATAATAAACGGGCTTTATCTAAATTGGTATTATCGGGCCAGCTATTTAAAGGAGCGAATCTTTGCATACCTGCTCCTCCACCACCACGACCATCGGTAGTTCTATACGTTCCTGCACTATGCCATGCCATACGAATAAAGAAAGGTCCATAATGACCATAGTCTGCAGGCCACCAATCTTGTGAAGTGGTCATTAAATAAACAATGTCTTTTTTCACTGCTTTTAAATCCAAAGACTTGAAGGCTTCTGTATAATTAAAAGAAGCGTCCATTGGATTAGTTAAAGAAGAATGTTGTCTTAAAATATTTAATCTTAATTGATTGGGCCACCAATCGGTATTTCTTGTTCCAGCACTAGTCACTTTTGATGCAGTAGAGGCGCCTGTAAAAGGACATTTTGCAGCACCATTTGTATTGTTTTCCATTGTAATAAATTGTATAAATATTGAGTAATAAAATTACTACAATTACTCATTTATTAGTATCAAAAAACGGAAAATATTACTCTATTTGTTTAGCGAATTGTACACAATTACTCGTTTGCTCCAACAATTTTGCTGGTACTTCGATATAAGTAATTTTCGTAGATATGTCGTCTTGCAAAACGATCAGGTGTATCGGCATTCACTAGCTTCACATAAATAGCCTTCGGCACCCCATAGTATTCATATTCATTGCCATCAGAAAATACCACTCTAAGTATTTCAGATTTAAATTCAAAGTCGTCAATACTGGCATCTGTTGTAGTGGCTATATAGGCATCCTTGGTAGCTTCATGTGTTTCAATATGCACGCTCACTAAAAAATGATAAGACGCAATTAATTTAGCCGACTTTTCTTCTGCCATTTTTTTAGCCTCATCACTGTCTTGAAATTTATCGGGATGCCATTCCATCATAATCTTACGATATACTTTTTTTAGATCGCTTAAAGTAGCTTTATCG
>Ga0222712_10006588_pt1 | contig 11434 bp, 7 predicted proteins | sample C33_657DmetaG_FD_165043 | JGI IMG/M metagenome (GOLD analysis project Ga0222712, IMG submission 165043) | Estuarine water microbial communities from San Francisco Bay, California, United States - C33_657D | ecosystem: Environmental > Aquatic > Marine > Unclassified | place: USA: California... | reverse complement strand
AGAAACTTGTCGCCATTTAGATTCTGTAGATTTAAAACTCTTGTAATCAAATTCAACTTTTACTTTCTGTAGAATTGACTCGTACAGCAAAGGCAAAAGCTCATTGCCTCCATTAGAAAAAGCGGTCTCAAATTGCACAATCTGATTTGAATCATCAACCGGCTGTTTCGATTCTATGGTCACCCGATCCACTATTTTATCTATAGCCTGACCAAATTGTTTGAACATGCCCACATCCCTAAACTGCTGTAAGGTATTAACAGCAAATTGAATTGATTCTAAATCTTCGGATGTTAACGGAATGTCATTGATGGAATAATTTTCATCTTCATAAAAATATCCTCCGTTTTTTTTACTGTATTTAATAGGTGCATCATGCTCCATACGCATTGAAAATAAATCTTTCTCAATGGTTGAGTCACAAATGTGTTCACCATACGTTGAGCCAAATAAATTTTCTTCGCATGCCTCCCTTAATTCTCTTTTGGATGGAAAGGGTTTATACTTATTTCGAATGCATCGATCAATAATACGGTAACGGATGAGCGCATTCTTTATATGGGGCATATTAAGAAATCACTTTTGATTGATGTCCAAAAAGCTCAAAGAATTTGATTGCTTTTACAACTTCCTCGGGCACATCCTCCTCCCATGAAATGGATCCAGATTTAATTTTACTTAAGACATCATCCGACCAAATACTAAGTAATTTGGGGTCATACGAATCAATCGCAACCATTTTATTATTCTGCAACATGAAATCAAGTAATCCTCTCAAATTTTCAGGAATTCTAACATTTGTTATGTCATATAGGGAACCATCTTCCACATTCATTGCAGGATAAACGTACAATTTCACATTATGTCCAAAACCTCTTCCGAATGCCTCTAACAATCCCCCAGGCAGGTTATCATAATATCGTTCGTCAAAAATGGTGCTCAAATTATACACTCCTAAAATCACACCTAATAAATTTTCTTTCGCGATTGTTGCCAAGTATTCAACCATTTTATAATGCTTTAAATAATTGGAAATCATCACTGTATACCCCAATGACCCTAGCAACTCTGTTCGATCTACGAAATCCTTATCTGAAATTTTGCCATCCGCCGTTAAATCTTTTAGCGTTAATTCGAACACAACTTCCACCTTGTTTTTGTCTACTTGTTTTTCTTTAAGGAATTGTTGCAGTCCATTTTCTATCATATCAATATGCACCTTGGTAACTGGTCTAAAACGACCTCGCATCAACAAAATATTTTTCTTGTATAATGCTGTTGCAGGTTGTAGTACATTTTTCGATAAATCAAACATTGTCGCATCGGTAATACCTCGTTTCACTAAATTCAGTGCGATAATCCGATTATCGATATTCTCAAAATCAGGTCCAGAAACGCGAAGCATATCTATTTCCATTCGATCTCGAGGCAGGCGATGTGTTAAATCTGTCAAGAAATCATCTAAATTATCATGATGAAAATAACAGGCATGAATGATATTCACCCCCAAAATACCCAATGCTTCTTGCTGAGCTTTGTTACTTGTATCGTGCATTTTCACATGAAGGATCACATCATTTGGTTGACCATCTAATGCAAGTTGAAAACGCATTCCAACCCACCCCTGACCTTGATTTGTCTTATGATAATTAAGCGACTCAACCGTATTACAAAAGGCAAAAAATCGAGATTCATGTGACTTATTGGGTAATCTAACCTTGAGCTGATTAAACTCGGTTTCTATCATGGTAACTAAGCGCTCCTCACACACATAACGTGAAGCTTCACCATACAAGGAATCAGACACCTTCATATCATAGGCCGATTGGGTGTAGGCTATCGTACCTGAACTACCTCCTGCTTTGAAGAAATTTGCAGCAACCTCTTGTCCTGCACCAATTTCAGCAAAACAACCGTAAATATCTCTTTTTAAATTAATTTTTAACGCCTTATCCTCTGTGGTTAATCGAATATCCTGTAACATCTTAGTGTGGATCTTTAAATTTTGGGTTATTTATGAAATTATTGTCCGTTAAGGTTAATAAAAACTTCTTCAATAAATATTTTTCTTGCGCATCTAATTGTACTCCTCCTTGGCTTCCAAATTCAATTAATGGATCGATTGTTGGACTCATATGTATACCACTAGAGTAGTGTTCAATAACTTCATCCAAGTTAGCAAATCGACCGTCATGCATGTATGGGGCAGTGAGTGCGATATTTCGTAAAGTCGGAACCTTGAACTTATAATTATCTTCTGGATTATTTGTTACATGTGCTCGACCCAAATCATTGAACGCATTGGGCAACAAGCCGTTATTACTGAATTTTTTCACGCGCATCAAGGGACCATTATGGCAATGGAAACAATCTGCACCATCCAAACTCTTGAATATGTCATATCCCGCCCATTCTTCTACATCAATGGTTTGAAAGATGGATTGTTCAGTGGAAGTCAACGGCATACCATTTTCATATTTATACATTACGTCAAACTTCGATTGACCAGAAATCAAAGTTCTAATAAACTGAGCCATGGCTTTAGCTGCTTTCAATGAGTCGATACCGCCCTCACCAAAAGCACGAAAAAAACGATTCCGATAATTCATGTCTTGATCCAACTTTGCAACTGCATTTTTCCAAGACTCATGCATCTCAATCGGATTAATTACTGGCTCCAAAATTTGTTTTTCCAAGGTTGTTTTTCTTCCATCCCAAAAAAAGAAATCTTCCCAACCCATATTGATTAATGCCATAGATTGCCGATTTCCTTGAATTCCATCAATTCCTGTTGAATATTGATTTGGATCTGAAAAGGAATTTTGAGGCATATGACAAGTAGCACAGCTCATAGTATTATTTCCGCTCAATTTTTTTTCGTAGAAAAGATACCTACCCAATTCAACTCCTTCTGCAGTCATCGGATTATCTGATGGAATAATCATATCAGGAAAATGGGAAGGAATATCAAGGATGTAAGGGGTAGCCTTGTACCCTACCTTATCTTTACGACAAGCAAAAAAGACACCCAGTAATATAAAAATGTAGAAAAAATATTTCATTATTGCGGCATAAATGATTGCTGAAAGTTAGCAATAACTTTTTCAGTCAAAAGCTGTTGACCAGAGGCAGTATGCGTTAAAAACTCTGTTTTCAAATCGATGGGACTGGCAGAATTATGCAGAAACTTCCACAAATCCAACTTCAAATTCAGTTTTCTTTCGGTTTCAGAGATTTTTATCCAAGATAAATTTGAAAATGAAAAATCACGACGGTATGCATCTGTCCCAATATGAAAACTAAAGCTGTGATCAAGGTTGTTGATTCCATCAGCAATTGTATCAACTTTCCCTTCCACATTCATAAAAATATAACCCGGATTCCATCCCCAATGCATCGGTCCTGCATTACTTATATTTAATGGACTTTCATTTGGAAATGCTGAAGGATCTGAATGGTTTAATAAGGAGTCTACCCCGATATATCCTTGAAGGCTACTAAATTTGGTGTAATCACCAACGGTATGAAGAAGAAAATTACCTGTTCCACGAAAATCAAAAAAAGATGCTTCAATTAAATTATTTCCGCCATTTTTTAACATTGAGTTATAAAATTTAACGTCTGTAAACTTTACTTTGTACCCCTCTGGCGTTGTGTAAACAGAATCTAATTCCATTGACGAACTTCCTAAATTTGAATACATTGGAAATACTTCAACAGTGAGGTAAGTGGTTGCTGGTGGATTAACATCATCTTTTTTACAAGATGTCACCAAAAACATAAAAAATAAAATTCCAAAAAGTAACTGTTTCATTTTTTTTGCTTTTAAAATAATTGTATCTTTAAATCATTACTAAATCCATCACGAATTTACGAGAAAATAGATGAACCAACAAACCAATAAACCCCTTTTAATTTTAAATGCATCTGCAGGGAGTGGAAAAACCTATAATTTAGTCTTTCAATACCTAAAAATACTGGTAAAAACGGATTATTCGCATCAAGATTTCAAGCATATTTTGGCTATGACTTTTACAAATAAAGCGGCCAACGAAATGAAAGAACGGGTAATAAAAGCCTTGGATGTTATGGCAAGATCCACTTCAACTGAAATTCTTCCGGATGCTGTTTCCTTATTGAAAAAACTAGAAGATGAATTAGGCGCTGATACCAATACACTAATTAAAAGAGCTCAAAAGTCGCTGCAATCTATTTTACATGCATATGAAGATTTTCATGTGATGACCATCGATAAATTCAATTTGAAACTAATACGAAACTTTAGTAGAGATTTAGACTTGCCCGGGCAATTTGAAATTGAAATGAATACCGATTTATTAATTGAAAAATTAGTAGATCATATGCTAAATAAAGTAGGTGAAAAAGACCTTGATGAACTTACTGAAATGGTTTTTTCGTATGCCAAAAGCAACTTAGATGATGGCGAAAAATGGGATGTAAAATCGATATTGGTAGATTTTGCCAAAATCCTAACGAAAGAGAGCGTTTTTCCCGTTTTGGACAAAATCATGGCAAAGAAATATGATCAAGCGTTATTTCATAATTGGATTAAACAAAAAAATGAACTGAACCGAGAATACATTCAAAAAGGAGCTGATGTTTATGCCTTGGTTATGCAATTAGGAATGACTTCTGAAAAAGCACCTCAAGGAAATAAATCGTTCAGTCAATTGATGAAATTAAATAGCTTAAAATCATTCGCTGAGAAACAACCGGTAACAGAAGGAATGGCAAAAGCCTTGCTAGAAGAGCCGAAAAAAGGAAAATTTGTTCCCCAAGCGTTTCAAGCTGCTTTGGCTGATTATTTAAACTTTCACGAGGAAAATCTGGGAACATTCAATTTATTGAACCTCTTAACGAAGAATTTTCACAGCATGGCCTTGTTGAAGTTTATGCATCAATTTTTGGATGAAATCAAACAACAAGATCAAATCATACAAATTTCTGAATTCAACAAGCTAATTTCTGAACTCATTCAACAATCTCACGCTCCTTATATTTATGAGCGTATCGGAACCAAATTCACGCACTATCTATTGGATGAATTTCAGGACACTTCCCGGATGCAATGGCTCAACCTCATCCATTTGTTGGATGAGTCTCTTAGTTACAACCACTTAAATTTCATTGTAGGCGACCCGAAACAATCGATCTATCGCTTCAGAAATGGAGTTGCCGAACAATTTGTAGAATTGCCAAGAATTTACAACCCAGAAAAGTCTGCAGAAATTGAGGAGAAATCATTAATTTTTGAGCAGCGAGGTGTCGTAATTCCCTTGTTAGAAAATTGGAGATCAGCAAAAGAAGTAGTGAATTTCAACAACAATTTTTTCGAATTATTAAAGCTTGAGCTGAATGAATCGTCACAGAGGTATTACGAGCCGGTAAGTCAAATTCCTACCTCTAATTCCGATGGTTTTGTATCAATTGTTTCTTCTCCTGAAAAAATAGAATTAGAAGAACAAGTAGATAAAATGGTTGCAATTATTGAAAACTGTGATCGATCTCATTTCCAGCGAGGGGATATTTGCATTTTACATGACACCAATAAATACCTAAATCATTGGGCCATTGAACTTTTAAAACGAGGAATCTCTGTTGTTTCAGGTGACTCCTTATTTGTTAATAACGAACCCCGTGTTCGATTAACGATTTCCTATTTAAAACGACGCTTAGACCCAAAAAACAAGACCGAAATTAAAAAGTTTGCCGATTTGTACTTTCGTATTCAATCAGATAAAACCCAGGCAGACTATTGGAAGTACTTTGTAGAAAAAAATAGTAATGGAAAAACGGTGAAGTACTTTGATGATTCCTTATTTATTCTGGAAAACTTTGAAGATACACATTCTTTTTTCTCTGCTTATGAATCTGTGTACAGCCTTGTTCAGCATTTTTATCGAAAAATGGGATGGTTCGAAGAAAAAAATGCCTATCTGCATCATTTAGCCGATGTTGTTTTTAAATACGAACAATCAAATTCTAGTGATTTGAGAGGATTTATTGATTATTTCAATAAGCACAAGGATAAAATGTCTGTGCAACTACCTGAATCCGATAATTCAATAAAATTGATGACCATTCATAAAGCAAAAGGGCTTGAATTCCCTGTGGTACTCTTACCCGATATGAATTTTGATGTAAAGGTAAAAAGTTGGTCCAAAGAGATCATTGAAGTGGAGGACAATATTGTTTATTCTACCCTAAAAAAGGAATCATCTATTTCTGAAATTGCTCAAGCTTATAACTTAGAAAGTGGTCAAATATTAACTGATAAAGTAAACCTGTGCTACGTAGCATTTACAAGAGCTCGTGAACGTCTTTATGTTTTAAACAACTTCAAAAAGGACAAATTAGGCGGTATCATTCACCGAACATTAAGTAAATTAACTAATTGCAGTGCCGAAGAGCAAATTGTCTTTGAGCAAGGATCAGAAAATATCAACCCCAAATACGATAGCACTAAAACAACATTAAGTGAATCTGACTTTTTTGAACCCAAGATTGTTTCCGATAACTTATGGTTCCCGGATATTGCTATTCGACAAGACAATGAATTAAACGAACTTTCTGCTGAACAAAAGTTTGGAAACGCTTTTCATCTTTTAATTTCACAGTGTAATAATTCAGAAGAAATTGAATCTGCGCTGGAAAGGTTAATCATGCAAGATGAAATATCCAATGAGTTAAAGCCGGAATTAAAATTAAAAGCTTCTCGCGCATTTGAACGCCTGCAAGCCCAAGGGATTTTTTCGAATCCAACCGCTATTTTAAATGAAACACCCATCATCGTTGCAAAAGACAGTATCAAAAGGCTTGATAAGCTAATTTTGAAACAAAATGAAACGGTGCTAATTGATTTTAAAACGGGATCTGAAAATTCCAAATACCTGAAGCAAATAAACGAATATGTGCGGGCACTGAAAGAAATGGAACTCCCTAACATTAAAGCGTATCTTTATTATACCAATACAGAAATATTACAGGAAGTGCATTTCGTATAAGCAAAATATTTTGTAACTTAATGTAAAATTGTGAAGAATGAATAAGAAGTGGTTAGTTAAGGAAGTTCCATCGAGGGAAGAAATTGAACGTTTAAAAAAACAACTACATGTTGATGAAATTGTAGCCAAATTACTGCTACAAAAAGGAATTACTAACCTTCAAGAAGCGGAGTCCTTCCTACGACCAAAATTGAATGAAATACATGATCCTTTTCTAATGAAGGATATGAAAGAAGCAGTAGATCGAATAATCCATGCAATTGATTCTAATGAAAAAATATTAATCTTTGGAGATTATGACGTTGATGGCACAACTGCCGTAGCACTTGTATACTTGAGTTTAATACCCTTTTACAAAAACATTTCTTTTTACATACCCGATAGGTACACAGAAGGTTACGGAATTAGCAAACAGGGTATAGATCATGCAATAAAAGAAAATTCCTCACTCATCATCGCCTTGGATTGTGGCATAAAATCTATTGATCTTGTAGATTATGCGAAACAACATGCAGTGGATTTCATTATTTGTGATCATCATCAACCCGGTCCAGAAATCCCTAAATCAATTGTATTAGACCCCAAACGTGAAGACTGCCTATATCCATTTAAAGAACTTTGTGGATGCGGAGTTGGATTCAAATTAATGCAAGCCTTATATACGACCAATAATTGGGATCAATCTCTTTTGTTTAATCACTTAGATTTAGTTGCGATTAGTATAGGCGCCGACATTGTGCCTGTGTTGGGCGAAAACAGAATTTTGGCGTATCACGGAATTAAACAATTAAATGAAAAACCACGCATTGCTTTTCAGGAATTAATTTCACTTGCCAAAAAGAATTTCCCTCTTACCCTAACAGATATCGTATTTACCATCGCACCAAGAATTAATGCAGCCGGCAGGCTTCGAAGTGGAAAATATGCTGTTGAGTTAATGATTTCAACCAATCGGAGTGAAATGAATCAATTAGCACAAGATATTCATTTAGACAATGCAAACAGGAGAAATCTAGATCAAGAAATCACCCAAGAAGCATTACATCAAATAGAATCTAACCCTGCATCCAGCAACAAAAAATCAACTGTCGTTTATGACCCTAATTGGCATAAAGGGGTGGTTGGTATAGTTGCCTCTCGTTTAATTGAGAAACACTACAAACCAACCATTGTTTTGACTAAATCCAATGGTCTGATTACAGGTTCAGCACGAAGCATCGAAGATTTTGACTTATACCAAGCCTTAGATGAATGTGCTCATTTACTCGAACAATTTGGCGGGCACAAGCATGCGGCAGGATTAACCTTAAAAGAGGAAGTACTAACGGAATTTATTGAGCTTTTCGAGCAAGTTTCGCAAAAAAAGCTGTTAAATAAAACCATCTCTCCTACTCAAATCATTGATGCTAAAATAGATTTCAATGAACTGTTTCTGCCAAATGAAAATAGACTTAAAGTTTCACGTTTTAAAAAAATAATAGACCATTTTGAACCATTTGGACCAGGGAATATGAAACCTGTATTTCTATCAGAAAACGTTTATACAAAAAATCTTAGGGTATTAAATGACGCTCATTTGAAATTAACTGTTGTTCAACCCAACCATGATGTTGCCATGGAAGCAATTGGGTTCAATTTAGCAGAAAAAGAAATATTGGTCGCGGAAGGAGTTCCTTTCCAACTGGCATTCACACTAGAAACGAATGTTTTCAGGGAAAAAGAAACGATTCAATTAAACATAAAAGATATTCGAGAAATCTGATCCGATTCTACTTACACTCATTAATCCGTTTAAAAAAAACATCATTAAAACGCTCTTTTTCCTCTTCGGAAACTTTGCTCAAATCTTTTCCGTGCTGTTTTTCAATCTGATTCTTCATATCATTGCAATTTCGTTTAGCCTGATTTTTTTCAGCGGGTGTTTTTGCTAAGGAAGATTGACAATAACAATAATCTGCAAGCATTTCGGCTTCTTTATCAAGATTGGTACATGAACTTATGACCAAAGAAAAAACCAATAATTTAAATGCAATTTTCATGAATGAATTTTGACACAAAAATAATTGTATTTTTACATCCCTTGTAACTTTACACATGAATTTCTGTCTATTCTTGAAATAATAACAATGCGTTTATTCTTTATTTTTTTATTAGTTTTCAGTTTCGGCTGTGAAAAAAACAGGCCAATTTCAAGCGAATATTTTGCAGTGTTCACTTATTCAATTCCACAAGGCCTCATTAAAACAGCATTTGTTAACATAAGTAACCCTACTGAAAGTTCTGTAACAATAAATGGCTTTAATGTAAAGAAGGATGGTAAAAATATTGAAGGCAAAATTGGCTCTGTGGGAAATCTGTCAGATGTATTTATTAGTGGGAAATGGTCCCATAAACTTTTTAGTAAGGAATACAAAATCATTGGAAACTTCATAGAAACCTATTATCAAGGCGGTATTGAATTTCAAAATTCAGGAACATTTGAAATAAAATCAATTTAAAAACAAGAAATCATGAAAAATATAACAAGATTACTAATCGTACTTTTTGCAATTATTAATTTTTCAACTTCAGCTCAATCCTATTGGCAACAAGAGGTCAACTACAAAATCAATGTTAAACTAGATGATGAAAAACACATCTTACGAGGTCAAGAGGAATTTGAATATGTTAACAAATCTCCTAACACATTGGATAAAATATACATTCACCTTTGGGCAAATGCCTATAAAAATGGTGAATCTGCTTTAGCGAAACAATTATATAAAAATGGAGAAACCGAATTACAATTTGGCGCTGATTCACTAAAAGGATATATTGACTCACTCGACTTTCATGTGAATGGACAAAAATTAAAATGGGAATTTGACCCAAGTCATCAAGATATTGCTATTATTTATTTAAATACACCCCTAGTTTCTGGCGCTAGCATTCGAATTTCAACTCCTTTTAAAGTACAAATTCCAAGTGGAAGCATTTCGCGCCTAGGTCATATTGGTCAATCCTATCAGATTACGCAATGGTATCCAAAACCTGCTGTTTATGACAAAAATGGGTGGAATCAAATGCCTTATTTGAACCAAGGCGAATTTTACTCTGAATACGGCTCTTACGATGTATCAATTACTCTTCCTAAAAATTACGTTGTGGGTTCAACAGGTGATTTACAAACCTCATCTGAAATAGAATTTTTAAATAAAAAAGTTTCAGAATCAGAAAAATATGTACCAACCGATTCTAGAGAAGCGAAAAAACAAATGGCATTTCCTAAATCAGATACAGAGTACAAAACTATCCGATATATTCAATCCAACGTACATGATTTCGCTTGGTTTGCTGATAAGCGATACCTTGTTTTAAAAGGTGAGGTGAAACTTCCACATTCGGAGCGATTTGTAACCTCATGGGCCATGTTTACTCCTCAAAATGCCTCTTTATGGCAACGTGCCATTGAATATATTAATGATGGAACCTATTATTATTCATTGTGGAATGGGGACTACCCATATAATCAGGTAACAGCTGTAGATGGTACAATTAGTGCTGGTGGTGGAATGGAATATCCTAACGTTACCGTTATTGGATCGGTCGGAAATGCTCGATCTTTGGAAACAGTAATTGTTCATGAAGTTGGACACAACTGGTTTTATGGAATTTTAGGTTCAAATGAGCGCGTACATGGTTGGATGGACGAAGGAATGAATACCTTGAACGAAGTTCGGTATATGCAAACAAAATACCCAACTAATTCATTCACCTCGGAACAAATTGCAGGAAGATTTATTCATATGGACAACCTAGATTATCGTGCACAAGGTGACTATTTGTATAAAGTATTGGCACACTTTGGAAGTGACCAACCTATAGAAACTCATTCTGCTGATTTTTCCTCAACCAATTATGGATTAATCATGTACCAAAAAACAGGGTTGGTTTTTTACTATTTGAAAGATTATTTAGGTGAAGAGGCTTTCAATAATTGCATGCATGCTTATTTCGAAGAATGGAAATTCAAACATCCACAACCGGAAGACATGAAAAGAACACTCGAACGTGTTTCGGGCAAAAACTTAGACTGGCTTTTTACGGATCTTATTCAAACCACTAATCACGTAGATTATAAAATTCAATGCGTACATCATTCAAAAAATGGAGGTTCTACCATTAAGGTGAAAAACGTTGGCCAAGTAAATGGTCCGATTGAAATTAATGTATTTAAAGGAGATTCAATTGTTGAAACTATTTGGGCTGAACCAGGTCAGCATGCAGTTGAGGCAAAAACCCCAAAAATTTCGATCAGCAAAGTAGCGATCGACGCAAATAAAGAGATACCGGAAATGAATAGACAAAATAATTTTTGGACAAATCGCACTATGTTATCAAAAGTGGAGACTCCACGATTTCAATTTCTT
>Ga0222712_10006585_pt1 | contig 11436 bp, 8 predicted proteins | sample C33_657DmetaG_FD_165043 | JGI IMG/M metagenome (GOLD analysis project Ga0222712, IMG submission 165043) | Estuarine water microbial communities from San Francisco Bay, California, United States - C33_657D | ecosystem: Environmental > Aquatic > Marine > Unclassified | place: USA: California... | reverse complement strand
ACCCACACCAGCCATTGTTAAGCTATTCAACTCATTATCTGGTTGGTAAGCATACCCTGCATACTCAATTCTTACATATTGTAAAATACCAGAGTTGTCAGCATCATTTGCAGTAGGGTATGCAGCATCGCCTGAACCTGCTAAACCATAACCCACTTCAGTATCATTGATACCACCTTCTACAGAAGTTAAACCTTTGTATGAAGTACCTTTCCAAGTTAAAGATTGGTTTACAGAAGCAGAACCTAATAATACGATTCCACCCCAGTCTCCAGATTGTGGATTCGCTGAAGAAGAAGTAAATACGACAGGTTTTTCTGCAGTACCTTTTGCTACTAATTTTGCACCGCGACAAATAACTAAAGCAGCTACATCTGTACCTGATTTACCTTGTACTTTAGCGCCTTCTTGTACTGTAAGTGTAACACCTTTAGTTACATATACAATACCAGAAAGATAGTTTACATCTTTGGCAAGTAAAGTAGTGTCTTTGGTGATTTTACCTGTTAAAGTAATGGTATTAGATACCACACCTACAGGAGCGACTTCCTTCGTTACGACGAAGATTTCTTTTTCGCCGTCCATTTCAATCTTTCTGCAACCAGTAACGGCTAGAAAAGCTAGAGATAAAATAAATAATTGTTTCATTGTTGTTGTATTTAAAAAAAGTTTTTGATTTAGTTTTTTATAAAGAGTAATTAAGTGTTATGCCATAAGTAGTTCCAAATTTTCTAGCCAAACGAAGCCCATCAGTTGCTTTATCGTAATTAGTATTGCTCGTATTATTTTGATAGAAAATTTGTCTTTGATTCAATAAATCAGAAATTGTTAATTTAATTTCCGCCTTATTATTTGAGAATTTTTTACTTACTTGAAAATCGATTAAAGCTCTTGGATTTTCATATACATCTGGAGAACCAGCACCTGCTTGAATGTCTCCCACTAAGTAAATACGCTTACCCACTTGGTTAACTAAGGCAGTCATATTGAAACCTTTCTCAGTTACATCATATAATAAACCTGCATTTATTAAATAAGGAGATTGACCTTGTAAAGCTCTTGATACTCCAATATTCGCATCTTCTACTTTAGAATTGATGTAAGATCCGTTCGCTTGTAATGTAAAGCGCTTGTTTAATTTTTTTCTACCTTCTATCTCTACACCGAAAGCTGTTGCTTTGGCTGCATTTTGGAAAGAAAATAAGCTAGACCCACCAGAACCTTCTTGATAAATACTTTCAATAGGATTTTCAAAATTCTTATAGAATACACCAAAGGTAAATAGCTCGCCTGCTGCTGGATATAATTCATATCTTAAATCGGTATTGGTAATTTTAGTTCTCTTTAAACCTGGATTACCAGAAACAGAAGCGTTTAATTCAAAATCATATATATTTAAAGCAGATAATTCTCTTAATTCTGGTCTAATCACTGTTTGAGAACCTGTAATTCTTAAGTTTGCTTTATCAGCTAGTTTAATAGTTGCGTTTACACCTGGCAAGTAATCAGTTACTTTAGAATACGTATGTCTCGGATCCCACTTCTTCACTGATCCTACTAATTGGTCAAAATTCTCAACTCTTAATCCCCAAACTACTCTTAAACCATCAGATAATTTATTATCGAACTGTACATAACCCGCATTTAAAATGGTATTAGCCAAGTATCTAAAATTTCTATTTTGAATAGAGTTAAAAGCAAATTTATTATCATACCCATTACCATAGTTCTCAGGTACAAAAGCCGATTCTGCAGGTAGTAATCTTAATGCAAGATTATCTATAGGCATAGTAATTGCAAATAATTGTGCGTCATATAAACGGTCTTTCACTTGAATCATGTAGCCCGCTTTCACAGTATTTTGTTGATTTAATTTAAAAGTTAAATCACCGCCTGCAGTATAAATATAATCAGATAAGGTTTTGAATACACGACTACCAGATTGTTGAGATAAGGTATTTGAAATATTCAATACATAAGGATCATTACCTGCAATATTCTTTGTATATAAAATTCTTCTTTGGTCTGGTGTATAGCCATCTAAAATATTAAAGGCACCATACCAATTAAACTTTAATTTGTTAGACAAGCTATGTTCTCCATTTAATTGGTTGGTAAAAAATACATTTTGTTCAAACATGAATTCATTTCCCTTTACCAATTGTTGTCTATCATAAATAGTGCCTGCTCTTTGTGTAAAGGCATTGGTAGTTTTAACATTCACAATAGCCTTGTAGCTAATTTTATTCAATGGATTTAAATACATGGATAAACCAGCAATAGCACCCATATTAATATCATTCATATACTTGCTATCCTTCAATTCAACATAAGGAGAGAAGCCTACATTCGATAATTGGTTTTGGTTGTTTGTATTATCTTGAAAACGATAAGCATTTGCATAACTAATACCAATGGTACCGCCAATTTTCTTACCCCATAATGTTCCAGCAAAACCACCATTCATTTGCAAACTAAGATTAGGCTTAGCCGTAATTCTTTCTGGTGCCCAATTACTTGACATGGATTTACCTAAAGCTGTTTTAGCGCCCATGCTAGAAGTATCAAAATTTGACTTCGTAGTATAGCCTGTAGGCAATGATCTTGTACCATCATCTATACCATACCAGTCTGTTTTACCACCTTTGTCTTTAAAGAAATCCTTGCCTGTAACTAAGCTATTCGCACTAGTACCTAATTGAACATTAAAGAAATTCTTAGAAGGCACATCCTTTGTATTTACTTGGATTAAACCACCTGCCCACTCACCAGGAAGTTCAGGAACAAAGGCTTTATTAATAATAATGTTATCAATAATTTGAGAAGGGAATAAATCGAAAGAAAATGTTTTACGATCAGGCTCGGTACTTGTTAATAAAATACCATTTAACATAGCTTGGTTATATCTATCCGCCAAACCTCTTACAATGATGTATTTACCTTCTTGAATAGAAGCGCCAGAAGTTCTTTTTAAAATTTCTGCTGTATTTCTATCTGGACTTCTTTTAATAGTTTCTGCAGAAATTACAGAAGCTACTGTATTGGTATTCTTTTGAAATGAAATTAAGGCATTATCGGTAGCCCCTTTGTTAGATGATCTGTTAGCAGAAACGGTTACGTCAGCTAATTTTGAATTCGCTTCTTCTAACAACACATCCACTTCTACTTCTTCGCCTGCAGTAGTAGCTTTAATATCTTGAACTGTTTTATTTTTATAACCAACATAAGTTAAAATTAATGTATAGTTTTTAGCTACATCAATAGTAAAACTATATCTTCCTTCTATGTCTGTTTTAGTAATCTGTGTTTTATCAGATTTTAATGTAAGAGAAACACTAGCAAGTGCTTCGTTTTTATTACTAGTAATTTTACCAGTTAATTTAGCTTTTTGAGCTTGAGCTATAGATGCAATTGCGATAAATCCGATGAGTATTAATAACCTTTTCACAGTATAAAAATTTATACCGCAAAGATTAGATTCAAATGTTACCGTAATGTTACCTCAATGTGAACTTAATATTAACTCTAGAAAAAAATCAAATACAAAATTAATTACATAAGCTATTGAAAATCAACGGCAATAATCGTATCAGGGCCAGTCACAGACAAACCGCGTGTATCTATTAAAACTCCATTTTGTCTAATACTAAATGGAAGGCTTGAAACAGTTCCCATAATGCCTACTTTTTTAACTTTGAAATTACCAGGAATAAACAAACCGCTTTGGTTTCTTGCTTTCATTAAATGCACATATACATGTTTGCTGTCTTGGGTGGTCACGCCCCATATTTGTGGGCCTAAAGGACCCCCTCTTGTACCATAAATACTAGCACCATATTGCTTTACCCATCTGCCTACTAAGGCTAGGGTATCTCTACATTCAACTTGTATTTCTCCATTGGCCATGGGTCCTACATTTAATAATAAGTTTGAATTACGACCAGCAGCACCCACTAGTGTTTGAATAATATTCATATAGGATTTATAATTACGGTCGTTAATTTTAAAACCCCAAGAATCATTCATGGTAATACAAGACTCTATTGGCAAAGCAGATGCTGTTTGAAAGCTTAAACCAGAACTATTTTGTCCAGGTAAGTCTTGTTCAAACATTTGAAAGTCCTCTCCTGGTATGGGATCTAAGTGATGATTGTTTCCAATCATACAAGCAGGTTGTAGTTTATGAATTAAACTATAAATTTCATTGTATTTCCAATCAATGCGGGAGCTTCTGTCTTTAGAACCTTCTGGATTGGTTTGATCCCAATGACCATCAAACCAAATACAAGAAATATCGCCATAGTTAGTAAGTAGTTCTGTTAATTTCCCCTTCATGAACTTTAAATAAGAATCGTAATTACTTTTTGCAGTTCTCCCCGATTTTTTTCCTGTTCTACCTGTTTCATAAGGATAGTCATCTCTTGTCCAATCCAATAAAGAATAATAAAACCCTAATTTAATGCCTTGCTTTTTACATTCTGCTGCTAGTAACTTTAAAGGGTCTTGTTTATAATGCGTATTGGTAATTTTCCAATCCGATTGCTTGGTATCCCAATTAGAAAACCCATCATGATGTCTTGTAATAAGTACAATGTATTTCATACCAGCGTTCTTCGCAGTGCTTACCCATTTAGCCGCATCAAAATCAACTGGGTTAAATACTTTAGATAATTTTTTATAATCGTCTTTGTTAATTTCTTTATTATTCATCACCCACTCTCCATCGCTAAGTGCACTGAAAGCGCCCCAGTGTATAAACATACCAAACTTATTATCTTGGAAAGCTGCTCTTGCAGCCATATTTGCTTTAGTAGGCGTATAGGTTTGCGCTTGAGCCGACAAAATAAATAGACATAGAATGGACAAGAAATAATTTTTCATAATTGAAAATTAAAGCGTGAAATAAATATGGTTAAATCGAAAATTAATCTAAATGAAAAACACTATGTAAATCGCTGGTGCCTTTAAAATTTACATCTAAATCATTTATAATGCCGTCTTTAACATCATATACCCAACCATGGAGGTGCAAAGGCTGTTCTCTTTTCCATGCATTTTGAACAATGGAAGTTTTTCCTAAGTCTTGTACTTGTTCAATGACATTTAATTCCACTAATCTATCAGTTCTTTGTTTATTGTCCTTTATCGCATCTAACTCTTTAAAATGCAAACGATACACATCTTTAATATGTCTTAACCAGTTATCAATTAATCCAAATTGTTTATTTTCCATTGCAGCTAAAACCCCGCCACAACCATAGTGACCGCAAACGATTATATGTTTTACTTTCAACACTTCTACTGCATAAGATAGTACACTTAGCATATTCATATCGCTATGAATAACCATATTGGCAATATTGCGATGCACGAAAATATCACCAGGGGATGTGCCTGTAATTTGATTCGCAGGTACACGGCTATCGGAACAACCAATCCATAAATATTCTGGGTTTTGACTGTTCGCCAATTTTTCAAAATAAAGAGGGTCAATGGCTAATTGATTGGCTACCCAGTTCTTATTGTTTTCTAGTAGTTTCTTATATGATTTTTCCATGCAACCTAAAATTAGGCAATATTTTGGATTTTGTATAAAGTTTAAACAGCAATTACCAAGGCTTTTATGCTAATTAACCTAATTTTATTAGATGGATATACTTGTTGAAATAATGGGTTGGATTGGCTCTGTATTGATTGTAGGATCCTACGCTCTCAATATAACAGGCAGGCTAGCCACTACCAGTAAACTATATGTTTTAGCCAATATCATTGGGGGTTTATTTTTTGTAGTGAACACCTACTTTCATCAGGCCTACCCTTCTATGTTCGTAAATATTGTTTGGGTCATTATTGCCATTGTAATGCTTAGTAAAAAAGATAAAAGTAAAGAAGCTGATAGTAAATCATAAAGTAAATTAACTATGGAAATAGTTTGTTATTAATGCAAATGAAAAAAATAAGTATCCATTTATTATTTATACTAAAGTGGTTGTTCATTACAATTATGACGGCAAGTATAGTAGGCTCTGCTACTGCATGGTTTTTAATAGCCTTGGACTTTGTTACCATTTGGCGTACCGACCATATTTGGGTAGTCAATTTCTTACCCTTAATAGGTTTAGGTATTGGTTATGCTTATCATTATTTTGGAACAGCTGTTCAAAAAGGAAACAATTTAATTTTAGAAACACATCAAGCTATAGAGACTACAAGCAGTTCAAGTACTACAAGTACTTCTACTAAACCTATTCCCTTGCTAATGGCCCCACTTGTTTTTATAAGTACTTTACTTACACATGTAGGTGGAGGTTCTGCAGGCAGAGAAGGAACAGCTGTGCAAATGGGAGGCGCTATTGCAGATCAATTCACTACTCTATTTAAATTAAGTTCTGCTGAAAGAAAAACCATTTTAATAATGGGTGTGAGTGCAGGCTTTGCTGCGGTGTTTGGAACGCCCTTTGCGGCTGCAGTTTTTGCTTTAGAAATTATGAGCTTTAGAAAAGTGAAATTTGAAAATATAATTCCAAGTTTTGCTGCTGCTTTTGGCGCACACTATATTTGTTTATTATGGATGGTAAAACATACAGTGTATAGCATTGACATCATTCCAAGTATTACGACTAGTTCTTTAAGTTGGACGATGCTTGCAGGCATTATATTTGGACTAGCTGCATTTTTATTTACTTATACTGGAAAAATTTTTGAAGGGCTTTTTGCAAAAATAGAATTTGAATCCATACGCCCTTTTATTGGTGGTATCATTATTGCCTTATTTATTGTAGTGGCTAATTCCACCAAATATATTGGATTAGGTATTCCATCCATTGTTGACGCTTTTAGCGAACCCGCTGGTCATTTTGATTTTGCATTAAAAATTTTATTAACCAGTCTTACTTTAAGTGCAGGCTTTAAAGGCGGTGAAGTAACCCCCTTGTTTTTTATAGGGGCTGCCTTAGGCAATATACTTATTTGGTTTATTCCTTTTCCTATGGCCTTATTGGCTGGAATGGGCTTTGTGGCTGTATTTGCGGGGGCTACACACTGTGTTATTGCCTCCATTATAATGGGTATGGAACTATTTGGAATACAAGCAGGCATGTATGTGGGGCTTGCAAGTATGGTGGCTTATTTTGCTTCTGGCATGAATGGCATTTATAGTGCTAAACTTAAAATTGGCGCCAAATATGATTTATACAATTATATTTTAAAAACTAGAAAATTATAAAAATGGTTGAAATTGTTCGTGTAAAAAATGATGCTGAAATAGAAGGGATTCGTTTATTACAAAAAGAGAATTTAAAAAAATTAATTAGCGAAGAAGAAGCAGCTAAGGAAGGTTTTGTTACTGCAGAATATAGTTTTGAATTTTTAAAACAAATGAATACTGCTAGCCCTTCTGTTATAGCAAAAGATGGCGATAAAGTAGTAGGCTATGCCATGGTAGCGGTAAAATCTATTTACGGAGGCCACCCTTTATTAGATAGCTTATTTGACGAGACAGATAAACTAAGTTTTAATAATAAGCCATTGAAAGAAACGAATTATGTTTTAGTAGGGCAACTATGTGTGGGTAAAAATTATCGCGGCCAAGGACTGGTTCAAAAAATGTATGGCTTTTTTAAAACTGAATTACAAAAGGAATTTACTTATTGCATTACCGATGTAGCACAGGACAATCCAAGGTCTATTAAGGCGCATTTAAAAACAGGCTTTGAAATTATACATACCATTGGCTATGGTGGCGCTTCTTGGGATATTGTATTATGGGATTGGAATAAATAAAAGTTAAAAAATAATAAAATGAAGTTCTTATCCGCTTGCTTGCTTTTTATTGTCATCACTTTAAATGTAAATGCACAACTTAAAAATGTTGACTTAATTATTACTAATGTAAACATTGTTGATGTTGTCAATAATAAAATTATTCCTAATCGATATATTGCTATTCAAAAAAATAAAATAATTGGCATAAGTAATGTATCAATTAGCAAGACATATACGGCCAATGAAATAATTGACGCAACTGGCAAATACATCATGCCATCTCTTTGGGATATGCATGTACATTTTGGCGGTGATAGCTTAAAAGCTGAAAACAAGATGCTTCTACCATTGTATATTGCAATGGGTATTGGTCACGTAAGAGATTGTGCAGGAGACATTAGCCTAGATGTGATAGAATGGAAAAATGAAATTGCCAATGGAACATTATTAGGGCCTACCATTTTTACATCAGGCCCGAAATTAGAAGGTATTAATTCTATTTGGCCAGGCGATTTAGAAATAAGCAACGAAACAGAATTAAGAACCGCGCTAGACTCCTTATATAAATTAAAAGTTGATTTTGTTAAAATTACAGACAATACTTTAGCCCCAGATTTATTTTTAAAAAGTATTATAGCTGCTAGAAAAAGAGGTTGGAAAGTGACAGGACATGTTCCTGCAACTATGAATGTGGATGTTTTTTCAAAAAATGGATTATCTGCCATTGAACATATTGGATATCTACAAAGAGCTGCATCAAAAAATGAAGACAGCATCACAAAGTTAAGAGCAGTTAATAAAATTAGTGGTAGAGAGGCTAATGAGCTATACTTAAATAGCTTTGATAGCACAGTAGCTATTGCGAAATTTAAACAATTGGCAAAAAACGGTACGGCAGTGGTACCTACCATTAATGGCTCTTACATCACTACCTACTTAGATAAAACAAGTCACGACAATGATGACTACTTAAAGTACTTAGGGCCTGCATTAAAAAGAACTTATAACTGGAGAGTTGAAAGAGCTTCAAAAGACAATACAGATGCCATATCATTTAGACACAAAAATTTTGAAGCCGGCGCAAAGCTACTACCCTTGTTATATAAAAGCGGGGTAACTATTTTAGCTGGAACAGACGCCGGTTATTTAAACTCTTTTAATTATCCTGGACTTGGAATGCATGATGAATTAGCTATTATGGTAAAATATGGGCTAACTCCACACCAGGCACTTGTTTGTTCTATTATAAACGGACCTGCCTTTTTTAATCAATCAAAATTATATGGTGCAGTTGCAAAACAGAAAAATGCAGATTTATTAATATTAAATGCAAACCCACTAATAGATATTAATAACACCAAAAAAATTGATGCTGTTATAAATAAGGGTAAATACTTAAATAGAAAATACCTTGACAAGCTTTTAGCCGATACTGAGCAAAAAGTTAAACTCTTGAAATAGGTCTGGTTAAACAAGTAGGCCCTCCTCCTCCTTTCACACTAATTTCAGCACCTTCGTATTCAATCACTTTACAACCTGCAGCTTCTAATCTTGACTTTGTAATAGGGTTTCCTTTTACCATTAAGCAAGTACGAGGCGCTATAGCAAGTACGTTACAGCCCATGCTATCGAATTCGGCTTCTGGTACTTCTACTAATTCAAAACCTCTTTTAATTAATTCGTTTCTAAATACAATGGGAATTAAAGCAGAGTATACTACAGCCAAATTACTGTCCACAGGACTTAATACCGACATTAAATGAAATACATCTGAAGGGCCTCTATAATGGGGCATTGGAACCGTTATCACTTCCACGCATAATGGCTTTAATAAGGCTGTTATTTGTTTAATACCTTCTTCATTGGTTCTATAAGTATGGCCTACGGCTAAAGTTTTATCATCTAACCAGGCAACATCTCCTCCTTCAATAGTGCCAGGTGCTTTAATCACGCCTAATACTGGAATACCTTCAGCTTCATAAGCCTTTTGTTGAGCCAAGGGTTCATACTTTCTGCCTTCCTTACCCATATTGCAAATAATCATACCCTTGCTGGTGGCAATGGCGGCATCTCTGCAATAAATTGAATCCATATTCACTGTATCGTCTTGAGGAAAATAAAAAACTTGGGCTCCATTGTCTTTTAAAATTTTTTCAAAGGCATCGTACTCAGCAAGGGCTTTATCAATTGCAGGTTTTCCTAAATAATTCAAAGCCTCCCAATGCTTAGCAATATGTGCATCGTTTATAAATGCAGCCGAGGCTTTTTTAATAAATAAAGAGTTTAGTTTTCCTGATTCTGAATGCGATGACATGAGCGAAATTTAATTTGGTAAAATAATCTTATGAATATTGTTATGAATACTGTTATAAATAAAGTTAAACTTTATCTCGTTTCCAAACAGCAAAAACATAAATAGGAACAGAGGACATCGTTAAAAAAAAGCCCCAGAAAACAGTTTCTTGTCCCAGACCTATCATTAACCATAAACAAAATATAAAAGTAAGCGAGGCTAATAAAATAGCCATGGCTAAAAATTTATTGGATTTAAAGGTCAGCCTTGTTTGCATAATAAAATAAGAAGCAGTGCAAAAAATATAAGGTATTAAAATAGTAGAAGTAGTCATTAAAATTAAAAACTTAAACTGTTCTACTAAACCCTTGGTATAATTCATACTCATTAAAACAGAAACAAATACACTTGAAATAACCACGCCTAAAACTGGCACTCCCTTGGTATTAAGGCGCATAAAAATTGCAGGAAATAATTTGTCTTTAGCAATGGCATAAGGTAGTTGCCCTTGAATTAAGATATAGCCATTCAGGGCCCCAAAGGCAGCAATAGCAACCCCTGCACTCACCCAGTACTCGGCTCCATGGCCCCATATTAATACAGCCGCATCGGCAAAAGGTGTTACACTTGATTTTAATTGGGCTGCTGGAATCATACCCATTATACTTACCGTACTTAATATATATACCACAGTGGCGATAAGTGTTCCTAAAGTAGTAGCCTTTGCAACGGTAGCCGCTGAATTGGCCACACTGCCCGAAGGAATAGTGGCACATTCAATGCCCAAGAAAGCAAAAAAGGTTAAAGTAGTAGTGGCTGTGATAGCAGCAATCGTAGAAGTACCACTTGTATTAAAGGGTAAGAAATTTTCCCATTGAATATAAAATAAACCCGCAAGGCCAATTAAAATAATAGGTACAATTTTTAAAATAGTGGTTATTAATTGTACCACACCAGAAGTAAATATGCCTAAAGAATTGATCCAAGTTAAAAACCAAATAGTCGTAAGGCCTGTAAAAATGGCGAGCACCGAATTGGTGGCTAATGCAGGGATGAAAGTACTTAAAGCACTAATAAAAGAAACTGTAATAGCAGCATTGGTACACCATACTGAAACTAAATAACCCCAGGCTACTAGAAAGCCTGCAAAATCGCCTAAGCCTTTTTGAGAATAAGCATAAGGACCACCGTTAGCAGCAGGTAATAAATTACTCAAATGTGCAAACACTCTTGAAAGTAAAAAAGCACCAATGGAAGAGCATACCCAACCTATTAAACTTATGCCTCCAAAACTAGCCAAGGTAGCAGGCATCATAAATACACCGGCCCCAATCATATTACCAACGACTAAAGAAGTACTAGTCCATAAACCTAATTTT
>Ga0222712_10006583_pt1 | contig 11440 bp, 8 predicted proteins | sample C33_657DmetaG_FD_165043 | JGI IMG/M metagenome (GOLD analysis project Ga0222712, IMG submission 165043) | Estuarine water microbial communities from San Francisco Bay, California, United States - C33_657D | ecosystem: Environmental > Aquatic > Marine > Unclassified | place: USA: California... | reverse complement strand
TAGCGCACAAATATCAGTTCCTTCAGCCGCTACTACTGGAATTGAAATCGTATTTACAGTTGGAGCGCAAACCAGCGGAACTTGGACTATTGATAACGTCCAACTCGAAGCAGGCTCAACAGCAACCGACTTTGAGCGAAGGCCGATTGGGACTGAGTTGTCAATGTGTCAGAGGTATTTCTTCAAGACAACTCAAGGACTTGGAATAGCGCAAAATGGAGCAGAACTCTATAGAGGTGGTCCAACATTTCCAGTAACCATGAGATCAACCCCAACATTGGCGGCTGGTGCTTCATATGCTGTAGCATCTGGAAGTGCTGGAGTTGTCCAATTATTAAATGAAGCAGGCGCGCCAAATTCAACAGATGGAGTCGTAATTAACAATTCAAGCAATAATTGGTCTGCAACTGTTAGAGTGGCGGTAACGGCTGGATTTTCTGCAGAATTATGAACTATAAATTATCAAAACTTTATACTGGCGAAGTAAACAATATAGTTGTTAGAGATGATGGAGCGCAAATTCCATTCGACCCAGCCAACACCGACTACCAAGAGTACCTCAAATGGCTTTCCGAAGGCAACACTCCGCTTCCTGCTGACGAACCCAGCGAGTAATAAATGACCCTAACTGAAATCGCTCAATATGCGGGTGAGAAGGTTGGAAAGACCGACTCGGACACGCTTACATTTTTACAGAAGGCAGCAAGCTTGGCCTACCGGCGCGTATGGGACTTTGCGCCCTGGCGTGAGACTGTCACAAATTCGACATATTCTGTTGGAACGAATAGGCAGATCACGCTAGGCACTAATGTTGAGACTCCTCTATCTGTGGCATACAACGATGCAGAGGTTGACCCAATTGACTTGGCAACGATTGTAAGCCAAGACCCAGGATTGCTTGATGATGCGCGGACTGGCGATCCAGATACATACCATTTTACAGGGCGCAATAGCAGTGGCGTTGCACAGCTAAATCTTTACCCAAGGCTTGCCACATCTGGCACAATCCCATTGCGTGTTGTGGAGAAGCTAAAATGTCTTACTCGCACAAATATTATTGTTGACTTTCCTCCATCCCAAGCCGCACTTGATGACGAGCTTCGACTTCCTCATGTGCATCACCTCGTTCTTGCCTTGACGCATTCTGATGCTTTGGAACGCGAGCGTCAATATGCCAAGGCACAAGCCATCACACAGACTGCTAATGCTGATCTTGCTTTAATGGCTAATTACGAATTGAGCCAGGTTGGTGGCGTTAAGCAGATTACACCTCAAAGCCTTGGTGAGTTAACAATCGAAGAAATGTTCTCAGCGTAAAGGAGGCTTATGCCTTATTACAGCGACAATTTGGACGATGTTCTGTCCTTTGACGGAATACGCAATTTTACTGGTGGTCAAGCCAGCGGTCTTCAGTCTGACCTACTAGCCGAGAACCAAGTACAAGAGTTGTACAATATGACCCTTTCTCCAAAGGGTAATCTTGAGACTCGCGTAGGCGCAACAAGTTTTTGCACTCAAGCAACAAGCGCAGTAACATCAGTTGGTGGAATGCGCTATTATGAGACTGGTTCGACTGCACAATTGTTAACTGTTACTGGCGGAAGATTTTACAGCATTGAATCAAATGGTAGCGCAACGATTCATCCGCCCTATTTACAGTGGAACACGACAAGCACTACATGGGCTTCAGCATCTTATCAATGGAGAGATGGTTATAGTGTTGCAGAAGATGTTGAAACATCTTTTGCTCAATTTGTTGATAAAATGTACATATCCGATTCAGACAGCGATTTGCATTATTGGGATGGAACTGCTGTAACAAGGCAGGGTGGAAAGGTGAGGGCTATTACAGTAACAACAGCGGGCAGCGGTTATACTAGCGCAACTGCAATTATTGCTGGCCCCTCTCTTGGCGGGACGATGCCAGAGTTAATTACAACTGTTGCAGGAGGCGCTGTTACTGGAGTTACTGTTGTTAATGGTGGATCTGGATATCTTGGATCGCCAACAGTTACAATTATTGGGAATGGATCTGGTGCTACGGCTACTGCCACAGTCAGTCCGCCTCCGTCAAATTTGAGGATTCTTGTAAATGCTGAAAATAGGTTGTTTGGTGTTGGGTCTGGAGCTAACCGAAACACACTTTATGCTTCTGATCTTCTTGATCCATCCATATGGGACCTGACAAACAGCATTGTTGTAAACGGAGACGATGGCGATGCGATTACGGCAGTTGTACCATACTACAAGAATAGGCTGATTGTATTCAAGAAACGTAGGGTATTCCAAGTTGACATTCCAAATGATGCTGCTTCTGGAGCAGATTGGATAGTTTCAATTATTTCGAACAATACTGGATGCGTTGCAACCGGAACAGCAGTCCAGGTAAGCAGCGATATTCTGTTCCTATCCGATAACGGAATTAGGTCGCTTGTTAGGTCTGTTGCGGACGATTTTAGCTCTGTTGGCATACCAATTTCAGAGGTTGTTAAGAATGTAATTCAGAGCATCAATACGGATTCTATTCGTGTGGCTACTGCAATTTACTATGACAACCGCTATTTCCTTGCCATACCTACCGGCTCAAACGATTACAACGACACGCTTTTGGTTTACAATACTGCGCTAGGCGCATTTGAAGGAACTTGGAGTCCACAGGTAATGCAATTTACGCTTACTAACTTTAATCAAGAAGGTTCCAGGGCAATGTTCAAGAAAACAAATGGAATTATTGAGAAGTATGCTGGCTACAAGTCTCCAGCTGGAACTACAAGTGATGACTATAAAGATTCTGGAACTACATACGAATCATATGTTCGCACTAAAGACTTTAATTTTGGTGACCCTTTTTCGTTGAAATACGGAAGTCATTTTGAAGTTATCTTTGACAACTCATTTTCAAATGATGCAACTATTTCAATTCAGCGAGATACAGACGTTGGGGATATTGATGTTCAGTCAAATATTGACATTTCAAGTTCAGTATTAACACTTCCATTTGTGTTGCCAGCAATACTTCCAACATCAGTCAAAAAGAAGTTGGCGGCAGATTTGAGAAAGTACGAGAAGTGGCGGTTGCTTAATATCAAGATTTCTACTCCAGCCAACAAGATGGCAATTCGCCAAATCACGGCTGCGGCAAATCCGGATACAATCCAAATTCAACAGACAATATGAGTGACTTGCCTTGCAATAGTCCCAGAAGGACACCAGGCGAGCGGAAGAAGTTTGTTGTACGCGCCTGCCAGAATGGTCAGTCCAAGACCATTCGATATGGCGATCCTGACATGAAGATCAAGAAGAGTAATCCTGATCGTAGGCGTAGTTTTAGAGCTAGGCACGGGTGCGATAGCAAACCGCCAAGCAAGATGACGGCTAGATACTGGTCTTGCAAGAACTGGTAACATGACAGCGATTGAATACATTGAGAAAAGCGGTGTTCCGGAAGGCATGTGGCATAATCTGCCCGAATGGTTTGGATGGTTTGAGAAGCAAGATATGGTTGGGATTGTAAGGGATGGAGATGAGATAGCTGGAGTAGCATTGGCTAGGTGCGTAAAAGATGGGCAAAAGCCTGATCATTATGTGCATAGCGAGGATGGTGAGAATGTGTTTGTGGACTTGACGATCTCCTCAAAAGGTGCTAAATCCTTGAGATGCTTGCTGTTGCTCCTATTGGAGCGTTTCGGTCCTCGCAAGCGGATCACTTTCAATCGTTCCGGTAAACCAAAGGAGTATGATTACATGAAGTTTATGAGAAAGGCTATGGCTTAATATGGGCGGAAGTCCTAAAATTCCAGCACCACCTCCTCCGCCAGATCCGGCAGCGGTAGCGCAGGCCAATGCGGATGCATACAAGAAGAATGTTGAGACTTACATTGAGAAGGCTCCAGAGATGGCTGCGCTTGAAAATAAGCTTCGCATCCAGTACATGCCTCAACAGCGCGCCCTAGAAGGCCAGCTTTCTGCACTTGACCAGAAAAACGCTACCCTGGCCGCACTCCAATTAGAGCGTCAATATGGCGGCCAGAGAACGCTTGAAGGATTGCGCAGGAACTACGAAATGAGTCCGCAGGCGTATGCCCTAAATAGAGGTCTTGGCAATCAGATGACTCGCCAGTTTGAGCGTCTTTATGGAACGTCACCATTCCAATCTGTTGAACAGAATGTAGCAATGAATCCAAGGTCGATGCCTCCGGTTGATTTTTACGGCACGATTGGAACGAATGTTTCAAATCCTACTTTCAGCACGGGGACTAAATAATCATGGCTATTCTTGATAGAAACTCAGGTTTGTATTACGGATATTCAGTAGATGCTGATGGGAACATAAGTCAAGCATCTTGGAACGGACAAAAAAATACTGGATATGACAGTCAGGTAATCAAATATAATAAGGAAAAAGATAGTTATCCATACAATTTAATTGCTGAAGCAACCAATGCGTCAAATGCAATAATTAAAAAGAAGCAAGACGAATCAATAGCAAATCTTCAAAAGACATACGAGCAAAGGCTTGCTGATGTTACTAGCCAGGAAAATACTAGAAATTCCATTGCTGAACAGATTGCTGGTCTTACTGGTAGGGGTAACTATGTGAATCAGCCCCCTGGTGCAGATATGATGCCTCAAGGCGCACCTATTGGCTTGTCTGCTGATAGAAACTATGGTGCTTCTGATTTATCCACAAAATTAAACTTCCAGGTATCCGATCAGCAGATATTGGACGATTATAATAACAGCAAGATTGGAAGACTTAATTCTGTTGTTGATCGTGGCAACACGCAGATTGCTGGAATCCAAGAACGTCTTAATGCTGCGCAGACCTTGCTAGACCAGCTTCCTTCCGGTGATGCTCGGCGTGAGTCAAGCCAAGTTTACGTCAATCAATTGAAGTCAGACCTTACCAGCGTGCAGGGAGCGGTTACGGATGCAACAAATCAGATTAAGGATTTTAAGCCTATTGCCTATGGTTCTCCGGAGGCATCCAGCCAGATCACTTCTTTCCGTGAATACTTGCAGTTGCCGGAAGAGAAGGCCACGCAACAACTCCGCCAGATTGATCCAGAGTCCTACAAGACTGCTGTTGGACTTGGCCGTCAATATCGCCAGATGGCAACCCAGCCTCTTGGCGCAACGACCACGCAACAGACAGAGGATCTTCGCAATACAATTGAACAGGAAGCACTCAATCAGCTTCGCCTTGGATCTACCCTAGGTGCCGAGGAAAGGCGTGGATACGAGCAGGCTGCAAGGGCAGCACAGACAGCCCGTGGTAACGTGTTTGGTCTTGGACCGGCAGTACAAGAGGCAGCGCAGATCGGCGCAGCGGGAGAGGCTAGGAAGCTTGCTCGCTATGGTGCAGCACAGCAGTTCCTTGGCTCTGGAGAGACAACCGGTGCAGCAGCAGCCAGAGATTTGGCATTGCGTGAAGGATTACAGCAGAATCGCCTTGGTGCAGCCGCCAACTTTATTGGTGGTGGTCCTTCGCTTTATAACTTGGGACAAGCCAGAACAGCAGCACAGCAGAGCCAATTCCAGAACTACATCAATGCAAACCAGGCAAATCCTGGGCAGTTTGCGCAGGCTCCAAGCACAGCTGCTAATTTCTACCAGGCTGTTGATCAATCTATTCCAGTTGGACTTACAAATGCATTTAATGATCTTTACAGGTCGCAGGCTGGATATTTGTCAAGCACATACGGAGCGCAAGTTGGCGCGCAAGCTTCGACATATACATCTCCATCAAGAGCGTTTGGAAATATAGCAAGCGGACTATCTGGATTTACAGGATTGTTTGGTGGTCCTGGTAGCAAAGCATTCTTTAGAGGATAATTTATGCCAGCATTAACAGCAGAAGCTCGCGCCTATGATCAGGCGTATCAACAGATGGAATCAAATCAAGCAATCAAGTCACAGCTTGAAATGCAAAAGTTGCAACTTGATCTTCAGAAAGCAATGAATGAAAATCAATTGCTTACTCCAAAGGGTAGAGCATCCATTGCCGCTGAAAATGCAATTACGCTTGAACAAATGCGTCAGAATGAACAGGGTGTTGATATTTCAAGGACACCTAATGTTCCAGGCAAAAGCTTGATTGACATGAGCAAGGAAGAGGGTCAAAAGCTTATTAATCAAAGGGCAAATCAAGCGTATGTGGCTGCAATTGAGAATTATCTTTTAGATAAATCAATTCTTCCAAAAGCAAAATATGAGGCAGGTGGAGTTTCTGGAGAAGCATTACTTTCTCAGGCTTCGCAGACTCAATCAAATGTGCGCCGTCAAGTATATCAAAACGATTACAATGATTTTTATGACATGTATCTTCATGCTGGACAATCTCCACAAGTTGCACATGAAAATGCCGTAACAGCAGCTGGACAGAAGCAAATGAAGGCGGATAGTTCTGGTAAGGTAACAGTAATGCTTCCCAATTTTGGATCACTTACAACAACTCCGGAGAAACTTAATAAACTTTACAATGCTCCAGATACACCTGAACCAGTAAGAAATGCAATTGGAACACAATGGGCTGGTGAACAGAAAAAGGCAAGCGGATCTGATTGGGTAAGAAATAAGCTTGGGTACTAATATGGCGGAATTTTCATCCCGCCTTCCTGGTCAGCAGGACGCACAGCCAGATAGTGGATTTACATCTAAATATATCCCTGTTCCTGCAGCACCAGAGCCTATTGAGCCTCCAGCTTGGGAAGAAATTAAGCAATCTGAAGATTACAAGAAACTAACTTATCCGGAACAGGTTAACCTGGCTCGTCAATGGGGTGACGAAACCAAGCAATATGCTTCAAGGTTTGAAGATCACACTCCTGAGCTTGATGCCCAAATTGATGATTTTGTAAATAAAGATGCGGTTGATGTTCCTGCAAGAGCCAAAGTTATTGCTGGACTGGCTGGAGCAGCCAAGGGTGCCGGTGCAGTTGCAGGAGCAACCTTAGGTGGTATTGGCGGTGTTACACTTGGTCCGGTTGGTGCTGTTGCCGGAGGTGTTGCTGGTGGAATTGCTGGGAGCGAGCTTGTTGGAACTGCATTTGAAAAGATGTTTCCAACCAAGGTTCCAATTTCAAAGGAACTTGCACCAGGATATGCTGCCACAGGTGAATATGTTCCAGCTGTAGCAACAGGATTATTGGGTGCAGCCGGTCTTGCTACAGCCGGCAAAACATTGTTTGCAGAACTTGGTGCAAAGAAAGCTGCTGAAGAAATGGGTAAGAGGGTTGGAACAGCAGCTATTACTGGTGCTGGACTTGGAACCGCAATTAGGACTGTAACAGGTGGGTCAGTTACTCCTGGCACAATTGCAGAGGATGCATTATTTGGCGCGCTTTATTCTGGTCTTAGTGCAACGACAAGAGTTAAAGGATACAACGCAGAAGAATTTAAGGACCTTAATTACAGGGTAAAAAATGGCACAGCAACAAAGGCAGAGGGTGAGGATTGGGTCAATATTCTTAATGAAGCTAGGGCTGTTGGAGCTAAAAATGTTCAGCGAGCAGAAAGAACTTCAGTTAAATTTGGAAACAAGAATATTGTAGAGAAAACAAGATTTCAACAGGGCGAACAACCCATAGAGGTTAAGCCATACTACGAACCGCTTCCGTCTGCACCCACAACTCCATCCACAGAGATTGAGCTATCACGTCAGCCGCAGGCGCGTCCAATGAAACCTGCAACTGTTGTCACTCCGGAGGCATTGCCTGAGTCCGGTGTTCGCGGAAATGTTCGCGGGACACAGGCTGACACGGCAGAGATGCAGAGGCGAGGGATTCCTACCAACATCCAGGCTGAGTTCACAGACCTTACTCCTGCCGCAAGAAGGCAGAATGTTTTCTCGGTCGAATCCCAGGGAATTAACCCTGATGCAATCGCTCCAAGCACTCGCGGACTCCAGGGCGAGATTGTGCGCGAAGGACCAATTGTCACGCCAAGGACGCAGTTGCCTAGCGGTGAGAGGTTGGCATTGCCAGCAGAAGGCGAGCCAAGGCCAAGGACAGCCGCGCTTGAGGCGGCAAAGGTTATCGAACTTGAGAAGGGCATGGAGGAAAGGATTCGCCAGTCTCCGCAGGGTGGATATGGTTTGAAGACTGAGCTTGGCAAGGTTGCTGTTCCGGAGCAGGCAGGGGCTTCTTATTCTGATCCAGGCCAACAATATCTTGAATGGCAGAAAAACATAAATAAATCTGGATCAAAATATCTCGCTGCTGCTGATTATGATGAAAATAAAAACTGGGAAAAAGAAGGCGGAATAAAAATAGACAATAGTTATTACAGCACAATTGTTTCTGGAGACACAAGAATTGCTTTATCATCTTCTGGTCTTTATTTGCGAAGAGGTAAAGTTGCTCAATCGTATGAGGCCGATATTGATAAAAATGGCAATCAAATTTATACCGTTGAAAGAATTGTAACCGATCCGAAAAAACGTGGAACTGGAAGCGCAAGTAATGCGCTTAAAAATCTTACTGATATTGCAGACAAATCAAATGTGACGCTTCAGCTTGAACCGGCAGTTGTTGAGTCATTGTCAAAAAAGGGGCAAAAAGCACTTACATTTCAACAGCTTGGTGATTGGTATAAAAGGAATGGGTTTGTTCCTAAATTTGAGGGAAGCAACTCTGTTTTAATTAGAGAGCCAAAACAAGCTGTATCAAAATCAAAAATCCCTCGCCCTATGGGTGGCGCAGCTGGGCAGGGTGGGTTCATAACTTCGGAATCATTTGAAGTTCCAAGAAAGTTGTTGCAGAACTACATGACAACAAATGGAGCTTTGGGCAAGGAATTATTTGATATCGTTGAAGGACAAAAAACAAATCGAGAGGCAATGTATGCAAGCATCAGGTTTGCAACCAGGGATGTTAAGAATGCACTTAAATTGGTTAATAAAAGGCCTGTTGCAACTCCAGAGCAGAACAAGCTTATCAGCGATTATATGTCTGGAAATTCAGAACTTAAATCCTTACCAAGTCAACTAAGGGCTCCGGTTAAAGTATTGCGTGATCAGCTTGATACTCTTTCCACCAAGTTAATGTCTGAAGAGGGTTTGCTTTCTGAAAGAAGCAAGGAAATTTTTAGTAGCAATATCGGATCATATTTGAATAGGTCATATGAAAAGTTTGATAATCCAAACTTTGATATGGATACCCTGCAGAAGCGCGATCCTGCATTGTTTGCAAAAAGCGTTGAGTATGTAAAAAACCAAATGGCTACTGAAGCAAAAGATGAAATGGAAGATTATGCGCGTAGGCTAAAAGCTTACCAAGATAACGCAAACCCCGGAACTTCTCCGCCGCTTGCTCCAGAATCATACATTCAACAAATATATAAAACTGGAAATGTTCCTCAAGACAGGCTAATGGGTGAAGTGCAGAGAATTATTGAGGAGGGAAGTGCAAAGAGTGGCGAGGCAAAACCATTTAATCCGGAATCTTATGGTGTATCAAAAAAGCTTGGAATTTTAAAAACACGCAAGGCAATACCTGAGGAAATCAGGTACTTGATGGGTGAGTATACTGACCCATTGGTTCGCTATACAAAGTCAGCCACAAAGATGGTGAATCTTTTCACAAGCCACAGGACGCTTATGAATCTCAAGGAGGCTGGTTTTAGGAATGGATTGTTTTTTGATTATCCGGCTCCAAATACTGTTGCATTTGCCTCAGAAGGAAGCGAAGTCCTGGCTCCGCTCAATGGTGTGTACATGGAGAAAAGTGTTGCCGATGCAATTAAGGGATTTGGTTCAGCAGATAAAGCAGGTTTAGTTTATCAAACCTTTGCAAAGCTTAATGCTTTTTATAAATGGAGTAAGACTGTTGGATCGTATAAGGGTCAGATTAGAAACTTCCTGTTCAATATCCCAATTGAAGTTCAAAATGGAAACTTTACTCTTCTTGAGAGTGGAAAAAGCACAAGGGCAATCTTAGCTGATTTTGGGGTTCCACAGGCAGATACTCCGGCTATGCGAGCCTACCTTCGCAGAGCAATGGCACTTGGAGTTTACAACAATGCCAAGTTCGATGAATTGAATGCAATGTTGCGCGATGCCCATGCTGACGGAGGTAGCATTTCATCGTTTGTGGAGAGATATGGAGTTCCAAAATTCATAACAAACCCAGCTGGATCTATTATTGATTTTGCAAATTTTGCCTACAGATCAGGTGATAACTTCTACAAGCTTACTGCATGGGAAAATGAAATTAAGCAATTAATGGACGGGAAGGGATTAAGCAGGCAGGATGCCGAGATCGAGGCAGCCGAGCGTGTTTCAAACACAAGGCCGACATATGAAAGACTTGCTCCATTGTTGAAGAAATTTAGAACAAGCCCATTTGGCAAGAATTTTATCTCATGGAATGCCGAGCGTATTAGAAATTCATACTGGACTGCAAAGTATGCCATTGAGGATATGAGAACACCTGGCATGAGAAAGTATGGGTTGAAGCGAGCAATTGGATCAATCCTTGCCTATTCAATCTATGGTGCAGCAGTAAAGATTGCATTGTCTTCACTTGGTAAAAAGAAAGAAGATGTTGATGCATTAAAGAAATTTGCTCCAAATTATCAAAAAGATTCTATTTTGATGCCAATTTCTTTTGACCCAAAAACGCATAATGTAAAGTATATTGACCTATCATTCTCTGATCCGTTTGATGTCTACCGCCAGCCTATCAATGCATTCAAATCAGAGAAGGCATTAGATGCCGGATTATTCACAGCAACTGCTAATCTTGTTGGAAACTTCTTTGGATTGAGCGTTCCTGTCGATGTTGCAATTAATATGGCTTCAAACAAGCGAACAACTGGTCAAGCAATTACAAACCCTCAGGCCAGCCCACAAAAGAAGTTTTATGATTATGCTGAATATGCATTAAGGTCTTTTGAACCTTCTTCTGTTACTGATATTCGTAATCTTTACTTTGCAATCAAGGGTGAGCCAGATCCTTATCTTGGAAAATATGGTAGAATGCCATCTCTTACAGAAAACATTTCATCCTATGCCGGTCTTCGCGCACAGACGATTAACATCGACCAAGCATTGCAGTTTAGGGCCAGCCGGTTCAATGATGACATTGGAAAATCTACATCGCTATTTACTGAAAAGTACATGGCTCCTGGTAAGCAAAATAGGCTTACCATGGAAGCTGGTACAGGCGAGATGCTTCAATCTAGGGAAAAGCTATTTAAGGATATGCATGAAACATACTTGTCTGCATTGCGCTGGGGTTTGAATAGCAACGATGCAATTCAAGCAATGCGCAAGGGAGGGATGAGTCGCTATAATATCATGGGAGTTGTAAATGGTGAAATTCCGCAATTCCAAATTGGTCGAGGAATGCAGAGAAACCTTATGTATACAAATCCGGAAGACATGCAAAAGCGACAAGAGATTGCAAATGAACTTCTGCAGGAGCAATAATGGCTAGTT
>Ga0222712_10006582_pt1 | contig 11445 bp, 8 predicted proteins | sample C33_657DmetaG_FD_165043 | JGI IMG/M metagenome (GOLD analysis project Ga0222712, IMG submission 165043) | Estuarine water microbial communities from San Francisco Bay, California, United States - C33_657D | ecosystem: Environmental > Aquatic > Marine > Unclassified | place: USA: California... | reverse complement strand
CTCTCCAACATTTCAGCAATTTGTAAACTTAAAAGATTATGACAGTCTTTCTTCAGTTGACGGAACAGATATTAATATTATTAATCCCCAACCAGAAATATTAGCCTTAATTGATCCTACAAGTCCTAACTTCATTGGTACTGCCGGTGCCAAGGTTAGAATTGTACATGGCTATTCTTTAGGTGACTTTGTAGTTACAGAAACTACTTTAACTGGACCATTTACTCTCAACGGTGAAGATCCTTTAGTACCCGGCGTTCCCCGTTATACTGCTACCATTGCTGACACTGGCGTAGCAGCATCGGAAATAAGACAATTTGGATTTGGTGATAGTGCTACATGGCACTTTAAATCTAATGGAATATTGAAACTACCAGGCGGAGCCACTGTAAAAGATTTACTAGGCGAGGGGCCAGACGATAGTGTATTGATCTTAGGAGCAGGAACTACTATTGCTGAAAATCAAAGGGCGGCTCGTATAGGAATAAATGGTAGTGTAGAAGGAGTATCAATTGGTGCCGGCAGTAATGATTGGTCATTTACTAATGATGGTAGATTAACATTTCCTGGCGGAATGAATATTGCAACAGAAGAAGGCGGCGACACAAGACTAATCATCGCCGGCGGGTCTAATTTTATAGACCTTAGAAGTAATGGCACTATTCTTATTGGGTATAACAGTACAGGTTCTGTTCAAATTGGTAATCCCGAAGGCGGAACAACTACCGAACTTGTTTCAGAAAAAGTTAAATTTTTACTACAATCAGTACCAACTTCCAGCGTTGGAGCAGCAGGCGACACACCAGGACTAATAGCATTTGATGCAAGTTATATCTACTATTGCGCAGGAACATACAATGGTGTAAACAACATTTGGAAACGTGTTGCCTGGAGTGCAGATACATGGTAAAACTACATATAGAATAAACTGGTAAATAGTAGAAATAGGAAAGAAAAATGAGCATTCAGTACGTAAACATTGGCACTAACCCTAATGACGGCACAGGTGATGATCTACGATCAGCCTTTTTAAAAGTTAACGATAACTTCCAACTATTGGCAACAATAGGTGGCGAAACCAATTACGGAGCTAATTTAGGTGGCGGAAGTGGCCAAGTTTATATTGGAAAAGTTAATGAGGTACTAAATTTTAGAACATTGGCTGCAGGAACTGGCATTGCCCTAGTTCAAGACGGCAATGTAATTAGACTATCTTCAACTGTTGTTGCACAACCTAACATTACTACTATCATTGCTGACAGTGGTAATTATCCAGTTTCAAACCCAAATTCAACATTAACTGTTAGAGGAGCCGGGTCAATATCAACGCAGATAGTTGGTGGTGAGTTAACAATTAATGGCACCTTTAGTCTATCCAGTGATCTCGTTCCAGAATTAGGAGCTGATTTAGATTTATCTGGTTTTAATATTACTGGTTCAGGGAACATTAGTAATATTGGAAATATTTTAACCGATAACCTAACTGTTGGACGTAGCAGTGGTCCAGGCAATTATCCTAGTGCAACATTATTGAATGGCACTTTAACTGTAAAAGCAAATTCAACCTTGGCAGTAGTAACTGCCACCAGTGTAACTGCTACTACATCTATTACTGCCCCAATATTCAATGCTACAGGCAATGGTTTTATTGGATCTTTAGCAGGTAATTCAACCGGTACACATTATGGCAATGTTGCAATCAAAGGTCTTGGTGCTCCAGACACCATTGTTGTAAACACAGCAACTGAGCCAGCAACAATAACTGGATCTCATGTTGGTACATTCAGTGGAGATTTAACTGGCAAAATATTACCTGGTGGATTGGATTTAGATTCAAATAGTATTTTTGGTCTTGGTACAATTTCAATAGGAAATTTGGTTGGAGATTTTAACACTCCGCTTATTGTCAATGCACAGTACATGGCTCCGGATCCATTTATTCTTAATGTTCCTACTATTGCAAACAGTGAAGGACCAACGTTATTAACAATGCGACAGCAATTGACTGGTGTGTCAGAGGCATTAAGACTTCGTTCAGTTAGTCAAAATTCTAATCAACTATATCCTCTAGGTACAGGTATATCATTTGAATCAGTAAATGAAATAACAATACCTGGAACTTATGCTCAACCAGAATATTTACTACATGGTAAGATTGCCATGATGAATTACGCTGACTTTGGAAACAATCAAGGACAGAATGTTCAAGACTTTAGTTCATTTGTGGTCAAAGTACGCTCTACACCTCCTTATGGATCATTTCCTTACTTTGAAGATATTATAGTTGCTCGAGGAAATACTCGAGTAACAATATCTAAGATAGATATATATTCATCAAAAATTAATCCAGGAACATATTATGATGTTGACGACGGATTGATTCCTTCAATTAACGATCTTATTTTAACAACTGAAAATAGTTCAACATACATTAATTTTTATGGAGACTACGCTCCCAATGCTGGCATTGGGCCTGCTATTGGCGGTTATAGTTTTCCTAAAGAAATTGGTATTCCAGGACAAGTTCTACAAGTAAGAGTTCCTGATGGTATTAATCCAAATAATTTATTAGAGTGGGCTACACCTAGTGGTGGTGGTGGCGGTGGAGGTGGCGCTACTACTTTGCTTGGATTATTAGATACTCCAAATGCTTACCTACCAGCAGATGCTGGCAAAGTACTTGTTATTAAAAATGATTTATCAGGAATTGAATTTGTTAGTACAGTAACAGCATCATTAATTGGTAATGTTACTGGCAACGTTACTGGCAATGCTAGTACTGCAACTGCTTTACAGAATACTAGAACTATTAACGGCAAAAATTTTAATGGTACACAAAATGTAACATTAACAACAGCTGATATTTCTGAAGATACTAATTTGTATTTTACAGATTCTCGAGCTAGAAGCGCCATATCAGTGACTGCTGGAACTTCTTTAAGTTATGCAAGCGGAGTTTTAAATATTGCAGAATCAACATCTGCTCTTGCAGATACTCTAGTAAAAAGAAATGGAACTGGCGGGTCAGAACTAACATTATTAAAAGTTACAACCATAGAAAAAAATACTGCTGACACTGCTATTACATTTAATAGTCGTGTTGAAACCTCAGCAATTATTGCTTCTACAAACGACATTACAACTACAGGCACAATGTCTGCAGGGTTCATTAATTTAACTGGAACTGGTGACCAAACTATTGCTTCATCAGCAAAGATTATTTTAAGCCCCGCAACAACAGTTGATGTTAGCGGAAAAAGAATTACTAATTTACCATTAACTGTTCCAATAGATAATAGTGATGCAACTTCTAAGAAATATGTCGATGATCAAACAAGTTCTGTATATACTGCAAGTTTACAAAGTTTCCCGTTAACTGGAGACTCTGGGGGCAGTTTAACTGTTGCTAAAGGAACAACTGTAACAATTTCTGGAAGTACAAACATCAACACATCAACTACTGTTGGTGGAGTACAAGTTAGTTTAAAATCATCTATTTCTGGAATAACAGTTACTGGCAATTTGCCAGTAACTGGAACATTGACTGCTAGTGTTGCCGTTAAAGCTGGTAATATCAATATTACTAATAATGAAATACAGCAGACTGTTACTGGAAATAATATTAACCTAGTTCCTGGAAGTAGCGGCGGTTCAGTCATTGTTACTGGTGGCGACTTTAAATTAACTACTAATAGCAGACTATTTGTTACAGGTTCAAATATTGTAGAAATTGCCGCGAATTCTCTTGAGGTTGAAGTACCAGTAACTACTCCAGTAACATTTGTTAGAACATTAAATTGGGTTGACGACAATGCCGCATTAGCTTATGGTTTTATGAACGATGGTACTCAAGGTCAATACAAAACAATTATAATGTTGGATAGAGGAAATTATGGTAATGCTTTAGATACAAGACCTAGATATCTTGTATTAAGAGGAAAAATAAACGGCGCTTCACGCACTGTGAATATTGCAGCCTCCGATCCAAACGGTTCAAGTACATTTATTTTCTTGGATGGTTATTGGTGGAGAACTGCCAACGTGGCATAATATATGTTAAGACCTATTTGGAATACTCAACCTGGTTTAATTGCATCAGTCGGTACAGGATTTTCTGTAGAGATCGCACTTGATGTAACGAACGTAGTTTCAATTGAATTAATTTCTAAATCTTTTCCGCCTGGATTAAAATTAGTTAATAGGACAATAAACGATGTCATAACATGGTTTATTGTTGGCATACCTCAAGATTTAGGAATAGACAAAGAATACGAATTTGTTTTAAGGGCAAGCAATAATACAGGAATTAATAATAGTAAAATTATACAAGATAGAACATTCAAAATACAAATAATAAGTTCTACTGCGCCAATTTTACTTGATCCAGAAGGAACACTAAATTTAGTAAATGCTAAAGAAAATTATGTTTTGAACAAAAGCACAATTTTTTATCAGTTTCAAGCAAGTTCACCATCGATTCCACAAGGACAAAGTTTAAGATTTTATATTGAAGAAGGTTCTGGACAACTGCCTCCTGGATTAAAACTTACTAAGGATGGCATTCTTTATGGTACTATAGATGATGATTTAAATTTAGATTATAAAACAGTACAAGGAACATATGATAAAGATTATTATGATATGAATCCTTATGATTATGCATCTACTATAGAAACTGCTTCTGCTAATGTCACAGTTAATCAAGGAAAAATTAATACAGCAACCTTAACATACGGTGGCAATGGTTATATTTTAGATCCAGAAGTTATTATTGGTGGATCTATTAATCAAATTACTATAGTAAGTCAAGGAACTGGTTACACTACTGCTCCTACTGTTTTGTTTGGGTTAAGTCCAACTCCTGGAGGTATTACTGCAACAGGTTATGCTGTCATGGAAGATGAATTTGTACCAGTTACTAATTATACTTCTACTATTGACGGCGAAGAAAGTTCATTATCATCAATAGATATATTAGATGGTGGAGATGCAACAACGACAGCAAGTTCAACAGTTGATGGCGGGGTAGCCAATCCTTTTTATTTCCAACAACAAGGAAAACGTGTTGTTGGAATTGTTATTACTAATCCAGGAACAGGCTATACTACTGCGCCAACAATTACTTTTAAAGATCAAAATACTGGAAGTGGAGCAGAGGCTACCTGTACATTAAGAAGCGGCTCAGGAGCAGAATTGGCAGCAAGAGTAAGCAATGGATCAGTTGTAACATTAGATATCATTAGTACAGGTAACGGTTATTCTACACCGCCGTTGATAAGTTTTGGACTACCAACTGCTGGTGCCAAGATAATTTCTAGAGTATATAAATTTGCAGTCACTGTTAGTAACGGAGAAGAAACAGATACTAAAACTTATACCATATTGGTAAAAAGTGAAGATTCATTACGTGTTGACACAACATTCATTAGTTCTGATACAGAAGACTTTGACACCAGTAAAACTTATGTTCAATCTCCAATATGGATAAGTCCTAACACATTGCCAACAATTAAAGGCGATAACAATTTCATTTATGATTTGACTGTATTTGACCCAACGCCAAGTATTGGTAAAATATATTTTAGCTTAATGGACGTAAACTTTGATGGAACTGAATCCCAACTTGGGCCACCAAATGAAATTAAAAATGCTGTAACGTATCAAATAGTTGATATTGAACTTACAAGGCCTGCAACTATTACTATGTCACAGTCTAGAATTTTCAATGATGGCGACAGAATTAAATTGACAGGAGTTTCTGGAACAAATCAATTAAACAATGGAATTTTTTATGTTAAAAATGTTGATGGATTTAAATACCAACTATTTTCTGATAGGCTGTTAATTAATCCAATTGATGCACTACTATATAATCCTTTTACTGGATCTGGACAGGCTCGATTCCAATCAAATTATCTATCTTTAGATTTCGACGGTGGCGAGATCAGTGGCTTTATTCCGTATCAACCAAGTATTACAAAAACATATAATTTTACTGTTAAGGCAGTTCGAATAATTGATGATGTAGAAGTTGCAAGTGTATTCAAACAATTTGACCTAACTGTTAAAGGTAATATTGAAGGCGAAATAACGTTTAGTAGTCCAAAATTACTTGGAAGTATTAGGCCAAATGAACAATCGTTGTTTGAAGTCAATGCAACATCAACTATACCATCAAGCTCTATATTTTATTCTTTAATACCAGGATATGGCAGGACAAGCAAAACAAATTATATAGAGTTAGATTTTAGTGAACAAAATGGCAAAATATATGTTGAAGGATATGGATTAAATCCTGTTATTACCTTTGAAAAAGGACAAACATATAAAATAAATGTATCCATTAGCAATTTTACAATGAGTTTTAGAAATAGTGATAACAGTTACTATAATTTTGGATTAAGACACAGTACTGGTGCTGTTGAAACTGCGGCTCAAGAAAAGTCTAATGGGTATTACATCTTCAGTCCACCTTTTAGTGAAACTACATCAATTAAAATAGTTTACACCAATATTAAGAAAACTGGTTTGATGATATCTTTGAAAGAATACAACAGCCTTAATTTGTCATGGGAAAAGATAACTCTTCCCGTAGTGTATGATGAATATGATGCAAATTTATATTATGAACGAACATTGTTTGATAAAGTTGAAAGATCCGTTGGATCAGGTCTATACGATCTTGTTCCTAATGGTTCTTCTGCTCTTGCAGTTTTTATAAATTGGACCAAAGTTGAGATTCAGATTAAGAAATATAATCCAAATACATTTATATGGGAAGTACAAAATTATCCAATAGTTAAACCAACAAATCCAAATGATGGAGATTACTGGATAGATTTAGAAGAAACTAGTTTTGGATTATTAGATTTTAGATATGTTGGGCTTGCTGGAGTTTGGGTTTCAGTGGCTGCATCGGTAGTAAACTCAGTTCCAGCTAATTCAGTAGGAACAAATTACGATTTAATAATTGTCAAAACAAATGGCACATTCAAAGCCATGAGAAAAAGTAATAATATTTGGAAATATTTAGAGAGATTGCCACAAGGAATAAAAGGGGCATTTGATCCAAATATTTTCTACACAAAATATAATAGTACTCCGCCAACTACTAATTTACAACATGATATTTGGTTCAAATATACATCACTGTTCGACAATGAAAATTCAGAAATTGCTTGTACATTAAAGAGTTTAGACAGTCTTCCAACAGAATTAAGTGTTGGATTGAACGGAGACATTATTGGAAAAATTAGTCCTAATACTGGAACTGTTTATAGAAGTTTTTATACAGAAAACAGACTGTATCTAGTCAACGATGTTGTTACATTTGATAACAATCTTTATATTTGCGTCAATCAATATAGAAGTTCAGGTAACTGGTTTAATGAAGTTATAAACTGGCAATCTTATTTCTTCCCTAAACAAGTGATAACAAGTATTGATGCTGGCTTGCGTTCTGATTCATCATCATTTAGTATTGCAGGACTTGATGGTGATGATAATACCACATTAGATAAATTGTTTAGATTTAGAATTAGAGCAAGTGACACACAAAATGTTGGCTACATAGATCAAGATTTTAACATTGAATATGTATCTGACACAAATATAACACTAACAAATATCTATTTACAACCGTTCTTAACTAAAGAAAATAGGAACATTTATTTTAACTTTATCACTGATCCAGTTATTTTTCCTCAAGAAAGTGTATATAGATTAGAAGACAGTAATTTTGGTGTACAAAGGGTGCCTAAAATGTTACTGTTAGGTGGTATTGAAAGTACTAGTGCTGAAAGGTATGCTAGTGCTGTTCAAAAGAATTATTATGATAGACCACTTTATTTTGGTGAAGTAAAATCAGCTATAGCTAAAAAAGGAACGAAGGTAGAATACGAAGTAATTTATGTAGAAATAAATGACCCTTATGAAATTAATAACGTAAGTGTTTCTGAGTCCATCAAGTTAGGATTTGAATATGATCTTTTAACTACTGACTATACTAAAATTAGAATGGATACTAATGAAAATACAGTTGACAAAACTGGTTTAGATACTGTGTATCCAAGTAGTATTACATTGATGCAAAAAGGAATTGAGAACGTTAGTTCACAAAAGATAGAAAGTGTTCTAGTCATTCCAACTTACGACGGCCCTTATGTAGGTGATGAACCTCAAGGTTGGGGTCTAGTTGGTAATATTGATCCTCCTACTGATTTTGAAGATTGGGGTTTAATAAATGAGAGGGTTGCTATTATTGACGACTTTTTATCAATCACACAAGCCTTAGAAAAAGATGATAATTATCGACCTCTTTGGATGAATTCAAGTCAAGATGGGACTGGCAATATTATAGGATTCGTAAAAGCAATCCCCATTTGCTATTTGAAACCAGGGGAAAGTGCTAAAATTTTAGAGTTGATTAAGAAGAGCAACTTTGATTTTAAAAAGCTCAATTTCACAATTGATCGAATTATAATTCAAAATCCTCAAGGAAGTACAGGGGATAAATATATTAAGTTTATTAACAGGGAAATCATATGACAGCCGTAAGTGCAATCGTTTTTAGTACAATTAATGAAAATTTTCCTACAGCCGGACAGGATAACGATAGTCAAGGCTTTAGAGATAATTTTGCTAGAGTTAAGACAGCTTTGAGTACAGCTCAAACTGAAATTACCTACCTAAATACAAACTCCGTTGACAAAACAACTAATAACGACATGGGTAATAATACCTTAAGTAATTTGATTTTAAAAAATCATGGAGTTAGAAGTAGCGCAGATTTGAATTCTGCTGGAACTGTAAACGTTATTACATTCAGTGATTTTCAATATAAAAAGTACTCAGTAAATAATGCCACAAATACTTTTCAAATTGACAACTGGCCGGTAGATTGTTATTCTGAAATACGATTGGAAATTATTTCTGCTTCAGGTACAAAGCGTGTACAATTCCAAAAAGGTGTTATCAATAACAGTTTAGGAAGTCCTACCCAATATCTACATTTAGGTTCTGGATTTTCAGGAAACACCTATGTAGATTGTCAAAGAGAAGTAAACAGCAAAATACAAAGATACGTATTTAAAATTTCTAGTCCAGATGGCGGTATTAATACATTTGTAGATTTAGAAAGCGTTTATCAACAACAAGTATAATGCACCCACTTCAAATTGATTTGACCAAGCTCTCTGATAGTGTTTTAGAAGAAAAAATTAGAGAGCTTACTAAAAAATATACTACCGTTTTACAGGTAAGCCCCTCAGCAAGCACTCAACTCTTACTACTTCTTGAAGATTATAAAATTGAACAACAATCTAGAGAACAGAAAAAAGTAGAAGCAATAAACAAAGAGTTAGGAAAAGATCTCGACGACCTAATCAATATAGGTTGACATTCCCATAAAATAGTATTAAAATACGTGTATGCGTATAAATCAGTATGGGCAAGTTGTCAGATCAGAAAAAGAAGTTATAGACCTTCTTTTTCAAAATCCAAATTTGGATTTATCAATAATTGATTTTGAAAAAACATCAACCATTGAAAAATTTAATGATTCTTCAAAAGTTTGTGAGTTATTGATTAAAATTAAACAAGTACACGAAATTAATATTAGTGTTGAAGAATTTGATAAAATTAATCAACAACAATGGTTTATCTCAGAAGATGTACAAAATTTTGATATTGAAAATTGGTTATACGAGCAATGTCAGACTGAGGAAGAATTTTTTAGGGTAAAAGAAGAATTGTTTTTATATGAAAAATTCAACTTACGGCAAATATTAATTATTGCAAAGTACCTAGTTGATAAATTTAGAAAAAATCAAATAGTCTGGGGAGTTGGTCGTGGTAGTAGCGTTGCCAGCTATTGTTTATTTTTGATAGGATTACATAAGATAGATAGTCTAAAATATAATTTAGACATCAATGAGTTTCTAAAATAAGTATAGAACAAGGAGATTATTATGGCAGAAAGAAAAATATATCGTACTATGCAGGGCAAAGAGATCGACTTTGATAGACTAAGACTGTCAAACGAACTAACCCCAGCTATAGGAAATATGCGTGTAAACGCTCGAGGCGATGAAATACGTCCAAATGGTGAGATTGTAAGATCAAGAGACGAGATCACAGAACAAATCACTCAAAAAGAAATAAAGCAGATACAGGAAACAGAGTTTACAGAGGATTTTGGTCCTGAACCAGAACTTACACCTGAACAAGCACAAGAAATTCTTTCTAAGAAAAAATCAAAAACACAGGAGAAATAAATGACCGTAAAAGGCAATCTTCGCCCTTTGCACGACAAAGTTATGGTCACTGACATGAACTTTGGTGAAGGCCGTACAAAAAGCGGTATCGTATTAACAAGCGATGATGGCAAAAGTAGTGGATTACATCCACGTTGGTGCCGCGTATTGTTTGTTGGTGACGAGCAAAAAGAAATTAAGGTAGGACAGTGGTTATTGATGCAACATGGACGTTGGACACGTGGTATCAAATACGAGCAAGAAGATGGTACAGAAATTACTATTCATATGATTGATCTCGAAGGAGTTCTACTAGTAAGTGATGAAAAGCCTGACGAAGACGACGAGCGTGTTAAAGTTGGTGCAATGAATTTTAACATACCAGGTGCATGATGACAAATCCATTTAAAGATCAAGAAAAATTTATGCGAGCCTGCGATCAAAGTGTCGAAGGTTACAACGAGGCACAGTTCAAATTGTACTGTGATTTGATAGATGAAGAATACAATGACGAACTAAAAGCCGCTATTGCTAATAACGATCGGGTAGAACAATTAGATGCACTAATTGATATTTTGGTTGTAACTATCGGTGCTATACACTCTATGGGTGCAGATGGCGAAGCCGCTTGGAAAGAAGTTATGAGAACCAACTTTGCTAAGATAGATAAAGATACTGGCAAAGTTCGTAAGCGTGAGGACGGTAAGGTATTGAAACCTGTAGGGTGGATGCCGCCGGAGTTAGGACAGTTTGTGTCCAAATAACTCAAAGGGACTTGACAGTCCCTTTCTTTTACTGTAAAATAATAGAAAATAGGAGGATCGTATGACTAATGATCTAGAAAAAGAAATAGAATTAGCGGAAGACCTTAAAGGCAAATTGGATAAAATTGAAGGTAAGAAGCCGCGTAGAACAAAAAACAAAGTTTCACAAGAAGTTAAAAGCCCAGCTGATGCAGATAGACAAGCAGTTGTTGGAGAGATGGGCGAAATGAAACACAAGTTGGAATCATTTGAGAAGACAGACCCAGTTATTTTGGATATTCCAGATCCAAAGAAACACAAGTATATCAGTTTTGTTAAAAGCGGATTACGTATTGGTGCAGGAATTGCACTACTACGTGGACAATTAGTCACTGCTGGTGTGTTGTTTATTGTTGCAGAAATACTAGGTATTGCTGAAGAAATGGTAT
>Ga0222712_10006581_pt1 | contig 11447 bp, 11 predicted proteins | sample C33_657DmetaG_FD_165043 | JGI IMG/M metagenome (GOLD analysis project Ga0222712, IMG submission 165043) | Estuarine water microbial communities from San Francisco Bay, California, United States - C33_657D | ecosystem: Environmental > Aquatic > Marine > Unclassified | place: USA: California... | reverse complement strand
TGCAAAGCGGCAAAACGTTGAATATTTAAGCCGTTTGGCAAAATTAATTCTGGAATGCGGCCTAAGAAATACTGGCATTCTTTGGCGGTAATATCGCTGACCGTGGTTAATACATCGGCTTTTTGAGCAGCGGCGCGCTCGAAACAAGCTTGTGCCTCGATGCCATAATGCTTTGCTTCTTTGTACCAATCAAAGTTCTCAATGACATCGTAAAAGTTCGGCACATTACCCGCTAAATAGCGGCCTAACATCGTGGCGTGAGTCGTAAAGACGGTCGAAATTTTGACTTTATCCTTCTTGAGATCCGGTAATCCAGTGGACGCCATCCATTCATGGAAATGTGCCACCAGTTGCGTTTTATTCTTATTTTCTTCGGCCACCTCGGTTAAAAGGAGTCGGATCATTTCCCCAAAAACAATCGTTTGGTCTACTAAATCCTCCACCCCTAAGGTCGAAATCTTGTGATTATCCCAAATCCGTCCTTTGATCTCATTGACTTTAGGTAACAAGGTTTCCAGTTCAAAAAGCACGATTTTAGGCTTTCCTGTGATCAACCAATAGCCATAATGAATGCCTAAACCTTTCTGGCGCATGCTGATAATCGCGCGACCCAGCGGCGTTTCATCGGTAACCGGAATGGGTTCAAATTCTGCGGAGGCAGTTTGGGGAAAATAGGGCCCTAACAAGGCGTAATCTTCGCCCCATTTTTCGACCATCGAAGGTACTTTCGTCCGGATAACCGTATAAATCCCACCCACCTGATTACAGGTTTCCCACGCAATCTCAAATAAATATTTCTTCTTCTCTACTGCCATAATATCGCTTACATATAGGACGCGCTCTCGATTACCTGCGTTTTCCCGTTTTTAGTGATGGTGTAATTAAATCCTTTTTGGATGGCATAAGCGCCATATTCTCCTTTTTTATTGAGGGCCAAATACCCGATTTGGAATTCCTTGTATTTATAGCGTTTCACGATGCGCATCACGGCCTCTTCACAGGCTTTTTGAGGGGACATTCCTTGTCTCATTAATTCGACAATTAAGAAAGATCCCAACGTCTTCATCACAAATTCTCCTAATCCGGTCGCACAAGCGCCACCTACTTCATCATCACAAAAAACGGCTCCACCAATAATAGGGGAGTCACCAATACGACCGTGCATTTTAAACGCCAAACCACTCGTCGTACAAGCGCCGGCAATTTCGCCTGCTTTTCCAATGCCTAATAAACCGATCGTATCGTGTCGTTCAATATTAATAACCGGCTCATATTTGGATTCTTTTTTCCATTCTTCCCAGGCTTTTTTCGAGCTTTCTGTTAACAGATTCTCTACTTTAAATCCTTGATCTATCGCAAACTTTAAAGCGCCAGCACCTGATAACATGACGTGAGGCGTTTTTTCCATCACGGCTCTCGCTACAGAAATGGGGTGCATGATGCCCTCAAGAAAGGTGACTGAACCTGCATTGCCTAAATGATCCATTATGCAGGCGTCCAATGTAACATGACCGTCGCGATCTGGATAACCCCCGTAACCCACCGAAGTGTCGTTTGGATCGGCTTCCGGGATGCGTGCACCGGCTTCGACGCCATCGAGCGCTTTACCTGTTTCCATCAATTTATTCCAACCCGCTATGGTCGCTTTTTCGTTTTTCCAAGTCGCTATAATGAGTGGTTCGGAAGTTTTTGCCTGGGCGCTTGCTCCCAAGCTAGCGCCTATAAGAGTAGAGGTTTGAAGGAAGGTGCGTCTTTTCATATAGCTTTAAAGATAATTTATTTGGGTGTAATGCAACAATTTTGTAAAATTGTCTTTCTAAAATAGAAAAAAATCTTCGGATATTTCATTTATCTACCCCTATTTCATCAATGAAAATCATTAAATCTGCTTTTCCTCTGGTAATCGCCCTGTTTTTAACCTATGCGATGAACCAAAGCTGGGGAACTATTCCTCCCATCGGAAAAATATTCAGTCCCTTTCACGGCTTTTGGATGAATGCCGAAAGCCCAGATTCAGGCGAACCCACAGAAGAAACCTTGCAAATCGAGGGATTACATCAACCCGTTCAAGTCGTCTATGACGAGATGGGCGTGCCGCACGTTTTTGCGCAAGATGACCACGATCTTTATTTAGCTCAGGGTTATTTGACAGCCAAAGACCGTTTGTGGCAAATGGAATTCCAAACACACTTCGCAGGAGGTCGCATCTCTGAAATCGTAGGAGAAAAAGGAATCGCCTCTGATCAATTCCAGCGTAGAATGGGTTCGGTCTATGGTGCCGAGAAGTCCTTCGAAGGAATGCAGCAAGATCCTGCCGCAAAAATGGCGCTTGAAGCCTATTCAGCTGGGGTAAATGCGTACATTGGGTCTTTGTCTGATCGCCAATTACCTTTGGAATACAAATTATTGAACTACCGTCCAGAGCCATGGACACCTATCAAGAGCGCCTTGTTCTTGAAGAATATGTCTTTCGTATTAGCCTCTGGAACGGATGATTTGAAGATGACGAATATCTTGCGAAAATACGGCCGTGAGGTAGCTGAGGATCTTTTCCCTAATTATCCATTCCAAGAAAGCCCGATCATTCCGGTAGGATCTCCAGTTGATTTCAAACCGGTACCCATTCCTGCGGCACCCGCAGACTTCACGGGTTTAGGAAGCTCGATGTCTACACCAGAAAAGGACCCCAACATTGGTTCGAATAACTGGGCTGTTTCAGGAAACAAGACAGTATCAGGCTTGCCTATTTTAGCGAATGACCCGCACTTAACCTTGTCGTTGCCATCGATTTGGTACCAAATGCAATTAGTCGCTCCGGGCGTGAACGTCTACGGTTCCACGATGCCAGGAACGCCTAATGTCATCATTGGATTTAACAAAAATGTGGCTTGGGGTGTAACGAACGTAGGTTCAGATGTTTTGGACTGGTACCAAGTAAAGTTCAAAGACGCCTCGAAAAAGGAATACTGGCACGATGGCAAATGGAAGAAAACAACCATGCGCATCGAAACCTTTAAGATTAAAGGAAAGAAGGACATGGTCGATACTATTTTCTTTACGCACCATGGACCAGTCGTGTATTTATCACATGAAAAGCCATTCCGTTCAAATATTCCGGTAGGCCATGCCTTGCGTTGGATTGCTCACGAGAAATCACAAGAATTAACGACGTTCTATCAATTGAACCGCGCGAAAAATTACGAGGACTACAAAAAGGCGTTGACTTTCTACTCTGCTCCAGCACAAAATTTCGTGTTTGCTAGTAATGAAGGCGATATCGCTTTATGGGTGAACGGTAAGTTCCCGTTGAAGTCGAAATTGCAAGGAAAGTATTTATTAGATGGAACGGATGCCGCGGCTGATTGGCAAGGATTTATTCCTCAGGCGCACAATCCGCACGTGTTGAATCCGGTTCGCGGTTTCGTGAGTTCGGCGAATCAATTCTCGACGGATCCGTCTTATCCCTATTATTTAGGCTGGCAATATGCGCCATCTGAGCGTGGTCGTCGCATCAATGAGCGTCTGGCGGTGATGGAGAAAATTACGATGGATTCCTTACGAGGTCTCCAAAACGACAACTTCAACATCCGTGCTCGTGAATTATTGCCTTTGCTTTTCGCTCAGGTGAAATCACCTACTGCGGCTCAATCGAAAGCATTAGCTGCTTTGAAATCTTGGAATTTAGTGAATAGCCCTGAGTCTGTGGGAGCTACTATTTTTGAAAACTGGGTGGTGACTTTACAGAACTGTCTTTGGGATGATGAATTCTCCGCAGATGAAAAAGTGCCTATGAGCCGTCCTTCGATGGATCGCACGATTCAACTGATCAAATCGGAGCCAACAGCGCGCTGGTGGGATGATACGAAGACGCCTGCTAAAGAGTCGATGTCAGATATCGTGATGAAGTCATTGCAAGCGAATGTGGATACCTTGGTGAAACAACACGGTCCGCAGGGTCCAGAATGGGCTTGGTTCAAGCACAAGCAAACGGGGGTTCGTCACTTAATTCCAGGAATGGATGCCTTGTCTCGATTGAATATCCCGATTGGTGGGGGTGGGACCATCGTGAATGCGACGACCACGAAGACGGGTCCATCGTGGCGTTTAGTGGTAGAGCTTTCGAAAGAGGGCAAACCAAGAGCCTATGGGGTTTACCCAGGGGGCCAGTCAGGAAATCCGGGGAGCAGTCATTACGATGATTTGATTGATACCTGGGCCAAAGGAGAGCTAAAGCCTCTTTTATACCTAGAATCACCGGATCAAAAATCGAATCGTTTACGTAAGAAAATCACTTTATCGAAATAAGCATTATGAGCAAGTTTATCTATAGTATCATTTTAATTGTTATCGGTGCTTTGGTGGGTATTTACCTGCCTTGGTATGCGATGGGTGTGGCCTTTGGGCTAGTGGCCTTTGTGTTAAATATGCCGTTGAAGTCAAGTTTTTTAACTGGATTTCTGGCGGGTTTTGTTTTATGGGTAGTATCAGCCTTATGGCTAGATATACAGCACCCTAGTACACTACCTAGTCGCATGGCTCAAGTTTTTCCTTTAAAGGGAAATGTGTTTGCTTTATTTATGCTAACTGGCGTGCTAGGAGGCTTATTTAGTGGCATTTGGACCTGGGCTGGGGCTAGATTAAGACAGAAATAATAATTTTTTAGGACAAACGATACAGACCTTGTATATTTGCCTACAATCCAATAAATAAAAATAATACACGTGAAAAATTTACCATACGCTTGGTTGGGCGTTTTAACCATCGCAATTGCTTTTTTATTTTACCAAAATTCAGGTAGCTCGTCTGCAGGCTTAGGTGCTTCGACAGCTGATGGAAAACGTATCGTATTCGTGAATTCAGATTCGTTATTAACGAATTACCAGTTTTACAAAGACGCTCAAAAAGAGTTTGAGAATAAAGGATACCGTTTACAAGTTGATTTAGGTCAAAAAGAGCAATCACTTCAAGCAGAATTACAAGCGATTCAACAACGTGCTTCTGCCATGACTCAAGCAGAATTGCAAGCAGCTGATATGACTTTGAAGAAAAAAGGTGCTGAATTGCAACAATATTCTCAACAAAAGCAAGCGGAGTTAGGTCAAGAGCAAGCAAAGAAAAACGAAGAATTGTACAACAATATTCGTGACTATATCTCGAAGACAAACAAAGCAAACAAATATGAGTTTGTGTTAGGTTATTCTAAAGTGGGTGGCGGAATTTTATTTGCAGATCCTTCTGTAGATGTAACACAAAAAATCATTGAAGGATTGAACAAAGAGTACGCTGCAACGAAAGGCGACAAAAAAGAAGATAAATAATAGCTTTTAGCTACATTTAGCCACGCAGTGTTTCGCTGTGTGGCTTTTTTTATTCAAATGGCAAAAGAAAAAATCCAGAAGACTGTTGAAATCAAGAATCGTAGGGCTTCCTTTGAATATGCATTCATTGATACCTTCACAGCTGGCTTGGTATTGACTGGTACCGAGATTAAATCGATTCGCCAAGGGAAAGCCAATCTAACCGATGCCTACTGTATTTTCTTTCAGGAGGAACTCTTCGTTCGCAATATGCACATTTCGGCCTATGACGAGGGTACGCATTACAATCACGACCCCTTACGTGATCGCAAGTTGCTGTTATCTAAACGCGAGTTAGGTAAATTACAGAAGGAGTTGAAGAATGTGGGTTTGACAATTATTCCTACCCGTCTATTCATCTCAGATAAAGGCTATGCCAAACTAAACATCGCACTATCGAAAGGTAAAAAGACCTTTGATAAACGAGATGACATTAAAGAAAAAGATGTGAAACGGGATATGGATCGCTCGATGTCCTAATTAAGCCTTGTTTCTGATTTTCTTCACGATGGTGACTGCCGCCATAATCACAATGGCGAAAATCACAAATCCTCCCAATCCATACATCCAGTCCAAGGTATTTTTAGCTACCACTAAGAAAACCACCGCGACTAGTAGAATCGTGGCAATCTCATTATAAAGCCTTAGTTGTGTTCCGGATAGGATGAAATTCCCTTTTCTGAATTGAAGAATCAGGTGCCTACAAACAAAATGGTAAACCGTAATGGCTACCACGAATCCTAATTTCAGATGCAACCAGCCTTGAGATCCAAAGCTGCTGAGCCAAGCCACATAAATCAACGATAAACCAGTTATCCACGTCAAGAACATCGCTGGAATCATGATGGCATTGAAAAGGATTTTCTCCATCTTCTCGAACTGCTTAGATAAAATGTTTTTTTCGGGCTCTCCTTTGTCTTGTGATTCAGCGTGGTAAACCAACAAACGGGGAAGGTAGAATAGACCAGCAAACCAGCTGACAACAAATATGATGTGAATGGATTTTAAGACCGTATAGCTCATATTAGGCTTGGTAACGCTTGAACAAACTATTGACTTTCATTTGAATTACCCCAAAAATCGCTTCTTTAAAAATATTCGCCGACATCTTACTCGTTCCTTTGGTGCGATCCGTAAAGATGATAGGCACCTCTACGAGGTTGAAACCATATTTCCAGGTAGTAAATTTCATTTCCACTTGGAAGGCGTAACCGATGAACTTGATTTGGTCTAAAGGTAATGTTTCCAAGGTGTTTCTGCGGTAGCAAACGAATCCAGCGGTTGCGTCTTGCACTTTCATTCCTGTGATAAAACGCACATAGAAGCCAGCGAAGTAGGACATCAACACACGGCTCATAGGCCAATTGACTACGTTCACGCCATTAATGTAGCGGGATCCGATAGACATATCTCCGTTTCCTGCTTCTTCTCCCGGCAAGTTTTCTTCTTTTAATTCGGCGGGAGTGGCGCAGGCTTTGAACAGGTGGATTAAATCATTTGGATTGTGAGAGAAGTCTGCGTCCATCTCAAAGATGAAATCGTAGCCTTTATCTAGGGCGATTTTGAAGCCTTCAATATAAGCGGTGCCTAATCCTAATTTACCTTTTCTCTCCAGTAAGTGAATACGGCCTTCATTCGCCTTTTGAAGGCGTTTTACTTCCTGCGCAGTTCCATCAGGCGAACCATCATCCACGATTAAGACATCGAAAACGGGATCCAAGCTCAAGACCTTCAAAAGGATGGCTTCGATGTTTTCAATCTCATTGTAAGTGGGGATAATGACTATCCTTTTGTTCATTTAGCTATTGTTAGGATGGCGAAAGCAGTCAATCGTATGATCGTTCACTAATCCAGCGGCCTGCATCAACGCATAACAAATGGTAGGGCCGACAAAGCGGAATCCATTCTTCTTTAGAGATTTGCTCAATAAGACAGAAATTTCTGTGCTAGCGGGTAATTCTCCGTGATGGGCAAAGTGGTTTAGGATAGGCGTATGGCCCACAAACTCCCAAATATATTGGTTAAAGCTACCAAATTTTTCCTGAATTTTAATAAAAGCCTGCGCATTCGTTCGGACGGCGCTGATTTTTAGTCGGTTTCGGATGATTAGTTCGTTTTGCATTTGAGCTTCTAGTTGCTCATTCGACCAGGTGGCTAAGGCGTGGTAATCGAATTGCGCGAAGGCTTCTTTGAAGGCTTCGCGTCGCTTCAAAATGGTGATCCAGGAGAGGCCGGCTTGGAAGCCTTCTAGGATGAGGAGCTCAAAAAGCGCTTCATCGCGGTGTTCCGGATTGCCCCATTCGAGGTCGTGGTAGGTTTGGTATAATTCATCTGAACCACACCAGCGGCAGCGTATTTTTGAGTCCATTTTGTCTGATTAATTCTCGGTTTCTTTTTACAAAATAGGAGAATATATTTCGAAACTTTGGCCCAACAAATTGATAAAATAGAAATTGAACTACCTTTGTGCTAGCGAAAGGTTCTGCGCCGCTTCGAACGGCGTTGATTAATAGGGAATTTGGTGAAAATCCGAAACTGTCCCCGCAACTGTAAATTTTCAAAAAGCTTTTCAATCTAGGGTCACTGGCGTCGCTGGGAAGGCCGAAAAGCAAGGGAAATGAGTCAGGAGACCTGCCTTTTACTATTCTTGACCTTGAATTACGGAGGATAATCCAAGGTCGAGCGTTCGATTACCTATTTATTTCACAGGCCTGAAAGGGCAAAAAACATGTTAAAGCTAGTATTATTAGCGTTTTGCAGCTATGCAGCAGTCGCTAGTCCGGAGGGAATGAGTCCGGAGTCCAAAGTCCGTAGTCCGGTGGGAATGAGTCCGAAGGTCTCTACTCTATACTCTCCTCTCTCTACTCTAAAAAGAGATTCCACGCTCGCAGAGGTTACCATCTCCGCTCCTAAGTACCCAGAAAAACTGGCTCGCTCGGGGAAAGTGGTTTCGGTCATTTCGGCCGAAATGATCCAGGCCAATCAGGGGAAAAGTCTAGGTGAATTACTCCAGCAAAGTGTGGGTGTCGCGGTAGTAGGCGCGCGCAGCGCGCCGGGGACGAATCAGGAAATTTATGTGAGAGGGGCAAATACGGGTCACGTGCTCTTGTTGATGGATGGATTTCCGCTGAATGATCCATCACATATTTCGTCGGTGATGGATTGGAACTTGATTTCTTTGGCAAACATCGAACGAATCGAAATCCTAAAAGGAGGCCAATCTACGCTGTATGGATCGGATGCGATGGCGGCTGTGATTAATTTAGTCACCAAGAAAAATGCCAAAGGATTAAATATTGTATTACAAGGAGGTGGATTAGGGACGCACCAAGAGCAGATTTCTTGGTCCACGAATCATGGAAATAATCAACTTCAAATACAAGCCCAAAATTACGCGACGGATGGTTTTTCTTCGGCTAAAATCGCCCAAGGAAAAGCGGAGGCCGACGGATTTAAGCAGCAAAGCTGGGGTTTGAAATGGGGACGTGATATGGGGAAAAAAGGTAACCTTGATTTTTCTTATTCGTCACAGTTGTACCAAGGAAATTTAGATAATGGTCCCTTTGTAGATGATCTAGATTACACATCGAAGGCCGTAAGTCATTCGTTTAGAGCGCAATACCAGGTGAATAATTGGACAGTTCGCGCCTTCCAAGATTTAATTCACCGGGAGTTTCGCAACGATTCTACGGACGTCGCGGCGAATGCGTGGTCGAAGTTTAGTCTATCCAGTTATGCAGGTTTGAACCAAGGATTAGAAGCTTTTGTGAAGATTCCAGTAAAGGAAAATGCCACTTTGTTAATTGGTTCTGAATATAGACGCCAAAAAACGGAGCAAAGCGACCTTTCTCTCAGCGACTACGGTGCGTATTCGTCTCCCGATTTAACAGAGAAACAAAAGACCCAGCAGATTGTAGGAACCTATGCTACTTTTCAACAGAGCTGGGGTAAATTCGGTTACGAGGTGGGTGCGCGATGGAATTCGCAATCGACTTTTGGGAACTATTTTACTTATAATCTGAATCCGTATTGGGCTATTTCGCGGACGACGAAGCTCTTTGGGAATTATTATACGAGTTTCAAAACGCCATCGATTTATCAATTAGCGTCTCCTTATGGCAACCTAGATTTGCAACCTGAGCAAGGGAAAACGATTGAATTTGGTGCAGAAAAGAAAATGAAATCTTGGAAGATTCGTGCTGTTACCTTTGAAAATCAAGTGAATCAGGGAATCGTTTTTCAGGCGATGGATACCGAGCCTTTTGGCAAATACCAAAATATTTCTCAGCAGCATACCCGCGGAATCGAATTTGAAATCAGCTATCAAACGGCAAAATTTCAAGCGGATTTCAATTATACCTATTTGAAAGGGGAGATGACGGACCGCGATTCTACTTATTCGTCTTTAATTCGCCGCCCAACGAATGCCTGGAATCTTTATTTGCATGCAAAATTGGCAAATAAATGGACGGTGGGATTAACGAATCAATTTGTTGGCCAAAGAACGGACTACTTCTACGACGAGTCCACCTATTCCGTTCAACCGAATCCCATGTCAGCCTATGTTTGGACAGACATTTCGGTTCATTACCAACTCAATTCCAAATGGAAGATATCAGCCTTACTAAAAAATGCGCTGAATCAAGAAATAATGGAGATTACGGGGTATAGTGGGCAACCGAGGAACGGGCAAATAACTCTTTCAGGGTCATTTTAAAGAATAAAGCATAAAGCACAAAGAATAAAGATTTTCCTCCGGACTCTTTTCCTCCGGACACTTTTTACTTTGTGCTTTATGCTCTATGCTTTGAGCATTGCATGGCAATGCGTCTACGGCTTAAACTTCTCATACACATCCTTCCCTGTCGTCGGATCTTTGCCAAAAAGTTCAATAAAATTCACAGTGGTCATAAACTTAGAATCGTCCACGGTAACAAACACGCGTTTTAGGATTTGCATCTTTCCATTAATGGGAAAAAGAGCAATGGGGTCTCCGGCGGCATCCTGCTTGACCATAAATTTCCGTTTTCTATAAGCTAGAAAATGTCCTTCATAGGAATTAGGTGCACCTGGTACTGCTGTAGTATATAATCCGTACGCTAATGTGCGCTGGATGGTAGTTAGTTCCTCTTTTTGGCCCTTTTCTCCAAAACGATACCAATAAGTGTGTACCGGGTCTTTGGCATTCAATTTACCCCCTATCAAATTCGCATCATAGACTACCACGTTTGCATTTGTACTCCTTTGGATAAAGAATAGACGATTAGGGGCATCTGGAGGAGTGGGGAAACGGTCACCTCCTAGGCTGTAAAATGTGATGAGAAGAAGGAGCGACGCTAATTTCATTTGGAAATAATTGAAGATGCAAATAACGAAAAAAATCGCAATCTGTTTTTGCATAAAGACTCTATAACGGACCAATTACTTTGTTTTTCTAAAATTATGCGTATCTTTGTAGAGAATTTAAGGAAAAGAAGAGGGGTTTTTGATCCCTCTTTTTGTTTTCATAGCCCAGAAGGAACATGGATTTAACGAGTAAACTGAAAGAATGGACATTGGAGTATATTGGCGATGGCCCTTTGCTTTTAGTCGATTTTTCTGTGTCTCAGGGTGCTAAAAGAACCTTAATTACGATTTTGGTGGATACGTTAGAAGGTGTTACCATTGACCAATGCGCTTTAATGAGCCGTAAATTAGCCCACTTCATAGAAGAGGGCGTGCTGATTGAAGAAGCGTATAATTTAGAAGTGTCTTCACCGGGTTTGGACTTTCCATTAAGCCAAGGCTGGCAATTTCAGAAGAACCTAGGCCGCAAGGTGAAGGTTTGGATGAAAAATAAAGAGGCAGAAAATGTAGAGGGAACGTTGGTTTCTAATACAGATGAAGCGGTAGAAATCTTAACAGAGAAAACCGTCAAGCATAGAAAAATCGTTGCGAAAGAAGCCACTTGGTTTCCGTTAGCAGAGGTAGATAAAATAAAAGTACAAGTGTCATTTCAATAAACAAAGAAGAGATAGCAATGAACAGTGTTGAATTAATTTCGTCATTTTCAGACTTTGCTCGGGAGAAAAACATTGACAAACCGACGAT
>Ga0222712_10006577_pt1 | contig 11454 bp, 11 predicted proteins | sample C33_657DmetaG_FD_165043 | JGI IMG/M metagenome (GOLD analysis project Ga0222712, IMG submission 165043) | Estuarine water microbial communities from San Francisco Bay, California, United States - C33_657D | ecosystem: Environmental > Aquatic > Marine > Unclassified | place: USA: California... | reverse complement strand
CGTTTTCCCCTCCGTATCCCACACAGGCATCATTCCTGTGATAGTTTTATATGGAACCTTCGCTCCCTTAATCGTTACTTCATGATCAGCAGTGATAGACTGATCAGGATTGAAAGGAATATTTGCAGGATTCGGTTTTACATCCGCTGCGGCTGCAGGAGGTGGTGTAGAAGTTGGCGCTGCAGGAGCCACGGGTGGACGTTGCTGTGCAATGGCAGAGAGAGACACTAGGAATACAAAACTGAATAAGAACTTTTTCATAATCTACTTTTTATTATAACGACAATCAGATGGTTTAGACTTTATATAATATGATTTGTAATTAGATGCTTTTGGATCCATACAACCTTCTAAATTTAATATTTCTATACTTTTGAATTCAACGGGATGGCTCTCGCTTTGCAGAGAAATAGATCCCCCAGTTAACAGATCGCCTGCTTTACCAAAAATAATTTCCTGGCCATCCACATTACCCCCACCAATTTGTGGTTTCATATAAACCAATACTTCTTGTCCGTTTGCATAATGTTTTACAACGGAATCTCCCAGCACCAATACCTCAGCTCGCACCCACTGATCACCATGATAGGTTTCGGAAGTAGAGTTGATGCAATGCGTTTTCTCCAGTTTACCGTTTATTTCAACATTTGTTCCGGGTGTACATAAATTACAGGTAGTACGTTTGTTCTTTCCATCACCCCCTAATAATTGTACTTCTATTGAAACTGGAAAATCTTGTTTGAGTCCCATAGTTTGTGGAGTTTGCCCGTGCACCATGATGCCGCTGTTACGGAAAGCCCAACCAGGACCGTTTTTAGCCTGATCGCCTACAAACCTGTATTCCAATCGAATTCTATAATAATTATAGGATTTGTTATAAAACAGGTGTCCAAATCTTTCGTCAAAAGAATCGTACGCATCATAACGAACAACAAGTTTCCCGTCTTCTACTCTAAATGTATTTCCGAAGTTTTCGCCCGATGGATAATTTCTAATCTTGGGTGTCCATCCAGTAAGATCCTTCCCGTTGAACATCGACTCCCATTGTTCGATGGATTTTTTTTGTGCCGTTGCAAATTGAACAACAAGCAAGGCAATACATCCTACTAATTTTATTGTATGTTTCATACGAGCAATTTATTGAGACCCTTGAAATTATTGAATTTTATTGAGTTCAAGTAATCGAACTTTTTTAACTTCAACACCAGATAATTACTACATGAAAAAGCTCTTCTTCCTCTTTTTTTCTGTTCAATTTCTTTTTGCTCAAACAAAAAATTCAACTGTACCGGTTTACTATCCTCCCAGAGGATCGTGGGAATCAAAACCGCCGGTTTCCATGGGTGTAGATGAAACAAAACTCAAAGGAGCAATTCAATTTGCGATCGAACATGAAACAACCTTGCCCAAGAATCAGGAGATTGCACAGATATATAATTTTTACAAAGAGCCTCTCAGTGATGGCATTGGAGCATTTGCTGAAAGAAAATCAACCAGTGGACTCGTTATCTACAAAGGATATATCATCGGTTCCTGGGGAGATGTCAACAATACAGAGCAGACACACAGCGTAACAAAAAGCTTCTTATCTACATTGATTGGATTGGCAGTAGAAAAAGGATTGATTAAATCTATTCAAGATAAAGTAGTGGAGTATGTGCCCATGATTGAGCCATACGATCCAGTTGTATACAGAACCGGAGATCAGTTGGGACAGTCGTTTTTCATCAAACCATTTGAAACAGAACACAACCGAAAGATTACCTGGGATCATATGTTGCGTCAAACCAGTGACTGGGAGGGTGTTCTATGGGGGAAGCCCGATTGGGCAGATCGTCCGGATGATAAACCGAGTGAATGGATCAACCGAAAAAGAAACGAGCCGGGCTCAGTTTATAAATACAACGATACGAGAGTAAATGCCTTGGCACTTGCAGCAACAACACTATGGCATCGCGCTTTACCCGAAGTGTTGAGAGAAAAAATCATGGACCCCATCGGAGCAAGCAACCAATGGCATTGGACAGGTTATAGAAATTCATGGATTGTTCTGGATGGTAAAATGATACAATCGGTAAGCGGTGGAGGGCATTTTGGTGGCGGATTGTTCATCAATGCGATGGATATGGCAAGATTTGGATGGCTAACCTACAACAAAGGAAAATGGAAAGACCAACAGTTGATTGCAGAAAAATGGATAGAATTATCAACTACACCCACTCCTGCCAATCCTGGTTATGGATTTATGAATTTCTTTTTGAACACTGATAAAAAACTATATCCGTCAGCTCCAGCAACTGCCTATGCACATATTGGAAACGGCACCAACATGATTTATGTTGATCGTGAAAACGAATTGGTAATAGTAGCGAGATGGATAGAAAATAAATACCTGGATGAACTTGTAGGCAAAATCATCTCTGCAGTTAAACATTAATCCAATAAAAATACTTACCCAATGGAAGTACATCACAAACATCATGTTCCAAAAAATTGGAAAGAATATATTACTGAATTTATCATGTTATTTGCTGCTGTAAGTATCGGCTTTCTTGCTGAAAACTTCAGAGAGCGTCAAGTAGAACAACATCGGGCTGCAGAATTTATCGATATGTTTAAAATAGAAATTGATAAAAATGAATACCAAATTGATTCAGTAATCAAGCAGGATATGCCTTTACTGAATTATTATGATTCATTGATGTATGCACTTAGAGATAAGTCACAAAGAATTTCGTTGTATGATATTAATAAAAATTTCAGCCTTTGGATTTACAGATTTGCTAATGATAAAAGAATTTTTGATCAAATGAAGAATTCAGGTTCATTGAGGTATATTAAAGATCCTGAATTGATTGATAAAATCACAGAATATGAAATGGAAGCAGACGTTGCAGAGTTTAGGAGTTTTACTCAGGAACAAGAGCAGTGGCTAAAATTTTGGGACAAACTAAAAGAGATTTTACCTCCAGACTTTCTAATCAGTGCAAATCCAGATATTTATGCTAAACTTATTTCAATTGGAGATGTAGCAAAAGTTGAACTGCCTAAAAACTTACAAGGTATGAGAGAAGGATTGAAAACAAAATATATTTCAGATCAGGCAAGAGATATTTTTGCAGGAGAACTGTATGAGCGTACAATTTTAATGAGAACCAGTATTGCAAACTTTATGAGGGTAAAGAAAAAAGGAAAAGCGCTCATTGAAGCATTAGATCATTATCAGCATTGACTATTCCTCTAATTCTTTTTCAAGCAGTTCAACCAAATGTTTAGATTCAACAAGGTATGGTTTTACATATGATCTCATGGTATTAGTCATATTGATGCTAAATGCTCTATAGGCATTTAATACCTTGAATTGTGTTGCAGGGTCATTATTGAACATGATTAAATTTTTTGACTTAATATTGATTAAGCCAGAGTCAATCTTATTAAAAAAATCTTTATTAATCATTTCTCCATTAAAATGTGTGGTATCCATTGGAGATAAATTCAAATGCTCCAAAACCATTGGTTGCATAACGTCATAGAAATACTGTTTTTCTCTCTCATTTCTTGATTGAAGTAAATTGATATAATTTTTGTACGTAGCGATTGCCTTTATGAGTTCCTTGTTTTTAAAATACCTTAATGAACCTGAATTAATAATTTGATCTAAATTGGCAGTTGTTGGCTCAAAATACTGCCAGTAATAAGCAGAACGCAACATCAGTCTATATTGATTTGTATCCGACTGTTTAAACCCGTTTTTTTCAATATCCAAAACTGCGAGTTTTGCTTTTCGCAAAATTTCAATTCGGTTGGTATTTAAAATCTGTATTTTTTCAACATCCTGTTCAATATCTGTCTTTAATGCCAATGCTAGCTCATGAGAACGATGTCTTTCTATGAATCCTTCACGTATATTTTCTGCTAGAAATCCTAAACTGACTGCTGCAAAGAGCATCAGAAACTCTATTATATACTCTTTACTCTTCTTTGGTCCATGATGACTATGAGGATGATGCACTTCCATCTTAAAGTTTTTATGAATATAAGAATTTCATAACTTACAGTATACGATTGTAAATATTCAAACGATTGCCATGAAAAAGATTTTATTATTTACGTTATTTATTTCTTTTCTTTTTACTCTTTCTGCACAAGAAAAAAGCAGAATCATTGTTATAGGAGCGCATCCTGATGATTGTGACATAGATGCAGGCGGTATTGCAGCCATGTTTGCTGAAATGGGACATGCTGTAAAATTTGTAGCCGTTACCAACGGTGATGCGGGTCATCATAAAATGCAAGGAAGAGCACTTGCGGAAAGAAGATATGCGGAAACACAAGAAGTTGCAAAGAGATTGGGAATCAAATACGATGTATTGGATAACCACGACGGTATGTTGATGCCAAGCTTAGAAGTACGTCTTCAAATCATTCGTAAAATCAGAGAATGGAATGCAGACGTCGTCATTGCTCCCCGCCCTAATGATTACCATCCCGATCATCGCTATACGGGCGTATTGGTACAAGATGCTGCTTACATGGTGGCCGTACCAAACATTGCTTACGACGTTCCAGCATTGAAAAAGAATCCCATATTTCTCTATACAAGAGATAATTTTCAGAGACCCAATCCATTCAGACCAGATATTGTTGTAGACATCACCCCAGTTTATAAAAAGAAAATATATGGGCTGGACGCGCATGTTTCTCAATTCTATGAGTGGAATCCTTGGATCGGTCATTATGAAAACGAAGTACCCGCAGGAAAAGAAGAAAAAATTCAATGGATGACCAAGCGCTACGAAGAACAAATTAAACCAGAATTCATGGCCTCCCTTATTAAATGGTACGGAGAAGAAAAAGCGAAGCAGGTAAAAAATTTCGAGGCATTTGAAATTTGTGAATACGGTTCTCAGCCAAAAGAGGAAGACATCAGAAGATTATTTCCAATGCTTCGCAAATAGTTTATGATGAAAACATTCAAATTGTTGTTGTTATTGGTGGCTGTATGTTTTCATCTGCAGGCGGCTGATCATCCAGCTGATTCTGGTATATTGAAGATTAAAAAAACAATTGATTTTGAAGTAAGCGGAAAAGGAGATGCTAAGAATTGGGAGCAAACTTCATTTATCAATCTCCCTTACCGTAAAGGGATTCAACATTATTCCAGCCAATTTAAAATACTCTACTCGGATAAAGGAATCTACTGCCTGTATGTTTCTGAAGACAGTATCATCACCTCTACGATCAAAGAAGATTTTGCCGACATCTACAATGAAGATGTAGTGGAAGTTTTTTTCTGGCCAAACGAAGCATCCAAGATTTATTTTGAATACGAGCTATCGCCTTATAACTATGAACTACCGATTCTGGTTCCCAATTACGAGGGTAAATTTTTAGGTTGGAGACCATGGCATTATGAAGGAGATCGACTTACAAAACATGCCGCTTCAATTATAAAAAAGGATGGGAAAACAAGTTCGTGGATCGCAGAATTTTTTATTCCCTTTAAACTTTTAGCACCGCTTCAAAACGTTCCACCAGAAAAAGGAACCACTTGGAGAGCAAATTTTTACAGAATAGATTACGACAATAAAACAAGTCAGTGGAGCTGGATGCCTACCAGAAAGAATTTCCACGATTATGAGCGATTCGGTACGATCATTTTTGATTAGTACCCCAACTAAAATAAATCTCATGAAAAATATATTCCTGATTTTATTTTTAATATCATCTAATCTATATGCACAAGAATTTATTGGAATATTTTCTCAATCGAGCGATGTAGGAACCCCAGTGAAAAAAGGGGGTGCCAATTTTGATAACACGGATCAATCATATACCCTGACTGCAGGAGGTTCAAGCATAAAAAATAGCGCAGAAGATTTTCATTATCTCTATAAAAAAATTAGCGGCGATTTTATATTGACAGCAGATATAAAAAGTAATGCCCAATTTAGTCTTATCGCAAAGGAATTTGGATGGATGATTAGGTCATCGCTTACCAATAACAGCGAACAAATTTCAGCCTGTCAAAACGAAAGTGGGGCAATGTATTTACAATGGAGGAGAAAAATAAACGATAGTATCCGCAATCCAGAAAATATTATCCTATTTCCTAAAAAAAATATGCAAACTATTCAGTTGGAGAGAAGCGGGAATAGCTATACCATGAGAGTTGCCAACTTTGGAGAACCGCTCCAGGTAATAGGTACACAGGAATTGAAAGAATTAAAAGACGATGTATTTGTTGGATTATTTGCAAGGGCTCAAAACGAAAAAGATAGTGTTACGATCGAGGCTTGGAATGTACGTATTGACCAACCCGTTCCCTACACCTACCATCCCAATCCTGTTGTACAAAAAACACTGAGTACAAAAGAACCTGTATTCAGTTGCAGGTTAGAAATTATCGATGCGTTCACAGGTAAAAGAAAAATTATTCACGAAGCAAACCACCGATTTGAGGCGCCGAATTGGATGCCAGATGGAAAAAAATTATTATTCAATGATGGTGGTCTGTTGTATAAAATTCCCGTTGGCGGAGGTGCGCTTGAAAAATTAAATACTGATCAAGTAAATAAAAACAACAACGATCATGGTATTTCATTTGATGGAAAAATGTTAGCCATTAGCAGTTCAAGGGTCGAACAAAAACTAACCAGCTCTGCCGTATGGGTTTTACCCATTGAAGGAGGAACTCCAAAATTAGTTACCAAAGAAACTCCCTCCTATTGGCATGGATGGGCACCTGGCAATAAAGAAGTGGTGGTAGTCGCGCAAAGAAATGGAAGTAAAGTTTATAATATTTATAAAGTGAATGTTGAAACTGGTATGGAGGAAGACCTGACAAAAAACACAAGTGGGCACGTGGACGGATGCGAATACTCCCCAGACGGGAAATATATTTATTACAACGGAACGCAATCGGGTACGATGCAGATTTGGAGAATGAAACCCGATGGTAGTAACAAGGAGCAACTCACTTTCGACGAGTACAACAATTGGTTTCCGCATATTTCACCCGATGGAAAATGGATGTCGATTATTTCTTTTCCTACCGATATCGATCCAAACTCCCATCCTTCCTATAAAAAGGTAATGCTGCGCATCATGCCTGTATCGGGTGGGGCACCGAGAGTAATTGCCCATTTGTATGGTGGTCAGGGCACTATCAACGTAAATTCATGGTCTCCAGATAGCCGTCATCTCGCATTTGTGAGCAATATGCAAAAAGTAAATTGATTTTACTTTTTTTATCAACCATATGACCGCCCAATTGTTAAACCCTTGATGGCACAACTTATAGTGGAGGTGGAGGGACTATCAAAGTCCTATGGTAGTTTCGAGGCAGTAAAAAATATTTCCTTTCAAATTGAAAAAGGCAGCGTATACGGATTCCTAGGTCAGAACGGAGCAGGGAAAAGTACTACACTGAGAATGTTGCTTTCGTTGATTCAACCTACCAAAGGGGTAATCAAGATTTTTAATACCTCGTTAAAAGGGAATGAAAAAGCTATTTTACGCAACATCGGTGCAATTATTGAAAAACCGGATGCGTATAATTATTTATCCGGTTACGATAACCTGCGAATATTTTCCATGATCTATGGAAACCAACTCAAGCGAGCAGAACTGGAGGAATTATTGGGGAAAGTTGGCCTTTCCGGCAGAGGAAACGACAAAGTGAAATCATACAGCCAGGGAATGAAACAACGATTGGGGATTGCCATTGCACTCCTCAATGATCCTTCCTTTATCATTTTAGACGAACCCACAAACGGCTTGGACCCACAGGGAATCGCAGATATCAGAAATTTGATTACTCATTTCAGTAAAAACGAAGGAAGAACCATTTTGATATCCTCGCATCTCTTACACGAAATTGAAATGATTGCAGACAATATGATCATTTTACACAAAGGAGAAAAGATAGTAGAAGGAAAAGTAAATGAATTGTTAGACCCTGCGAATACCATTGTAGAAATTGAAACGAATGACCCCGGCGCTGCAATGAATCAAATTAGACAAAGTCAATGGAGTCGTCAATTACTATCAAACGATTCACTGGTATTTAAAATGAATAAAAAACTGGTTCCTGAATTGGTAAAATTTTTGGTTGAAAAAGATATTGCTATCATGAATGTGAAAACAAACCACTCACTTGAGAATTATTTTCTTCAACTCACCAACTCTACAATATGAGATCGCTTCTAGCCATTGAATTATTCAAAATCAGTAAACGGCCCAGGACCTTCATATCCTTTGCAGCGATCTCTGCGATTGTTCTAATATTTCAATTTGCATTCAAAGCAGATGGTGAAAATTATATGAACCTGATGCTGCAAGGAGTCAACGACAGTTTTCAACTTAATAAAGTAAATGCACTGAACGGATATTTCATGTGCTATATTATATTAAATACACTCCTTGTTCAGGTACCAATACTCGTTGCATTGGTTGCAGGTGATGCAATCAGCGGAGAAGCCAACATGGGGACATTGCGTCTATTGTTAAGCAAACCTGTTTACAGGCATGAAATTTTATGGGCAAAATTTCTTGCATCCATTGCATATACACTGGTTCTATTGGTATGGATGGCATTGTTCTCACTAGGGCTATCAGTACTCATATTTGGCTCTGGAGACATGCTTGTATTCAGGGTTGCAGGCGAAGTTTCTCAAATCATGCAAATTTCAAGTGATGATATTTTATGGAGGTATTTGGCAGCATTCGGATATGCAGCCATTGCTTTGACGGTGATTGTTTCACTTGCCATATTTTTTTCCTTGTTTGCTGAAAATTCTATCGGCCCCATTATTATTACAATCTGCATTGTATTGGTTTTTACCATTGTTTCCAATATGAACATCCCCATCATCGATATTCATGTAAAACCTTATCTCTTCACCAGCTATTTGGTGGGTTGGAAAGGTTTCTTTTACATAGCTACAACCCCCGAGGGCGTTCCTATTAAAGGAAGTATCGAAGATCTTCGGTCAATTAAAAACAGTGTACTCATTCTATTGGCTCATATTGGTGTTCTTCAAACCCTTACTTGGTACTTCTTTAAAAGAAAAGATATTCTATCATGATACATATTAAATCAACTGTATTCATTGCCCTTCTATTCCTATCAAGTATACCTGCTCAAAGTCAAGATATCAATAGTGTCCTGCAACGTGTCAAAGAAAAACTAGAAAAAATAAATAAATACGAAGCAGTAGGTACGCTTAAAACATCCATTGCTTATTTAAAAATTCCTGTTGCAAAAGTGACGGTGCTTTTCAGGAAACCAAATGAGTTGAGTATCACAAGTAAAAACGGCGTAACATTTATTCCAAAAGGCGTGCGTGCAATCTCTTTACAAAATATATTGTCGAATGAATATACCATCATAGATGGAGGAAAAGAAACTGTTAATAATAAAACGCTGAGAGTAGTGCGGTTGCTGCCCACTTCACAAGAAAATAATATTGTGTTGTCTACACTGTATATCAACGAAACAGACTATGTAGTAGAAAAAAGTAGCACGACCACAAAGGAAGAAGGGACCTATGAGATGAAGATGGAATATGGGAAATACAAGAAATATGGGCTACCCGATAAATTGGTGTTTACGTTTAACGCAAAGGATTATAAAATACCAAAAGGATTGACACTTGATTTTGATAATGCAACTTCGAAAAATCAAAAAATGGATAAAAATTCAATGAATAAAGGAAAAGCAGAGATTCAGTTTGATAACTATACAATCAATTAACAATACAATTGCATTTCCATTAGATTTGTTTTATAACTTTATATAAACCAACAACATGAAAAAGATAGCACTCATTCTTTTATGCGTTGTTTTCATATCTGATATAAAATCTCAAATCAACGCCTCTACTAAAGACCGTGACCTGGTATTCCTCTTGGAAAAACATTTCACAAAAATGGGATCTCTTGTTTTTAATAATAATTTGATTCAGGAGTCAAGTGCAGAAAGAAAATTCACCCTACTAAACGATAGTTTATATATTTTTTATACCGATCCAAACGATTACATAACAGGAAAACCGATTTACGATACGATCGGCATATCCTTGAATGAATTGGGGAAAGTTACCATGATAAAGGGGAAGGGATCAAACCAAGAAAATGGTATCGGTATTCAATTTACTCCTAAAAAAAATAAAATACGTACTGCAGAATCCAATGCGCGAAATAGCAAGATCACTCAGCAACAGCTCGCCCTAACCAGTGGAACAGTAGTACAAAAGATGCAGGGTCAAGCTGCAGGTGTAGTAGTGGGAAACGATAATTCACCTGGTGGTGTACCGAAAGTTAGAATTCGTGGATTTAGTTCAGTCAATTCAAACAGCAACCCATTGTATATAGTTGATGATGTGCCTATCAATAATATCAGCAGCATCAATCCAGATGATATCGCGTCGGTTGAAGTTCTAAAAGATGCATCTGCAACTGCATTTTACGGTGTAAGAGGAGCGAACGGAGTTGTGATCATCAAAACAAAAAAAGGTGGTGACGAAAATGTTATTCCTAATGAACTAAGAGTTCAAAAGGAAATACCTTACACACTTTGGGTTTTCGGAGAAAGAGCGAATGCATTCAGCGCATCAGGTGATAACAAAAAACTCATCGAACTACTCAAAGAGAAGATACAAGTAAAATAAAATGAAACTTTTTATTTTCTGTTTGTAAGGAGGGTAGGAAGAAAATTAATTTGAATAGTTCTATTATTCTCAATTTTTGTTCCTCCGCTTCTGTGAATTTGTTGATGTAAATACCCCACCTCCACTCTGCCAAATTTTGGTACCACATAACCAAGCCCTCCAAAAAATCTATTTTGATCAAAATGGTGAGACCCGATCTGTCTACCAAATCCATAAAATAGTTCATCAAAAACAGCAGCATAGATAGCCTTGTCTTTGATCGAAGGAGTAAATAATGGAATAGAAAAACGCTGCATAATACGTATGCGTGTAGAATATACGGAAGGACCCGGTTTGTAGGAAGTTCCAACCAACACTGGCTGATACACGAATCGTTGCTCAAGACGCAATCGTGAAATCACTTCCGTTTTACCCCATTGTTTTTTGACCTGCAATTGCTCCCAGATTCGATTTTCGGGGAAGGTCGATTTACTTGCAAAAGCCCCATAAGGGTAGGTAATTATGTAAGAATAGCCACCTGCAAGGGATACCCCTTTGGCAAAATTCCTCACCAATGCAGTCCGTAGTAATAACTGCTGTGGATTTTTCAGGTATTCATTTCTACGCCAGGATAGTTCAGTGTGTATAGAAAATTTTTTATTGATTGGAAGCAAGCCAGTATAGGAAATCCAGACATTTTGATTGACAGTCTTGCTAGATTGTGCCCATCCAACCAAAGAGAAACCACCAAAAAGAAGAAAAAATAGTAAAATGTAACTTTTTAACATAAACCTTGTCAAAG
>Ga0222712_10006574_pt1 | contig 11462 bp, 9 predicted proteins | sample C33_657DmetaG_FD_165043 | JGI IMG/M metagenome (GOLD analysis project Ga0222712, IMG submission 165043) | Estuarine water microbial communities from San Francisco Bay, California, United States - C33_657D | ecosystem: Environmental > Aquatic > Marine > Unclassified | place: USA: California... | reverse complement strand
TTCACCAACTGCACCAACTACAGCATTCAAATTCGGGGAGAAAGTAGCCGACCCACTAGCGATGTATCTAAATGACATTGCAACCATCCCGGCTAACTTGGCAGGGCTTCCCGGCATTTCGGTGCCCATTGGTCTTGCCGATGAAGACCAGCTACCGGTCGGTATTCAGATGCTCTCTCCAAGTTACAAAGATGCACTTTTGTATGAGGCGGGAGCTGCACTCGAGAGCATCCTGGAAGGTGTCTGGGGTAAGCGAATGATTGATTTCGCACCAAGCTTGGAGGTCAACTAATGGCTAAGGCAAACTTGATGGATTACGAGAAGGCGATTGAGCTTTTTGAAGTTGTGATCGGTTTAGAAGTTCACGTTGAACTAAATACCAAGACCAAGATGTTCTGCGGTTGCCGCAATGAGTTCGGTGAGGAACCGAACACCAATGTGTGTCCGGTTTGTATTGGCTTGCCGGGATCTCTTCCCGCTGTAAATAAAAAGGCTGTCGAGTCATCAATTTCGATTGGGCTTGCCCTCGGCTGCCAGATTGCCCCAACTGGAAGATTTGCCAGAAAGAACTACTTCTACCCGGATTTAGCTAAGAACTTCCAAACCTCGCAGTATGACGAACCGATCGCTTTTGCCGGTTCGCTTGATGTTGAGGTGCCAAGTGGCAAGGTCTTTACCGTGCAGATTGAACGAGCACACATGGAAGAGGACGCTGGCAAGCTAACTCACATCGGTGGTGCCACCGGGCGAATCCAGGGAGCTGAATATTCACTCGTAGATTACAACCGAGCCGGAGTGCCGCTGGTTGAAATCGTAACCAAGCCGGTTTTTGGTGCAGGTGCAGAAGCTCCCGAGCTTGCTGCTGCCTACGTCAGATCGATTAGAGAGATTGTTAAAGCACTGGGTGTTTCTGACGCTCGCATGGAACGCGGTAACGTTCGCTGTGATGCTAACGTTTCGCTTCGCCCCAAGGGACAAGACAAACTTGGTACCAGAACCGAAACCAAGAACGTCAACAGCCTTCGAAGCATTGAACGAGCCGTTCGTTACGAGATTCAACGCCAGGCTCAGATCCTTGCTGATGGTGGTTCTATCACTCAGGAAACCAGGCACTGGCATGAGGACAAAGGATCAACTAGTGCCGGCCGACCTAAATCTGATGCAGATGACTATCGTTACTTCCCAGAGCCTGATCTAGTTCCAGTTCAACCATCGACTGAACTAATTGAGAAATTACGCCAAGAGCTTCCGGAGAATCCTGCTGATCGACGCAAACGACTAGCTGCGGAGTGGGGATTTGCTGAGATGGAATTTAGAGATGCAGTAAATGCAGGTTTGCTTGATTTCATCGAGGAAGCTGTTGCAGCCGGAGCCAAGGCTCAGGCTGCTAGAAAATGGTATTCCGGTGAGATAGCCAGAATTGCCAATAGTGAAGATAAAGATGTCTCCGAGTTAGCAATTACCCCGGTACAGGTTGCCGAACTTGCCAATCTAGTTGACTCTGGAAAAATCAACGACCGAATCGCTAGAACAGTTCTTGCCGAAGTGTTAGCCGGTAAGGGAAGCCCAGAAGAGATTGTCAAAGCACAAGGACTTGAAGTGGTCTCCGACGATGGTGCGCTAATTGCGGCAATTGATGAGGCACTAGCCAAACAACCCGATGTCTTGGAAAAGATTCGTGAGGGTAAGCTTCAAGCCGCTGGTGCAGTAATCGGCGCAGTGATGCAGGCGATGAAAGGCCAAGCTGATGCTGCACGAGTTCGTGAACTGGTATTAGAAAGAGCTAATCAGAACTAACCGTGCAGCGGCCTAAGTTCGACCTGGCGATTACAAGCTTTAGATCCTAATTTAGCCAAGACGATAGCTTGCTCTTTATCTGCTGCCTTGATTATCCAGAAACCGGAAACATAGAGTTCCTCATCGTATAACGGGCCATCGACTAATTCATTTTTGTCAGAGCGGTTATCAATCTTTACCGATTCGGATGGTGAAGAAATTCCATTGGCATATACCCAGTGACCGTTATTTTGCAGCATCTCGTTGAAGGCGTCTATTTCAGCCATTTCATTACCGGAAGCGGTTCCGGTTTCAGTGTCTAAGACGTTTATCAGAAACTGCTTCACGTTTCTCCAAGGGTTTTATGGGGTGAGTAACGGGACTTGAACCCGCGACATCCTGGACCACAACCAGGCGCTCTACCAGCTGAGCTATACCCACCATGGCTTCAAATGAAGCACAGCTAAGAGTTTATCAGTCTTCAGCCGCAGGGCTAGAGCCTTCGGTTACTACAGCCGGTGCTTGAAACTCTGCCACGAACACGCTCTGGCGATAGTGTCGCAACTCGTCAATAGATTCCAGAATGTCGGCTAAGGCACGATGGCCGCCAACTTTCTTGGGAGCCTGAAAATAAGCCTTGGGGAACCATCTTTTAGCTAGCTCTTTGATGGTCGAAACGTCGATGTTTCGGTAATGCAGGTGGCCATCGAGATCAGGCATGTATCTTGAAATGAACATTCGATCGGTACCGATGGTGTTGCCAGCTAGTGGGGAAAGCTTTGCAGTTGGGACATATTTCTTGATGTAATCCAAGACCTGAGCTTCAGCGTCTTTGAGTTCCAAACCATTATCAAACTCGTTGATTAGGCCAGAGGTGGTGTGCATGTTGCGAACGTAATCATCCATACCAGCTAATGATTCTGGTCTCGGTTTAATTACTAGGTCTAAACCTTTATCGACAACATTCAGTTGGATATCGGTAATCACAACAGCTATTTCAACCAGGCAGTCTTTTTCTGGATCTAATCCAGTCATTTCACAATCGATCCAGACTAGATACTCGGGGATATTCATCATTTACTCAACTTAGCTCTGCCTACTGACAGGATAATCCTACGCTTTAGGCAGTGGCTTTCTTGAGAGCTCGGCGCTCTTTTCTACCTTCGGTTAGTCGATATAGCACCGGAACAATCACCAAAGTTAGAAGTGTCGATGAGAACAAGCCACCGACCACGACAATACCCAGTGGTTGTGAGATAAATCCTCCGGAACCAGTAAAGCCGAGTACCAGTGGCATAAGCGCACCGATGGTTGCAAGTGCGGTCATCAGAATCGGTCTTAGACGCTGTCTTGCTCCATCCATGATCGCTTCCTCAAGCGGGACACCTTGAACTCGATACTGATTGATTAGGTCAATAAGCACAATGGCGTTGGTGACCACGATTCCAACCAAAAGCAGCATTCCAATTAGAGCGGGTAATCCTAGAGCTGTGTTGGTTATCAGCAATGCGACGAAAGCTCCGGTCGCGGCAAATGGAATCGAAATCAATAGCACCAGCGGTTGCATTAGCGATCTGAAGGTTGCCACCATGATCAGATAAACGATACAGATGGCCGCCAGTAAGGCTAGGAATAACTGGTTGAAGGATTCTGCTTGGTCAGCTGATACACCGCCCAGTGGAAGCAATGTGGTGCCAAGCGGCATCTTGTCTTTCAAGTTATCCAATTCTTTAGAAACATCCATCGTGATTGTCGTAAGGCTGGCATCTGCCTTCGGGGTAAGCGAAACTGTCGCTGCCCGATCACCATCCTGTGTAGTTACCTTGGTTGGCACCAGAGCAATCTCAACATCGGCAAGTGAGGTTAACGGTCTGATTCCAGCCATGGTTGGAATCCTGATCGCCTTTACCTCATCGATAGTTTCTGGGACGTTATCGGATTTTACGTAAATAGCGGTTGACTTATTGTCAATATTGATCGAACCGATTGACTGCGGGGTCATCGCACTTGAAACGATGCCAGCAATGGCAATTTCACTTAATCCAACTTGGCTTGCTACGCTGCGGTCAACCGTGATTTTTAGGGTTCGCTGCTTTTCACTGAGAGTGCTGGTGATTTCCGCTTCAACATTGGCGATCTTGCCATCAAGGGCATCGACAACCTTCTTTATACCTTCGCGCAGCTGACTGTCTGTTTTTGCAGTTACGGTGACATCGATAGTTCCAGATGAACCGAATGACTGGCCGCTTTCAAACTTTGCCTTGTATTGCTCAGGTAACTCGGCGAACTTCTTAGTCATCTTTTCTTGGAAAAGCTCACCGTTTACGCCTTCTTTAGTGGTGACCTGGAACTGGATGCCACCGGCGGTTTGGCCAAAGGCAACTCTAGAGTCGTTAGAGCCAATGGTGGTGGTGATGGCTAAGGTATCTCCTGAATCAAGTAGTTGCTGCTCAACTTTTTTAGCAGCAACAGACTTATCTTCAAGTGAGCTGCCTAGCGGGACACTTAGCGCAACAGCGAAACTGTTTGATCCAGAGTTACCAATAAAGTTTGTTTTCAGAAACGGGGTTAGGCCGAATGTGAATATCAAAACCACGAAAGCTGAAACAAGTGTCAATACTGGGCGCTTTTGAGTTAGACGAAGAACTGGTAGGTAGCCGCGCTGCAAAAGCGACTTGCGTTCCTTCTCGTTCTCCTCCAGGCGAATCTTTTCAGCCTGCTTCTTGATTTGCGCTGGAGTGAGTTTGCCCAGCGCATACTTGTTCTTTAGGAACCAGTAGGCGATTACCGGAACAATAGTTAGGGAAACAAGTAGTGATGCGATCAGTGCCAAGGCAAAAGTTAGCGCAAAGGGTCTAAATAGCTGCCCAACTAGACCGCCAACACCGGCAATCGGTAAGAAAACAGCGACTGTGGTGAGCGTGGCTGCCGTAATTGCACCGGCTACCTCACGAACAGCATTGAGGATTGCTTCAAGTTTCTCTTCGCCATAGGACAGGTGTCGGTTGATGTTTTCAATTACCACAATTGAGTCATCCACTACACGACCGATAGCAATAGTTAGAGCGCTCAGGGTAAATAGGTTGAGCGAGTAACCAAAACCGGACAAACCAATAAAAGCAACCAGTAGCGAGGTAGGGATAGATATGGCAGTAACCAAGGTGGAGCGCCATGAGGTTAGGAAAATCAGAATGATGATAATTGCGAAGGTAAGTCCTAAGCCACCTTCTTTGACTAAATCGGCAATTGATTTTTCAATAAAAGGAGCCTGGTTGAAGGTCTCCTTGACCTCTACGTCGCCACCTAGTTTCTCAGCCAGATCATCTTGCAATGGCTTTATTGCCTGCGAGATTGAAACGGTATTTCCCTCTTGAGTTTTAGTGATAGCAATTGCCAAAGCTGGTTTGCCATCCACCCTAGAGATACTGGTGATTGGGGCCGGGTCATAACTAATTTCCGCGACATCACCGAGGGTTAGTGTTCCATTGAGTGGCAGAGTTTCTAAAGCGGCTATTGATTCAACCGGGCTTCCAACTTCAACGGAAATCTGGCCTTCGCTATCCTCCAACGTTCCTGCCGGAACAACAAAGCCATTAGTTTTGAGCGCTGTTTGAATTGACTGGCTGTTTAGCCCTGATCCTGCCATCAGCATCTGGTTTAGTTCAAGGTTGATGCGGTAATCCCTGATTCCACCAATCTGAACATCTTTTACACCCGGCACCTTCTTGAAAAGTGTCGTTGCGAGATCAGGAAGCAACTCGCTGATCTCGCTGTTATCGCCGGAGTTAGCCGAAACGCTCATAATTACTACCGGAATAGTTTCGAGGCCACCGCTAAATATCTTTGGAGTTGCTGCCGCTGGAAGAGTGGCCTTCACTGAGTCAACTGCATTGTTTAGAAGTTCCGTTACCTTCGCACTTGTAGTGCCAAAATCAAAAGTTACCCGCACAGTCGAAAGATTGCTCTGGCTGGTTGAGGAAGTAGTTTCCACTCCCTCCACAGTAGAAATCGCTTGTTCCAAAACTCGGCTGACCTGAGCGTCAACAACTTCCGGTGATGCTCCTGGGTAACTGGTAACCACAGCGGCTTGAGGGAACTCGAGGGAGGGGAATAGCTCTTGCTTTAGCTGGCTCACTGAAATAAGACCGAATAGAGCAAGGATCACTGTCACAAGGGCAATAACCGAGCGGTTTGCTAAGGATAATTTTGAAAGGCGGAACATTAAATCTCCGATTTATTAGGTATTTTTCTTTGACTAATACAAGATTAGCGGACCGCAAAGGTAACAATTCACTACATACACTCCCAATTCACTTAGAACTAGGCGAATGGATACTTAAAACTAAGTGCCTGGTTTTTCCAAATGGCGACGTTTTGTTTCCATGAGGCAATAGGCTCGGGACATGAGCCAATTTGACTACTACGGTAAAAAAATTCCAACGAAGCCTTTACCGGATCTTGTAGTCAGAACAACATTTCTCACATCGCTATTTCTAATTCTCGGCTTCATTATTTTTATGCTGCTCACCGGATTCACTAGAGTAATTTCACTTCCCAAAGAGGTAGTCGGCCCACCAGGACCAGTTGCCGTTGCCGTTGGCCCGCAAGGTGGATCGCAAACTCCAGACCCGAGCGATGAAGGAGAAACCGGACCGCAAGGGCTGCTCGGCTCCATTTTAGGTTCCGGGCCACAAGGACCTAAAGGTGAACCGGGAGATATTGGTGCTGTCGGTCCTGCTGGATCGATTGGTTTAACCGGACCCAGAGGACCAATCGGCCCGCAGGGCGCCATCGGTCCAACAGGTTTGACCGGAGCTAATGGTGCAACCGGTCCACAGGGAGAGCAAGGCTTACCCGGCATTCAGGGAATCGCTGGGCTGGCTGGTGTTGATGGCTCAACCGGCCCGATGGGTCCGATTGGCCCGCAGGGTGAAAAAGGTGACACAGGAGCACAAGGAGAGCAAGGTCTTCCAGGAGCAACTGGGGCAAAGGGTGATACCGGTCTAACCGGTGACACTGGTCCAATGGGTCCGATTGGTGAAACCGGAGCAAAGGGTGACATAGGTGACCAAGGTCCACAAGGTGCAATTGGTGCAACCGGTGAAACTGGTCCGATGGGTCCTGCTGGTGCACAGGGTGAAAAAGGTGACAAGGGAGATACTGGTGCTCAGGGTCCTGCAGGACCGCCGGGACCTCCTGGTATTTCTGGCTCAGCTATTTACTATTCCTCCTCTTGGACGGGAACTGGCCTTACTTACTCAAGCAATCCAGCTTCCTCTTATTACATAAAGAACGGACCGCTGGTTCACTTCAGGATCTACATCTCTTTAGCATCCGTTACAAATTTTGGAACCGGTGATTACTCGCTAACTTTGCCATTCAAAGCAGCTGGCGACTATGTATTTAGGGATGCTGCCATTCATGCTGTTGGTTCACACGAACACTACGCAATTTCAGCTGATGTTAGTCCGAACTCAACTCAGTTGATGCTTTTTTATCCATCCGGAACAAGAGATCTTGAAATGGATCACAACTCGCCACACAACCTAAGTACCCAGGATTACTTCTACATCTCTGGAACCTACGAAACAAACGAATAGAAAGAGTAAAAATGATTAACCTACACATTGCCCCTCAAGAGGATCACTCAAAGATAAGTCACAGATTGGTAGTTGGTGGGATTGGTTTATTCATCTCCTTCCTGATTGCAACCCTTGTCCTAACCTTCCCAAGGTTTTTCCTATTCAACCCAATGGCTGAAGGGGACCCAGTTCGAGCAATAGAGCTGACCATCTCTTCTATTGGCTGGATTTTGCTTCTAGTCGGGCCAGCAGTTATCTTGATGAGATACGCCTCAGGCCACTCAAATCTAGTTAGGTTCCTCCCAATCGTTGCAGTCGTCTGGCCAATCTCACTGATTTCTAGCCACATCACCTTGTTTCTTCAAAAAGGAACCTGGTACACCGGCTACTTGATCCAATATCCGATCTTTGTCTTGACCGACATCCTGCTACCTGTTTTCTTGATCTACATGTGGGATGTTCTAAGACCAAGAAACCCTAATGTTGGCCCTAGAGGAGCAACCGGCGCTAAAGGCGAAACAGGTTCAACCGGTGCCACCGGTGCCTCCGGTGCTGCTGGCCCTCGCGGAGCTAAAGGTGAAACTGGAGCCAAAGGCTCTAGCGGTAAGAAGTAATTACTTTCGAGCGATCTAAGCCCAGAGCCGCTCAGCGAGGCGTAACAGATAAACTGTTATCTTTTTAGTTGTATCACTCACTTCTAAGTAAATTCGCTGAAGGGTAATAAGAACATGACAAGGAAAGAGAAACTAGCCTTTGCAGTTGTAGCTGCTTTAGCTATGACTAGTGGTGGATTTGCTTTTGGGCAATCTGTAAACAATGTAAGCAGTGAACAGGTTATTTATGCCTGTGTAACTGGTGTTAATGGCAACATCACTAAGGTTTCAAATACACCTAAAACCTGCCCTAGGGGTACAACCGCAATAAGCTGGAACTCTGTTGGACCTAGGGGTGAGCAAGGGCCAGTTGGCCTCCAAGGAATTCAAGGGCCCAAGGGCGATGCCGCTGTTCCTCCTTCAGAGATTCAACCATCAGGTTTCTTCTTACAGGGAAATAACAGTCAAACTTATTATTTGATCAGTTATCCGCATCTTTTTTGGAATGCCGATAAGTTTTATTATCTGATCCCCAAAGAATATTGGGGTGAGAATCTACTAGTCGATGCAACTCCAGATGGAAAACCATATCCTTCCACAAGGACTTGGACTGGGCCAGTTCTATATCCAAATAATTTCCATCTAGAACTTAATTGCACTGATGAAACCGGCGCTGTCACTTGGGTAAGCCCCGAAGATCCAATACTAGATAGTTCACAGACTGAGTTTGAAGATGGCTACAGATTGGTGCTTTGGGAGGACAATGTGGAGTATTACTTACCTACTAAAGCAAAATTAACCGAATACAAATTTAGCGACTTCAAGTCTGTCTCAGTAAATGCGGGTGAACAAATTTGGTGGCTCTCGGGCGCGCCGGTCGCGCAGGTGGATACCTGTAATAGCTTTGGCAGCATTTACGACCTTTACGATGACTACCACGCGGTCCTGGGCCGGGGGCCTCTCACGGAACAGGAAAGTGAGTTCCTGAACAATAGGATGATTGTTGCCATTCCACCAACAAATCTGGTGGAAGTGGGTGAATTGCTTCACGATTAACGCGCACCTAAGTTCACTGTATAACTCAGAAAGCTACGTTTTAGTGCTGTTAGCCCAGTTGCGCTAAACTGTCCTTTGAAGCAAATTCGCCCTCGTAGCTCAGTGGATAGAGCAAGAGCCTTCTAATCTCTTGGTCGTAGGTTCGATTCCTACCGAGGGCGCTTAGTGAATCATGTAATTTCCAAGATCCTTGAGAATACACGAGCCTAAACTACCGCTACCAGGTTTCTTTTATGCACTAGATTAGTGCCGTAACGTTTGAGAGGCCATATTGAGAAATTCAGTTTTTCCTAGTAACCCGAGAGATTACGATGGCTACCGCTTCGTCAGGGTAATGGCTTTTCTGTTTTTGTTGGTTGTGATTGTCCGCAGCGGCATCCACCTATTTGCGCCTGACGGAGGTGCTAACAGCATCGCTGGAGTAGAGATTTCTGGCCCTGACGGAAACAACGTCGTGGCGTTATTTCATCAGTGGGGAGCAATTCAATTGCTTCTTGCAGCTTTGCTGCTCGTAATATTTTTTGTCTATAAGGGACTCACGCCACTCGTGATTTTATCTCTGAGCCTAGATGCCCCTCTTCGGGCTTTAGCAGGTTTCATGGGAGAATTGGAAAGCTCGCATGTCCCTCCTGGTGCGGCGTTGAACTGGCCGGTTTTTTACGCTCTTATCGTGTTATTCATAATTTCACTTCTAAAAAAGCGCACTAAAGCCTAGAACAATCCCTCAGCTAAGAGTCAAAGCTGGTTGAAGCTAGGCTAAAAGTGCCCTAAGGGCCCTGTCTGGCAACATAACCGGTAAATCAAAGCCGACTGAATAGACTTAGACCAAACAGTTTCCATTATGAAGTCTGGGGACTTCAACTTATTAGGGTTTTTATGACTTTTACATCCAAGTCCGCCGACATCACGGCCATGGTGCCAAGTAGTTGGAAAGAGATTAGTGGCGAAGGCATCCACGTATTCAACCCGGCAATCATCTCTGATGGGCGAAACGGTTTCATCATGGCCTACAGGTTCGTCGCAAATTCTGATTTGATCCGAAGAATTGCTATTTGCCGTCTAGATTCCGAAATGAACGTAATTTCCGGTAGTGCTGTTGAGTTTTCTAGCCTGATTGAATTCGTCGATCCCAACGTTGATGAGCATTCCAGACAGTGGTTTGCTGATCCAAGACTGTTTTACCTTCAAGGTAAAACCTGGATGGTCTGGAACGACGGTAATCGCGCCGAGGGAAATCACCAGTTTATGGTTGAGATTGATCACCAAACTGAAATAAGGCCAGCTAATCCAGCACGAGAGATAGCCATAAATGACGGGCGTCGCAAGAATGAAAAGAACTGGTCATTTTTCGAGGCGGATGGGAAAGTCTGGGTTGTTTACTCCATAACACCTCACCGAATTCTAAGCGTTGATATGAGTTCCAGCAAAAAAGTTATTTGCCAGGTTGAGGTAACCGTTGAATGGAACGCTCGGTATTCCAAGTATTTCGGTGCGCTTCGTGGCGGTGCTCAACCGGTTCAAGTCGGCGATAAGTTCATCAATCTGGTGCACTCTAGTTTCAACATGCCTGAAGGCAGAGAGTATGTTGCGGCTGTCTATGAGTTCTCGGCAAAATTCCCATTTGCACCAGTAAGAGAACTGCCGGTACCAGTTGATTTAGGAACACCAAAGGCTAATGAGAGTGGCCCAGCCAATGAGAATGCTCTAAACCCGCTTACTTCCCATGTGGTGTATCCAGCTGGGCTAGTTATATCAGATCAAAAAGTTTTTGTCTCCGCAGGCGTAAATGACAGCGATTTTGCCCTTTGTCGTGGGGAACTAGCCGATCTAACAACGGATATGGTTGCGGTTCGAGCCGCCCGAGTAATTCACCTTGACCGCGACGCAAAAAATCTGCTTTCGCCAAAATCGGTAAAGCCAATTTCACCGAAAATTCCTGTGTTCTGGTGGTATGCCAAGGGAAACCTAATAAATTCAAAAATCTCGCATGCCTTGTTTGAGCACGGAAACTTTGGTGATGATGCATCGCCGTTACTGGTATCAAAGCTCAGCGGTATTGAGCCAAGACGTGTGGTGGCTGGGGAGAAGAAGCTTCTTGCCATTGGTTCTATTCTGCATCGAGCAGGCGATGGCGATATTGTCTGGGGTTCTGGTCTAAAATCTGAAACCGCACTGGATTCGCATCCTGGTGGCAACATTTTAGTTACTGCTGTTCGCGGTCCAAAAACACTCAAGGTACTAGAGCAGGCAGGTTGGGATACATCAAAGATTAAAGCGATGTTTGATCCAGGAGTTTTGCTAAGGCACATCTTTGCTGATCAGTTAGCACATTACGATATCAGCAAGAACAAACGTTTTGGAAAGATAAGGATTATTCCGCATTTCAAAGACGATCTAGTTTTCAAACGCCAAAGACCTGATTTGATTCGACACTTTATTTCAGCTGATAACGACC
>Ga0222712_10006573_pt1 | contig 11463 bp, 20 predicted proteins | sample C33_657DmetaG_FD_165043 | JGI IMG/M metagenome (GOLD analysis project Ga0222712, IMG submission 165043) | Estuarine water microbial communities from San Francisco Bay, California, United States - C33_657D | ecosystem: Environmental > Aquatic > Marine > Unclassified | place: USA: California... | reverse complement strand
GACTGGCGTTGAGCCACCCCAAATGCCGTGAATTATCTGTTTTTCTAGTGCGTACTCCAAACACTCCTTTTCGTGAATACAACTCGCGCAAATTGCTTTGAGTTGGTGCAGTCTTTCTGCCTCTTGTATTCGGTTGTCGGGAAAGAACAAGTCCTTATCCTTGACATCTGAACACTTTGCTTGAACAAATCGTGGCAAATCAACAAAGAAATCAAAACCTTTCAATGCTTTTCTGCTAACCATTGCTGCAAATCCTGGATTACCCAGGCTTGTTCAATCCCAGCGTTTCGGCGCTTGAGAATGATGTAATGCAATGGCACCTCGGATAAACCGCGAGCCTTTGCATAGTTTTCTGCCTCAACTTCAGCTTCACGCCAAAATTCAGGCAAACTTACTGTTTTACGATTCTTGAGTTCAAGAATGTATTGCTTACCAGCAATGATTGCGACTAGATCGCCTTCATCGTGCTTACCAGTTTTAACCAAACGCTCACATAAAGCACCAGCACTACGAAGCCAACGCATTACATCGGTTTCAAATTGTGCGCCTTTGCGCCCGTTTGGGTTAGCCACTATTGAACTACTTTAAGTGATGGGTAATTGCCTTGAGCCTCACGGCCAATGCGACCAAATTTTACTGCTCGAATTAAATCTTCAGCCAAAATCAATGCTTCTTGCTCGGTCATACTGCAAAGTAATGGTGCGCCATCACCTAGATTCTCGCGTGCAGTTTCTAGTCGGTCAAAATGGCCTTCGGCCTTGACTGATTCTGCGCAGATTCCTTGCAGTTCCATCAGCATTTTATGATCAAAATTGCCGACCACATCTTCAAGCATATCCTTGACTGCATTTTGTTCCTCAAGGTACAGAGCAATGTGTCCATCTGAATGATTATGAAGTGAAAATAGCGGTTCGCGTGGTTTCTTTTCAAAACTCAATTGCCTTCACCTATTTCAAAAGCTGAGATGATGATTGCATATAAGGCCAAAAGGCCAATGATTAAACAAGCTAATCCTAACCAAAACATTTGTTTTCCTTTCCGTTCAAAGTAGGTGCGCACATACTACACATACATGAACAGTGCAACGCTTAGACTCGCTGAACCTCAATCTGAAAAGGTGCGGCGGTGTTAATGTCATATTTGGCAGAGATTGCCAGCGCCTCAAGAATCTGATCTGATGCCCAATCGGATTGGGCAAGGTTGGGCAGTTGCCCCGCCAATGCGCCTAGCGCGTAGGCAGAGCCTGAGCCGATTGCATACAGGCCATCTGCACTTTGATTGATACTCAAATCATCGCCAATCTCAAAGACATTGCCACCAAATGCCAACAAGAAGCCAAAACTTGCGCCATCTTTGTCAAAGTCGTAGCCATTAGCTCGAAACGCAGCAATGATGGCTGGCACAATCTTTTTGCCCATAAACTTCACAGGATCAGTGCCATCAAAGGCTGGCGGTTTCCAGTTGTAGGTCAGAATATCCCCTGGCCTGCAATCACCCCGTACTGCCAGCAAGTATTTGCCCAGTTTGACAATCTTGGGCGTGCTAGGGGAAAGGATGCGTTTATCGCCATCTGTTACCTGAGAGTCTGCCCCTAGAATGGCAAAATCAGGCCCCTGGAAGGCGATAGCGGTGGTCATAGGGGTAAGTGTAGGGCAAGGATGTGAAAAGGCGTGAAAACCCTAGCAATTCCCCAATTCTTCGGGTTTCCACGCCTTGAGCTGACCCTAACACGCTCAAAAGCCGTTACCAAATTGTTACCAAAATAGGGGGTCAATCTTGCCCCTGCGTATATACAGGTGCTACCTTTATCTCAATGGGGAACGGCCCCTACAGAACGGATCAGAAAATGAAGTTAAATGTAACAGATACAAAAGTAACAATTAAGTGGTTTGCAGTTCTAAGTGATGGTTCAAAAATGCGTAATAACAAAGGTTTTGTTCACAATGCTTGGGATGTAATTTGTTCTTGTGGTTGGGAAACAAGAACAGGTGGAGCAATTAAGGCTTCAGTTATGCGCGATGTTGAGTTTCACAAAATTACCGAACACAACTACACATACAAGGTAGGTGCATAATGAGCAACCGCCTATGGGTAGATGATAATGGAACTGTTCTTTGCGATGAACACGCTGGCACTTATTTGCGTGCAGGGTTTGAAGCAAACAATCAAGCAATCCAACACAAAACACCACTTGGAACTTGGTGTGCTTATTACACCAATCTCTTAGGTGGCACAGATTTAGTGTGCGAAACCTGCGTTCCGTGGAACTCACCAAATCATCCTTATAATCGCAATAAGGCAGGTGCATAATGAAGTGCGGATTCTGCGCAAAACGCATTAGCAAATTCATTGTTTTAATTCAGGGCAAAGACATTCACATTTGCCAAACTTGCAATAATCGTTGGCAACTACAAGTAAAGGCTGGTGCCTAATGACACTTCAAGAAATTACTAATTGGCATCTTGAGCAAGTTGCTGAACTTCGGCGTGATGGTGATGAAAACCAACGCAATTTTCATTTGGAGATTGTTGCCGAATTAGTCCGAATTGAACGAGAATTGGAGAATAACTAAGATGGGTGCAATGAAGAATCTAGTAATTGAAGTAGCAGATAATATGTATCAAATCAGTCGTGACCTTAATCAAGCAAGTGAAACATCAGATTTTGACGAAATGAAGCGCTCACTACGCAGTGCAATTGTGAACTCTGCATTAGTCATTGCACAAATTCAAGAATTGGAGCGTTGAAATGATTACAAAGCGTGGCAAGCAAGTACGCGCAATTGCTATTTTCTTTGCACTAATCTTGATTTGGCAGGTTTCTGCAAACCTTTGGTGGGTTGGCATTGATGCACCTAGCGCCCAGTTTCTTGGCTGGTGTTGGGGTTCAATGAGTCAATGCGTGGTTTTATGACACCATTGCGTTCAATACGAGTGCCTGAAGAACTTTGGCTGGCAGTAAAAGTAAAGGCGAAGGCCAATCACTTTACTGTTACAAAGATTGTGATTCTTGCATTGCAGGATTATTTGAAGGATTAGATTAAAAAAGCGAAAAACCCCCTGCAGGAACGGCTGCAGGGGGTTTTTCTATGGGGGCGTTTTAGCGCCTAAAAGTTAGTCTGTGACGATTTCGCCAGCAATTGCAAAATATGCAGCGCCATCTACAAATGAATCAAGGTGATTAGGTGATTCAATCAACCTAGCAACCTTGACAAGTGCAAGGCAGATTGCAGCTTGAGATGGAGAAATTTCTTGTTCTAAATAGATTGACCATAAACCAGCAATACGCTGATGGTTGGTCAATGGCTTGCCATAATTCTTATTTCTATCACCTTGAGTCAGGTGCTTTGCTTGATCTAAGATTTCACCGCGTTCCATCCATACCCCCAAAATTTGTTAATTTATGGTGTAACTTACCACCTATGAACTTAGTTCAAAAAGCGGTAGCCAACGGGGGCAGACTAGCACCAATTGTTATACCCAATGGCCTGACATCAGGCACTGGCCTAATGAATCCATCTGTCTTTATTGACAATGATGGCGATATTTTGGTCAATCTGCGCCATGTGAACTATACCCTCTATCACGCAGAGAACAAACAACGCTTTGCCAGTCGCTTTGGTCCATTGAGCTACTTGCATCCTGAGAAAGATCAACGGCTAGTAACAGAAAATTATCTTTGTCGTTTGAATAAAGATTTAGAGATGACAGAGTTTGCCAAAGTAGAGATGCAATCTTTGCATGAGCCAATATGGGATTTTGTCGGTCTTGAGGATGCTCGAATTGTCCAATGGAACGGTGAGTATTACCTTATTGGGGTGCGCCGAGATACTACTACAAATGGCGTTGGCCGTATGGAATACACACAAATTGAGTTAGATAAAGACAAATGGAGAGTACGCGAGATTGCTCGCAAGCGTATTGCTGCCCCTGCACCTGATGACTCATATTGTGAAAAGAACTGGATGCCAGTTGCCGATAAGCCCTACACATTCGTTAAATGGACTATTCCAACTGAAGTTGTCTATGCCAGTCCGTTAGATTCTCTGACAGAGCAAAAGTTTGTGCGCCACTCAATTACTCCCCCTGCCGACCAGCGTGGCGGTTCCCAGGTTATCCGTTGGGGCAATATGTATATTTGCATCACGCATGAGGTGGACTTGTTCAAGAACTATTTAGATCAAAAGGATGCCATCTATCGCCACCGTTTAGTGATGTGGGATGAGGAATTTAACTTTGCTGGAATGTCAAAGACATTTACCTTCTTAGATGCCCGCGTTGAATTTGCCGTGGGCGCTGCCAAATTAGGTGATGATTTGCTCATTAGCTTTGGATTCCAGGATAACGCTGCCTTTGTCTTGCTTGTTCCAAAGTTAGTTGTTGAAGATTTAATAACAGAGAGTTTGCAATATGAGCATTGAAAGCCTTGTCATTGACCTATCTAAAAACCCTTTTGACCCTGACCTTAACTTTGATTTGGCTGAGAAGTACCTATCGCTCAATCAGAGTGCCAGCGCCGTCTCGTTTTATTTACGCTGCGTTGAATATAGCGAAGAAAGTAACCCAAAGGCTTATGCCTCTTTGATTCGTATGGCTCAATGCTTTGAAGATCAGACTGGCCGTGAGTATTCGGTCAGCAACTGTCTGTTGCAGGCACTTGCCTACGATGACTCACGCCCTGAAGCCTATTTCAAACTCTCTCAATACTATGAAAGAACTGGCAGTTGGCAAGAGGCATATACATTTGCCGTGATGGGATTGGGTTGGGCAGAGATTGAAGAAGCGTTGCCGTGCGATGTTGGCTACTATGGCGCCTACTGTTTAGCTTTTCAACAGTTTGTGGCTGCCTGGTGGATTGGGCGCAAGGATGAATCCCTTGAAGGCTTGCGCAAGTTAAAAAAACAAAAGATGCACCCAATGTATAAAAAGGCCGTTAAAGATAATTTGGACAAACTTGATGCTTTGCTTTGACATCGGCGCCAACAGGGGCGATTTCACGGCTGCCGCACTTGCCAAAGGTTATCGCCTAGTTGCATTTGAACCTGCTCCCCGTGTCTTTAGCGCATTGGTTGCCAACTTTATTTACAATGTCAATGTCACACCGCTTCGATATGCCGTAAGCAATAGCGATTATCAGGTCATTGACTTATATGAAGCTGAAGAAGATGGCCTGTCAACAATCAATCTTGATTGGCTAACTGCCAATGCAATGCCTTACGCTGGCAAGCCCTACAGAACCGTCAAAGCAACAACCATTACCCTTGACACTCTTGCACTCAAATACGGCCAACCTGACCTGATTAAGATTGATGTGGAAGGCGCTGAATGGTCTGTGTTCAAGGGTCTGACATCAAAGATGGGAATGATTGCCTTTGAATGGACAGATGCCACCGTTGGTGAGCATCAGAAACAATTGGAATACCTAGCAGGTCTTGGCTATAGCGAAGTTGCCCCGCAATTTATTGAGCATCATTGCCAAGAACCTGACACCTTTTACAAGATAAGCGGTTTTGATTTAAGCACTTGGATTGATCAACACACTGTCCATTGGGTCAGGCAAGGATGGAAAGAATCTAACCTTCGCCCAACGGCAGATGTGGGAATGTTGTGGGTGCGTTAATTCAAAAGATTGACTAGCGACCTTGTTCTTCCTTGAGCTAACTGCGTATAAATCTGAGTTGTGGCAACGCTTGTGTGGCGCATAAGTTCTTTAACTGCAATCAAATCTCCGCCTGATTTCTCAAGCATTGTGGTTGCAAAGTAGTGGCGCAATGAGTGAAAATGCTTAGCATCAGGACCTAAAATACGGCGCATTTCTTTGGCCGCCCTTGCTGAAAACTTGTTAGCAGTCACCTGCCAAAGCCTATCAAGGGTATTGTAAGACTTAATCATTTCAGCCACTTGTGGAGCAATTGGAATTATGAGATCAGTTCCACCTTTGCCCTGAACCCGTAGGCTATAACCATCTTCATATTCAATCAAATCTGAGCCTTTAATCTTAGCCGCTTCCATAGCACGAAGGCCAGCCATACCGCCCAAAATGAACCAATCGTGGTAAAGCGGCTTAGCCTCTGCCAGTAACTTGGCATATTCTGCCTTAGTTACGGGCTTTGGCACGCCCCTGCCTGGTTTAACTTGAGGCAGGCTTTCGGCTGGGTTGTTACCATTGACCAGGTTCATCTTGTTGAGAGCCTTGAAAATGCTTCTATATCGAGCTACATAAGTTGCCCTAGTAGATTGCTTAGTCACCCGCAGGATAACCTTTTCAACCTGTTCATAAGTAGCCTCGGCAGGATGTGAGCCTAGACTGATGATTAAGCGCCAATCGTTCCTAAATAACTGTTCAGAGAATCCTGAGGTTTTGTAGCGGTTGTGTAGTTGTTCGTGTATCTGATCTAGTGGTATGAGTGTCATCCACTAAGCATAGCGCACCTACAGATTCGGTGTGGATTGTTCCGCTTCAGGATTTAGATAGCGTTGATAATCTGAGTTGGCTGGGTCAATAGGAATTGACCAACCATCTGAACGCTGAACGCAAGCCAAGTTGCCATCACGGTCAAAGATTTCTGTATATGTATATTCCATTTTACAACTCCGCACTTAGATAGATATAACCAGCGGTGCTGGCATCTGTTCTCATATAGTTAATTTTGCCTGATGAAGTTCCAGAGGCTACGGTAAAGACTAAGTAAGAAGCATCGGGTCCGCTACCACTTGTTGTCAGAGTAAGGTTTGTAACAGCCAAATTATAGGTTGCTACATCGCTAATCTTCAATGTGCTAAAAGCCAAACTTGGCGTTGTTCTCATTGTTCCTTTATGAGTAAGTGGACCTTCACCTTGTGTTGTTGAATAACTAAAGCCTGTGTATGGGAAACTTTCATTGACCTGAGTTCCACCAAACTTTTGGAAATAGCGATAACAAGCGGCTAATTCTCCTTGAAGTGTGCCGCCAGCACCATTGCTGCGCTTGAAAGTAGTTGCAATAGAACCCAATTCAACTTGCACACCAGTTATCTCAAAGTAATCATTTGCTCCAGCAGTTCCGACTGGAGTAAAAGTAAATAAAATACCTAGTTGAGTTGCAGTTGATGAGACTGTTGCAGTTCCTTGAAATCGTTGCCAAGTAGTTGTCAATGTGCTTGTGCTTGATACGACATTGGTACTACCAGTAAAACCATCTAAATTGTTTTGGTCTGTGCCAGTACCATAACGCAAAGCATAAACTAATCCACTGCTTGCAGCAGAATAATTTGCTCCTGCTCTTGCATAAAATGAAAATGTAACTGTTTGACCTGCGAAACGAATAGAATCTGTTGTCTCGAAAGTATAGGAGTTATAGATAGCGGCAGTTGATGTGGTGCTAACTGTTCTTTGAGTTCTGCCACAATACTGGATTTGAGGTAAATTTGTTGTGTCGCCTGTAACTTGGCGCGACATTGTTGCGCCAGTTGTGTTTCTATAAATTTGCCATCTATCAAGTGCAAAAACGGCATTTGTGCCTGGAGTTGAAATACCTGTTGTCGGAGTGCTAGAGCGTTGGAATATATCCATTCCGCCATTGATTACTGCGTTTCCGTTGTAACCTGTTTGATAGCGCAATCCTGTTGAGGTGGAACTATCTGCTACGAGGCTTTCACCATCGTTGCCAATGGCCAATCGAGCTGGTGTATCTGCGGCTGTTGCGGTGAATAAATCACCCTTTGCATCAGGCAGATCAATTATGTTTGCGGTGTCTCTAGCGCGTGTCATCAGTTGGCTCCCAGTTTGCTAGTAATTTTCTTAGTCAAGTGTTCCACTATTTGCCCAGTTTTAAGCCAACAGGTAGTGGCTTGGAATATGCCCACTCAGCAACATATACGCCTTCTCCGTCTGAATCATCTTGCAGTTTGATTCCGTGAGTGAAGTAAAGGTCTGTGCCTTCCAGTTCAGGATAAGCCGCGTAGATAGTTTCTTGTATTGTCATATTAACTCCTCACAAAAAATCCGCTAAATTGAGAATCAGTTGATGAACCACTAACAGTTATTGCGCTTCCATACCAATAGACATTTGCATAATCTGTTGTACCATTAAAATAAACAAGTTGTGATAATTGGTAACCTCCTGAACCTGATACTGGACTCCTAAAATAAATTATTTCAGACCCATTTTTACGAATATAAAAATAATCATTTCCAGTTGCCCCAGTTGTAGCTATACCTGTATATAGAAAATAATAACCTGCCTTTGTAGGCGTAAAATCACTTGATGCAAAACAATTATCTGTATCAAAACTTTCTGTACCAAAGTTTATTTTTGTAAAGGTACTTGCTGATACTGATTGACTTGTCGTTGCATACGCCCTAAAGGTTGGCCCACTTGAAGATGCAGCCGTAGCCCATTTTAAGCCTGTCGCAGTGGTACTATCCGCCACAAGTATTTGGGCATCTGATCCGACTCCGAGGCGAGTATTAGTTGTAGAGAAAGTGTAGAGATCGCCTTTTGTTGTTAGTGGGCTAGTTCCTTGCGCACCTGTTGTGCCTTGTGCGCCTAAGCCAAGTGTGTAATAAATAACATCAACAATGTCATTGAGAACAGCACCTGATGCAAGCACAACTGATGTTCCATTAGTTGCAGTAAAGTCTGAACTATTAAGTCGAACGCCATTGAGGTACACATCCACATAGCCGACCACATAAGAAACGGTAAATGTCGTTTGAGCTGCAGTTGCTGTGAATGAGGTAACAGTTCGACCTGGGCTACCAGTAACAGTTCCTGTTAATCCTTGCGTGCCTTGAACGCTTAAACCTTGAGTTCCCTGTGTACCAGTAAGACCCTGAGAGCCATTTAATCCTGATGTTCCTTGAGAACCGTTGGTGCCATTGGTTCCATTAGTGCCTTGAGTTCCGTTTGTACCCTGAGTTCCAATTAAACCTTGAGTGCCTTGTGCGCCATTAGAACCGACAAAACCAGCAGTTCCTTGAGAGCCAGTTGTGCCTTGAGTGCCTATCGCACCTTGAATACCAGTTGAACCAATAGTGCCTTGTGAACCATCAATGCCTTGAAGTCCTGTTGTGCCTTGTGAACCAGTATTGCCCGTGGTTCCAGTAGTTCCCTGGGTTCCTGTAATGCCCTGTGAACCTGTAGCTCCAGTAGTTCCCTGTGAACCAGTAGTTCCAGTAGTTCCCTGTGAACCGTTAGTACCACTCAACCCTTGCGTGCCAGTAACACCCTGTGAACCATTTAATCCACTTGTGCCTTGTGCGCCAGTTGTTCCTTGATTGCCTAGCAAGCCCTGAGTACCAGTTAAACCTTGAGTACCAGTCACACCTTGTGTTCCAGTTATACCCTGAGCGCCAACAGTTCCTTGAGCGCCTGCGTTTCCTAAAGTTCCCTGCACACCTTGAATACCAACAGCGCCATCTAAGTTAACTGCCCAAGAAGTAAATGTGCCAACACCATTAGATCGAGTGACAGTTGCAGTCATTGCGCCAGTGCCAATTGTGTAAGTTGCAACATCGGCAATAATGTAATTTGAAACTGTGTTGGCAATGATGACAGTTTGGCCAACAGAATAAGAAAGGTTAGCACCTACAGTTAATGAAATGGAGCCAACGGCAGGTAATGTCAAAGAAGTAACAGATGTTGTTTGGTAGCGATCACCTAGACCCTGCAACCCTTGAATACCTTGAACGCCTTGTGCGCCAGTGCCTGTTAATCCCTGTGTTCCAAGTGTGCCTTGAATACCAGTTACACCTTGTGTGCCAGTTGTTCCCTGCAAACCAGTAGCACCTGTTGTTCCTTGATTACCTAGTGTTCCTTGTGTGCCTGTTAAACCTTGTGTGCCAGTTAAACCTTGTGTGCCAGTTGTTCCTGTTATTCCCTGAGTTCCAAGTGTTCCCTGAGTTCCTGTTGTTCCCTGACGACCCTGAATACCTTGACTACCAGTTGTTCCTGTTGTGCCAGTAGTTCCTTGAGAACCAGTTGTTCCTGTAGTTCCAGTAGTTCCTTGCAAACCTAATGTGCCTTGAATACCAGTTGTTCCCTGAATACCTTGCGCACCATTAGTACCTTGCACGCCATTAGTACCTTGAATACCAGTTACTCCCTGAGTACCTGTTATTCCCTGAGCGCCAGTAGTTCCTTGTGGTCCTAATACACCTTGAGTACCTTGAGCAGCAATTAAACCTTGCAACCCTTGAATACCCTGAACGCCTTGTGCGCCTGAAGCACCTGGTGGGCCTTGCAAGTTAGAAATAACAACTTCTTCACTTGTGGTATTTACATAAACAATACTTGTGGCCATTATCGAGTCACCTCTGCAGAAATAAGTAGTTCACCTTGTAGTAAGCGGATAACAACATTGGCACTTGAAACTAGCTCTAGGTCATATATAAATGAGCCAACTGTTAGGGCAGTTGTTTGAGTAGCAGTTTGATCAAGTGTGATTGTGCCTGCAGCACCACCCAGGGTGATGCCACCGCCTGAAGTTGTCATTGACAGAACAGTTGTTGTATCGGCCACATCAACGCGTGCTTGTAGGCGAGCAGTGTAACCAGTTAAATTAACTGCTACGCCGTCAATTTTCCAAGTCATCACAAGGTTAAAAGTTGCCCCTTGTTCAATCGTAAAATCAAAACTGCCTGCCATTTATTTACTCCAAAAATTAAGGGTGGGTTACTTTGAGCCTCTGCCAAAATCTACGGCTGATGAATCTAGCCACTTGAGGATTGGACCCGCAGCGCCAGCAAGGGCGGCATATCCAAGAGTTTTGAAATCAGTCTCGCCCGCAAGGAATAGAGCTACGGCAGATGCAGCAGCAGCGCGAAACCAAGAAAGTGTAATTTGCTTGAATTGTTCCATTTAATTGCTCCCTTATTTCTTGCCGTGGACTTTGCAACAAGTGCAAACTTCGGCTTTGTATGCTTTTTTAGCAGGAATCGGTACGATTTTAGCACCAAGTTGTGTAATTATTTTAGGCTGGTTCATCCACCAAAACCACGGTGAAGTGTCATTGGCAAACTCTGCCTTGATTGAAATATGAAGGTGCTTGTTGTGCTGGTTTGAACCTGTGTATTTGCGGTTGCCTTCTTTAGCTCTTGCCTTTGACCAAATCTTGCCGTTGAAAATTAAGTAATCAACGCGCTTATCATCTTTTAACTGCTCAAATATGTTGGCGCAATCAATGCCGTTGGTAACATCGTGGGTCAAGTCAACGGCTAGGCCAGTATTGTGATCTGATTTAGGATTTTGAACCTGGTGGGCAGCAGATGGCAATAGGCCATCAGATACCTTCTTGCGCAATGGCTTCAGGGCAGTGGCTTGGCGTAGCACTGCCATTGCCGCTGGTGTTGCCTTCACTTCTTTGCCAATAGGTCAAGCACAATGTCCATTTGCACTTCAAGGCGATTAACTGCATCTTTCAAACTGCTGCCACCATTCGGCTTGAGTTCGTTGAGGTAATGCTTTACGAGCCAACGCACTGA
>Ga0222712_10006572_pt1 | contig 11465 bp, 15 predicted proteins | sample C33_657DmetaG_FD_165043 | JGI IMG/M metagenome (GOLD analysis project Ga0222712, IMG submission 165043) | Estuarine water microbial communities from San Francisco Bay, California, United States - C33_657D | ecosystem: Environmental > Aquatic > Marine > Unclassified | place: USA: California... | reverse complement strand
AAAATGATAAAAGAAATTTTCCCAGGCGTAAAAATTTATATTGACAAGTTTGATAAAATTGACAGTTTTAAAGGTAAAGAAAAATTTCAAAAAACATTAGATGAAATTTTTGATAAGTTTGAAATTGTAAATAGCAGTACGACAGAACGTTACGGTTCATCACGTACAACAGTACAACACGCCAAGGAATATAGTTTACCTAAAACTTTAGATTTAAAAAATAACGAATTAGGTCAATGGTTGTATAGTTCCATTTCTAAAGGTGCGAGAGAGTTGCACGTTAACGATAATAAAAATTACGATAATTTTAAATTCGTAAGATCATGGACTAATAGAATGTATAAAGATAGCCACGCCGCAGCTCATAGACATGAAACGTTTTGCGATGTAGTTTGTATGTTTTATTATGAAGCGCCACCAAATTGTAGTGAGTTAGTCTTTGTTAACGATATATTAGCAACAAAAAATACAACACCATATTATGATTTCCCTGAAGATAAAAGATATCATATACAGCCAGAATCGGGACTTTTTATTTGCCATAGTCCTGATATCCCTCACGCTGTTGGAGTTAACAAGACTGATAAGCCTAGAACAGTATTAGTATTTGAGCCTTTTTTTGAACTAAACGATTAAATAATTCTATGCCTATCGACAAAGACGTTTACAAGATTTACGAATCATACAGTGCTCCAGCAACACCGAACAAGGTAAATCACAACAGACCATCAACTGTTGCTGATGTCAAAAAGTCTACACCTGCTACTTCTGGTTATAACTTAGATGTTAAAGGCCAGTTAAGTGATAAAGGTATGGCCGGTAACACTCCAGTCGATGTAACGGGTGAAGAAGATGAACAAGTTCCATCACACGAAGAAATTATCGCTATGTTTGATAAGGCAATGGCAGGTTTAAAAAAGCATATTGGTAAGTCTAAGAACGATGCCCCTAATAAAGGATGATATCTTTTTAGGCGAGAAGTACGCTGGCATAATAGGACAATCTCAAGTAAGGGACGAAGCGGGTATTGGTACTATCGTACCAGGTAATCCTTTTAATACTAAAATAAATTTAGGTTACGAGGATGAAGAGTCGCAAAATGATGCTTGGTTTGATAATTTTGAAGAGTGGGAGAATACTTTATCAGAGTTATTCCCTAGCGCCAGAATAGAGTGGGAGAGAGATCTTTGTAGAGCAACTGTGAATGGTGTAAAGATAGGGTTTTACGATCAGCAAAATAAGTCTGGTTACCTTATTATTAATTGATTTATTTGCTTAAGCATATAATATAAGATATGTCTTGCAGCGCTTGTAAAGAAGGTGAAAAGGGGATGCTACAACCTGATGATGTTGTTAAAACTATCCCTGCAAGTGCATTGAAACCAGGCGTTTTTAATCAAGATATTATACAAAAAGCAGCTATGTTTAATAGCATACCTCCACCTCCTAAACCTTCCCCTATCATAGATCCTACCCCGCCAGTAATTCAATTACCAATTGAAGTCAATAAAACTTTACCTTCGTATAAAGAAATGGCATTTGGGCTTACAGAAAGTGTTAAAAGCACTTTAATGCAAATAGCTAAAGGTGGGCAGGCGTTTGCTGAAAAACATACAGTGGATATGAGAATGGGTGAATGTTTGAAATGTGATTTTTTGATACCTGCTCAAAGTAGATGTAGTAAATGCGGTTGTTTTATGAACGTTAAAACTCGTTTACAGACCTCTAAATGTCCTATAGGTAAGTGGTAAAAAAATAGTAAGCGCCGTATAAATATAATATATGGGCTTTTCAAAAATCATTTTCATTCAAAACCAAACAGGTACTGGCGCTAATGCTTTAAATGGTAGAGGCGGTTTACCAGCGTTATCCACCATATCTGCAACTACCGGTCCTGAAGGTGCAGCAGAACCAGCTGTTAGAATCAATCAAACAGCTAATGAATTCTTAACCGCTTACATTACTGGTTATTATTTCCAGCAATCGGTTTACAATGGTAGCCCAACTTATGTAGCAAACCAGAACGGTATCTTTACTTCTACAAACGGCGGTAATACATTCCCATATAAACTTTATTATAATAAGGATGAGGGTTATAATACTTTAGATTTCACTCTATCAGCTACAGGTCAGCAATGCGCTTCTGGTTTACAGACTGCAACAATTATTTGGACACTAAGTACAACAGCCCTTTCTAGTACATCAGCTGGTACTACAATACCTGTCGAAGTTGCAAACGCTCAGGCATCATTTGATTTCGGCGTAACAAATGCACCATTCGTTTCCGCTACGACTAACGTCTTCTGTGTACCAACACCTTATCCAGCAGGTGATCCAGTATATGTATGCTTTGACGAATTTGCACGTCTACAACAATATCAAGGTTAATAAAAAAATATCTTAATCCCATATAGCCGGGCGAGACATCGCCCGGCTTTTTTTATAAATAGATATATGGCTGATAACAATTACTATTCAATTGCCGATCAAGACGGAGTAGTTATAGAAAATAAAGACTTTCCTGATCCAGGTGTAAATAGTCAAGACTATTCAGATATCTTTAAATTATCTCACGCTACTAATATAGTGTTAAGAAACTCTAGTATAGCTGGTGGTACAGAAGATTGTATAGACATGAATAGAGATTGTAATAACATACTAATAGAAAACGTAAGATTACATTCCGGTGGTAGTTATTGCATGACCATTAAAGGTGGTACAAAAAATGTAACCTTAAAAGACATTATTGTACAAGCCCACGGTAAAGAAACTGACATTGATTTAGGTAACTGGAGTGATCAGTCAAATGAATTAACTACTAACATTACATTAGAAGACGTTCAGAGTATGGATGGTAGCCCGGTCAGAGTTAGAGTTCTCTGGGCTGATCCGCCAACTGTAATTAATAGCAACGTAAAAGTTACAGTTGTACCAAAGTGGATGGTAGCTATATATCGTTTTCTACGTAAACATCATCTTGTACCATAATATGGAAGACTATAAATTAATATTTGAAGCATATCAAAAGGTAAACGAAGCCCAATTTTCAATGTGGGGGAATTATAATGATTCTTCTGAACAACCGAAAAAGCAATTAGCTAAGTTTAAACATCCTAAGCGTGATAATAAAAATAGCACATCTTTTACCACAGCATCGTTACCAGGTGGTACAAGATCAATTAATATAGCCGCAATGGGTACAGGTGGTGGCATTGCTGAAAACGAAGAAGTAGAAGTAAAAGGTTATGGCAAGATGACAAAAAAACAAATTCGTGAACTCCACTCTAAAGTAAAAAAGCAGGCAGAAGAATTAAAAAGAAAAAATAACACATCTCAATTAAAACCAAAATTAGAGCTTTTAAAAACTTTAGCTAATCACCTGTAATTGTGAAACAAAATCCTTACTACTTTGAAATTAAAGACATGCTTTCGCAGTTTGTTACTGCGTTTGATGACATCGTCATTAAAAGGTTCAATGTAAATAGGAAAGTAGAAGATAGAATTTCAGTCCGTTACGTGTATTCACCTAAACAAAGAGTACTTTACGATATTGTAAATCTAGCTCAGAACATGACGTTACCTGCCGTGGCTATAACAATAGGAGGTATTACAAGAGATAATAATAGAGTGTTTAATAAGCTTGATGGGTTTTACTACAGTCAGGGTAGTAACAAAAAATCAGGTCATTTAAAATCTCCAGTACCTATTAATATTACAATTAACATGTCCATTATTACTAGATTTCAAACGGACATGGATCAAATTTTAAGTAATTTCGTACCGTATACTAATCCATACGTTGTAATAGGTTGGAGAATACCGAACGAAATGGGGTTACCGACTGAGCAGGAAATAAGAAGTGAAGTATTGTGGGATGGTAGCATTCAAATGCAGTATCCAACCGATCTCAACGGTCAAGAAAAAGCGAGAGTGATAGCTGACACAACATTCACAATTAAAGGTTGGTTGTTTAAAGAGCAGACTTCAGGTGTAGATAACATATACTACATTAAAAATAATTTTAACGTTGAGAGTTTATTAACTGATTATGAAGACTTAACAGGCAATACATATACATACCCAATATCAACTGGGCTATATACTGAATCAGAAACAGTAACAGTGTCTGCTACTCCATATATTACTAATATGTACTATAATACTATATTGGTAGATGGTAATATATCTTTAATGCCCGGTACATCGGGAGTGGTTATGTTAGAGGGTTATTTTGATTTTGTTACCGGTGTAATGTTATCATCCAACAATCTTACTTTATTCAACTCTTTAACAACTATAGATATATTAGGTACACAAAATACTACTATTACAGGGCAATTAATTAACAATTATCTTAAAGTTGGTAACAATATAATTACCTTTGTTTTACCGCCTTTATATCCAAATTTTAGATACCCCGATGCATTATTAACATTCGTACCATTTAATAAAGCCGGGTTTGCTAATTCAACTGATACATATGAGTCAACGTAATACAACATACTTTTATTTTGGACAACCAGGTCCAGCTATATCTATAACACCGTCTCAGTCTATACCTCCTTCTATTACACCGAGCATTTCTTTATCACCTGAACCGACCTATTCTCCTACACCAACACCTACGTACACACCAACCATGACACCATCGAGAACACCTCAACAAACTCCTTGTGCGACAAGAACTCCAACTCCAACACCAACACCGTCTGCAACCATATCCGTAACCCCAACCCCTACTCCTTCATCATAATTTATAAAGAGTAATACGGTACTTGTAAGGATATGTAAGATAGAATAACTGTAAAATACTATTAAATAATTCAAATGGCTGACAATAAGAATATATCCAATTCTGGATTTTTTAAAAATTTAACAAATAAACTACCTTATCAGTCATTAGATCTTAATGCAGTTTTAGGTCAGTTAAATCCTAAATATGAAGTTTTTCAAGACACTGGTTCAAGAAGAACGGAAGCTTTAGCCCGTCAATCTATATTCTACGATAATGAATATAACAACCTACCATCCGGTTCAATAGCTAAAGGTGGTGTATACAGCGATTTAGTTTACGCAAACATTCAGCAAGATAAAGGACCAAGAATTCTGGACTATAGAATCATGGCAGCTTTTGCTGAGGTAAGTGATTGTTTGGATGAAATTTGCGATGAATGTATTAATAAAAACGATCACGGCGAGATTGTAAGATTACATTACCGTAATATCGAACTTAAAGACGAAGACAAACATAAAATAGAGGGTGAATTTAAGAAGTATATTCAAAATTTTGAATTAGAAAGAAAGGGTTGGGAGTATTTTAGACAACTTCTTATTGAAGGTGAGATATATTTTGAACATATTATTCATAAGTCTTACCCAGAAGAAGGTATATTAGGTATCGTTCAATTACCTACTGAGTTAATCGATCCAATCTTTGATAATATTCAAAACATGATTATCAAAGGTTACATACTACGTAAACCTATTTTTGATCCTAATAAACCAAACAAGATCGAAAAGTATGAGTTCATTCCAATGGATAAGAACCAGATAACATATATTAACTCTGGTATTTGGAATCAGGACAAAACATTTAGATTACCTTTTATCGAGAATGCTCGTAGAGCTTACAGACAACTATCGTTGATCGAGGATAGTATTGTAATTTATCGCTTAGTAAGAGCTCCAGAACGTCTCGTATTTAACGTCGATGTTGGTAATATGGCACCACCAAAAGCTGAAGCTTACCTACGCAAGTTAATTCAAGAGTACTGGAGCAAAAAGACATTTGACGTAAATCAGCAATCTAACCCAGTACAAAAGTTCAATCCGCAATCCATGTTGGATAGTTTCTGGTTTGCCAAAAGAGCTGGTAGTGAAGGTACGTCAGTAACTCAATTAGCTGGAGGAGCTAATTTAGGTGAACTGACCGATTTAATGTACTTCGTGAATAAACTTTACAAGTCATTAAAAGTTCCAACTAACAGACTTAATACGGAGAGCACATTTAGAGACGGTAACGAAATACTAAGAGAAGAATTAAAGTTTGCGCGTTTTATAATTCGTTTACAACAAAATTTTGCTTCGGGTATGAAGAACGGATTCTTTACCCACTTAAAATTGAAAGGGTTGTTAGAGAAGTATGATATTAAAGAGCAAAATCTTCACTTAGAGTTTAACGTTCCGACTAACTTCTACGAGTTAAGAGAAAATCAAAAACTTGAACTTAAAGTAACTAACTTCTCAAATCTTGTGTCAAATCAATCTATATCACCTACATTCGGTCAAAAGAAACTTCTGGGTTGGACGGATATAGACATTAAAGCTAATAGAGAGTTCTTACGTAAAGATAAAGAATTAGAATGGGAGTTACAGCAAATTTTAAATGCAGGTCCAAATTGGAGAGAGCAATTAGCTACACCAGGAGCTCAACCTGCAACTGCTGAAGGTGGAGGCGGTGGTGGAAGCGCAGCACCAGCGGCACCACCAGCATTTGGAGGAGCTGCTGCAGGTACAGAACCGGCACCGGCAGGAGGTGGAGCAGAAGCAGCTCCAGCAGAGGGTGGAGCTCCAGCACCAGCAGCACCAGCGGCAACCTAAATATAACTAACTATGTCAGTCCCAGAACGTTGCGAAATAACTCCTATATCAGCTTTTCAAAGTTCTAATCTTTCAAGTAAGATTGTTTCTTTCGATAAGCTCGGTGATAGAATTTTAAGATCTCTAGGTTACCCTGCTATCAATGTTGAGGTTCATAGAGATCAGTTATTCGACAATATTAGTATTGCATGTGAGATGTTTAGTAAGTTTGCAGGTTATACTAGAGAGTATCTTATTTTTGATAGTAATCTTTATATACCAAATTATGGTTTGAAGTTAGATACTTTATTCACTGCTAGATCTAATCAAAGTTATTTGGAGCAAATTAAGAATAGACAGAATCCAAATGCAACACAAAATCCTCTTTTCAGTAAATATGTAGATAATCAAAAGACAGTTTTTGTAGCTAATAGTTCAATACCAGCGCAGTATTTTACAATGGTTACAAACTTATCAGCTACGTTAAGTGCTGGTATTTACGCCAATACCGTCTTTACTTTATCATCTTACGAGTATATTCTTTCAGTTGCTCCAAGCTTACAGCCATATTTTACCCGCAGCGCTACATATAACATTACACAGCTAGGTTCGGAAATATCAAGTCCTAACCCAGTATACTTAAACAGCTTTGACTACGACGTAATGGATTACAGAAAGGTAATTGCAATCGTAGACATGGAAGAGGGGTCCACATCTGGCATCAATACACTGTTTACAATTGAACAGACGTTAGCTCAACAAACATATTTTAGTTACGCGATGGGCAATTATGGGTTCGATCTTATCAGTTGGTACGTATTAAAAGACTGGTTAAAGAATCGTGAAAAGTTATTAGCTACTAAACCGTCGTGGGACTTTGATGATAGAACTCAAATAATGAGATTATATCCTCAACCTCAAACTTCACAAGGCCAGAAAATACAATATTACGCAGTTATACAGTGTTATGTTGAAAGACCGTTAAGAGATATTATTAAAGAGCAATGGGTATATCAATATTCTCTTGCTTTAACAAAAATTGTTTTAGGTAGAATAAGAGGTAAATTTACTAATACCACATTATTCGGTGGTGGGTTAGTTAACGCTAACATGTTAGAAGAAGGCATTCAAGAAAAGCAAGAACTTGAAAAGAAACTATATGAAGGCGCACCTGGATTTGGTGACAATGAGCCGCCAATGTTCTTCGTTGGTTAAAATAAATAATTCTATGAAGTTCAATGATTTAGTGCAGTACCTTTTAGATGAAGCTAAAGGGGTAGATCCAATGAAGTTTGCCTATAAAGGGGCACCTGTCGGTTTTAGAAAAGACACGAGCGTTGGTAACCCGGAGAAATATGTACCAGATAGCCCTTCAAGAAAACTATATACGTTAACAGGTGTACCTGTATCAAAAAGAGCTAAACCAGGTGAATATATTGTTAGAGATGTAATGAAGTATATTAAAACTTCTTTACTAACTACCATTGCAGATCCAGTAGAAGGTAAAAAACTACAAGATTTAATTAAAGAGTTTTCTAGCTTGTACCACGAATACGTTTCGGCTACAAGAGATGTAAAACGTTTAGATGAATTAATTGCTAAAAAATCTCAATCAGGTATGAGATTTTATCAAAAAGGCGGTACAAGTCGTGAGGTAACCGGCGGGACCGGCGGCAATACTACACCATCAAGTGAAATTGATGCTTTAAAAGAAGAAAGAGATGCACAAGAACAGAGAGCTGGTCAGTATAGAGAATTAGCAAATAAGTTTGTAGACGATAACAAAGCTGAATTAGAAAATATTCTTTCAGCAGGAGCAAAAAATTTCGTTGACGCCGTCAAGTCGTTAGAAGGGGGTCAAGTATTTAAATCTTTAGAGGATTTAGAAATAGTACCTGAAGAAGATGCGGGCGTTTCTGCTACTAAAGCGTACTTACATGATATTACAAAAGGTAAATTAAGTTTTGAGCCTCTTGAAAAATTTATTACAAATCAAAGAGAAGTACACGATAGAAATCCTTTTGTTTATCTATCCAACATATATAAATCATCCGTTGACGAAGCAGTAAGAAATCATTTAGTTGGTAAACCTGAAGCATTATTAAACTACGTTTCAAGAATAGTTGGATCAATTAGAACAATGAAAGGTAGTATTGCTGAGCCTACTAAAGGTAGAGTAGAGATGAAAAAGAAAGATCCTTGGCTTTCACAAGTAGCCAACCTTATCAAGAAACGTAGATACCAGGATGCTAAACAAGCAGTTAATGCAACTAAACTTGATAATGCTGCAAAAGCAGACTTGATGATGAACATCGATAAATTAAGTAAGGGTGAAATGACAGAAGCAGATGTCATTCGTCCTCTTTATGCAGCGTAGTCCATATAAGCAAGGTATTTTTAGACCACAAAATAGCCACAAGTATCTAGGTTCATCTTACCCAGAATATCGTTCAGGGTGGGAGTTAAAGTTTTTTCGATGGGCAGATTTAAATGAAAACGTACTGGCCTGGGGTAGCGAAACAATTATCATACCATATGTTAACCCTCTTGATAACAAAGTGCATAGATACTTTGTAGATAATTTTGTGGTATTTAAAGACAAAGAAGGTAATAAACAAAAATTTTTGATAGAGATAAAACCGAGTCAACAGGTGATGAGACCGGTTTCTAGCAGTAGAAAAAAGCAATCAACCATACTACATGAGCAGACTACTTGGATAACAAATCAAGCCAAGTGGGAGGCAGCAAAAAAATGGGCAGAAAAGAAGAATTGCAGGTTTATAATTTTAACTGAAAAAGAACTAGGCATCCGTTGAATTAACACCGCGACAAATAAATATATTATATGAGTTTTAAACTGATTGTAGAAACACCTACCAGTCACAACGATTTTGAATATATCGTTGAGGAAAAGAATAATTCTGAGCCAAGAAACTTCTACATCAAAGGACCATATATGATGGCAGAAGGAGTTAATAGAAATAAGAGAGTATATTCACTCCATGAAATGAGAAGTGAAGTAGACAGATATACTAAAGAGATGATCAACTTAGGTAGAGCAATGGGTGAACTTAACCATCCTACAACAGCAGACGTCGATCTAGGTAGAGCATGTCACTTAGTTACAGAGCTTTCACAGGACGGTAATGTGTTTTACGGTAAGAGTAAAGTGCTATCAACGCCTACAGGACTAATTGTTCGTTCATTAATTAACGACGGAGTTAAGGTAGGTATGAGTACAAGAGGCTTAGGCATGTTAGTCGCAGAGAATAACGGTAGTAGTAGAGTAAAAGATTTCAGATTGGTTGCTATTGATTGTGTTGCTGATCCAAGTTTTCCTAAAGCTTTTGTTAATGGAATTTTAGAGAGTAAGCAATATGTATTGAATAGAGATGGGTCATTTGAAGAAAAATACGATAGTTTTGAAAATGGAATCAAAACATTGCCATCTAAAAATAGGGATGAATATCTACGTCAAGCAGTATTAAACTTTATAAATAAACTATAATGAAGAATAATATTAGAAAGTTTATTGCTGCTATTTTAGATCAAAAACATAAACAAGCTAATGACTTGTTAAAATCTGCAGTTAATGAAAAAATTAAGCAGAAGATAATAAATAATAATAGTAACATTTTCTAATATGGAAACATTAAAAAATTTATCCGAAGAGTCGATGACCGAAATTCAACAAGCTATTGAAACTAAGGTCCAAGAAAAGGTTGAGATTCATGTCCAAAAGGCATTGACTGAGCAAGATGAATTATATAGCAATAAGCTAAAGCAGCTTCTTGAGGCTATTGATAAGGATCACTCTGCAAAATTAGAAAAGGTAGTTGAGGCTATCGATGCAGATAGAGCTAATAAGCTCAAGCAGGTAGTCGTAAAATACGAAAAAGCATTAAACAGTGATGCAAAGAATTTCAAAGAAAAGCTAGTTGAGTCAATCAGTGATTATCTCGACGCTTATCTTGAAGAAGTTGTTCCAACAGCTGATGTACAAGAAGCTGTAAAGAACAAAAAGGCTATTAAGGTCTTAGAAGGCCTAAGAGCCCATTTAGCTGTTGACGCTGCTCTAGAAAAAGAAAGCATCAAAGATGCAATCCTAGACGGTAAAACACAAATCGATGAAGCTTCCAAGAAGCTTGAGTCTGTCGTTTCTGAAAACGCACAGTTGAAGTCCAATTTAGATAAAGCACAAGCTGCTTTATTAATTGAACAAAAATCAGCTGCGCTTGACGACCAACAAAAGAAGTATATCAAAAAGGTATTCTCAGGCAAAACACCTGAATTTATCAATGAAAACTTTGATTATACTCTAAAGTTGTTCACCAAGTCAGAAGCAAGCAGACTCGAGTCTTTAAAGGAAGAAGCTTTGAGTGAAAGCACCAATGTTGATAGAGTTATTCTAGAACAGAAGGAAGAAGTTCTAGAAGAGTCACAACAGCAGCTTTCACCGTACTTGCGCGAATTAAGCAAGTACTAATAAAATAACTTTTATAGGTTATTCCTGAGTTACCTGGTACACGTTTTACGTGTCCTTGGGGTCGAACTATTAGACAAAGGAAAAAAACTAAATGAATCAAATTAGACCTACACAGGCCTATATTGACGAGTCAAGAGCTCAAGCATTGTTAGAAAAGTGGGCACCAGTGCTCAACTATTCTTCCAAGAATGTTGCTCCGATTGAAGACGATCACACACGCTTAAACACAGCCATGTTACTTGAGAACCAAGAGCAATGGTGCTTACGCGAGTCTGGTCCTAACTACTACCCATCTGCTGCTGGCATTAACCGTGCCGGTAATCCAGGTGCAGTAGGTAATGCAGCTACAATGTATGCTGGTACGCAAGTAACCGGTACACAAGGTACTGACACTTACGCA
>Ga0222712_10006568_pt1 | contig 11467 bp, 8 predicted proteins | sample C33_657DmetaG_FD_165043 | JGI IMG/M metagenome (GOLD analysis project Ga0222712, IMG submission 165043) | Estuarine water microbial communities from San Francisco Bay, California, United States - C33_657D | ecosystem: Environmental > Aquatic > Marine > Unclassified | place: USA: California... | reverse complement strand
TGGTTTTACCTGCACCATTTTTTCCAATGATACCGACCCTTTCACCTTTTTTGAAGGTATAGTCCAGCCCATTGAGGATGATCTTGTCTCCAAATTTCTTGTATACTTTTTTCAGCTCGGCGATCTTGCCTCCAAGCCTGCTCATCTTCATCTGAAGATCCAGCTGCTTGTCTTCTATTTTTCGCTTAGCAACTTTTTCAATTTCATAAAAATTATCTTGGCGGCTCTTGGACTTGGTGGTCCTTGCCCTTGGCTGCTTGCGCATCCATTCCAATTCTTTCCTGAAGGTATTTTTGGCCTTGTCGATGGTGGCCATTTCGCTCTCAATCCTGGCAGCTTTTTTCTCTACATAGTTCTGGTAATCGCCTTTGTAGACATAAATCTTGCTGTTGTCCAGCTCCCAAATTTCATTGCAAACGGCATCCAGAAAATACCTGTCGTGGGTTACAAGTAAGAGGGTGATGTTTTCCTTGTCCAGGTAATGTTCCAGCCATTCAACCATTTCCACATCCAGATGGTTGGTGGGTTCATCCATGATCAGCAGACAGTGGTTGTTGTTAAAGCCAATGTCAATAAGCGTTCTGGCTAGTGCAACCCTTTTCCTTTGTCCGCCACTCAGGCTTCCCACTTTCTGGTCCAGGTGATGGATGTTCAGTTTGCTTAGAATCTGTTTGACCTTCGAATCAAAATCCCAGGCATCGTGGTCATCCATTGCAATCAGAGCCTCTGAGATCTTATCCGGATCATTGGAGTCCTCTGCCGCCTCATATTTTTTGATGGCATTGATGACGGGGTGGTTGTGCGCAAATATATTGTCAAGGATGCTGGAGTTTTCACTGAACAACGGGTCTTGCTCAAACAGCACGGTGTTGACATCCTTGTTGATCCAGACCTTTCCTTCCTCTGCCGTTTCTGCCCCGGAAAGAATGCGCAAAAGGGTTGATTTGCCTGATCCGTTCCTGGCAATCAGTGCGATTTTATCGCCTTCATTGATGTGAAAAGAAATATTGCTGAAAAGTGGTTTGATTCCGTAAGACTTGCCAAGGCCCTCAACTGTTACATAATGCATCGTGCAAAGATACAACAATCGGCAGGGGATAAATGCGTTGACAATTATTTGCCCAACAGGAAGATGAGGAAACAGATCAGCAGGGTCAACACCAATACCAGCGGTACTTTTAGTTGCTCTAGGCGATCTTCTTGCTTCTTTTTTCTGATCAATTTTTCCCACTCATTTGCTTCAGGAGGATGTTTTTCCAGTATTTTCTTCAAATGATCTGCCATGAACAAAGATCCTTCAAGGTTCAGGTGATTTGCCATCCGCATGGCCATCTGCAGCGTTGTTGCTTCCATGGCTGGATTATTTTCGCTCAGGATGGCCTCCAGCCTGGCATGGCTGAATAGTTTGTATACATGGTTGAAAAGGCTCGTCTTGTCTGTCCTGAAACCATCTGTTGATGCGATGTATTGCTCGGCCTTGATGAAAAGCTGAAGGATTTGAACTGGCTGAATCAAGCTATCCAACTGATGCCCCATTGATTTTTCGAGCCAACGCTGATAGTGGTATTCTTCCCGCAATTTTGGGTCGGATAAAATGCCATAGGCTTCCTGGATCTCCCTGAAATAATGATCATTTTCTGTATTTTCTCCCCGCTTGTCAGGGTGGTATTCCATGGCCAGGCTCCGGAATGCTTTTTTGATGCTGGAGGCATCAGCCCCTTGAGGGATGCGCAAGGTGGCATAATAATCTTTGACTGGCATTCCTACAAAGTTATTAATTGGATATATTTGTTCATATCTATTTTATTATGAAAAAAATCTTCTTGTTCCTGCTCATTGCTGTTTCTGCGTTGGTAAATGCTCAAACCTCAACAACATCTAAAGCAAAGAACTTCTTTGAGTTGAAAGTATACGAATTCAAGACAGCAGAACAACAGGCAGTGATAGACCAATTCCTGTCTCAGGCTTATCTTCCTTACTTGCACAGGAAAGGAATTCAGCATGTTGGTGTTTTCACGGGCATTGCCAATGATACAGCTGCCGTAAAGAAGCTCTATGTGTTGATCCCTTATACAAAAATTGGTGAGATTCCTGCCATCAACAAGGCCATGTTCAATGATAAGGAAGTGGCTGAAAAAGGTGCTGCTTATCTTGATGCCACCAGCGAGTCTCCTGCATACAGCAGAATTGTTAACTATATTCTCGAAGGCTTCAGGCTCGCTCCTGGTCTGATGTTGCCTAAACTAAAGGGTGATGTTGCTGATAAGGTCTATGAATTGAGGAGCTATGAAGGGGCTTCTGAGAAGAAGTACTGGAAGAAAGTCGAAATGTTCAACGAAGGCGGCGAAATTGATATTTTTTCAAGGTTGAATTTCAATCCTGTTTTTTATGCAGAGGTCATCAGCGGACCCACCATGCCCAACCTGATGTACATGACCAGCTTTGAAAGCAAGGCCGACCGTGATGCCCATTGGCAGTCTTTCAAAGACGATGCCCAGTGGAAAGAACTTTCTGCCAAAAAGGAATATGAAAAGACGGTGAGCAAAAATGTCACCTTGTTTCTCCGCGCAAGGCCTTATTCTGACTACTGATTGTAAAAGCCCAAAGGCTTTATCTTTGTGCAAATTGGCTAATATGGATGAAATCAGCAAGATAAATGAGGCGTTAGGCTTTATCAGGGCCAGGCATGCAAATCCTGTTGAGGTGGGCGTTATTTTGGGAAGTGGTTTGGGCGGATTCATTGATCATGTGGAAGTCGCTATGGAGATTTCATATACCGAGATTCCGCATTTCCCGGTTTCAACAGTCGAGGGGCACAGTGGGAAACTGATCCTGGGCAGGGTGGGAGACAAGGCTGTGGTGGTCATGGCTGGCAGGTTCCATTATTACGAGGGATACACTGCAAAAGAGGTGGTTTTCCCGGTGAGGGTGATGCAGGCCCTGGGTGCAAAGTTCCTTTTTGTTTCCAATGCTGCAGGTGGTGTCAATCCCAAATTCAAGGTCGGTGATCTGATGGTCATCAAGGACCATATCAGTTTTTCCATCATCAATCCATTGCTGGGTAAAAATATCGCTGCATTGGGTCCACGTTTCCCAGACATGAGTGAGCCCTATTCAAAAGCATTGGTCAGCAAGGCGCATGCAGTTGCCTCAACGCTTGGACATTCACTGCAAGAAGGAATTTATTTTGGTGTCACTGGTCCAACGTTTGAAACCAGGGCAGAGTACAAAATGATTCACCTGATGGGTGCAGATGCGGTCGGGATGAGCACAGTTCAGGAAGTGATTGCAGCCATCCATTGTGGGATGACGGTATTTGCCATGAGTGTCATTACTGATCTTGGCATCAGGGAAGAAGAAAATGTCATCACCCACCAGGAGGTGTTGGATGCAGCTAATTTAGCGGCACCAAAACTGACTTCTATTTTCAAGACAATGATCGAAACCTTGGATCTTTCTTCTTCAAATTGATCCATCAGATGTTCATGAACGGCAACTACAATTCATCACAAAAGGAAAAAAACGCTTCGGGAAGAAGGGTGGTCCACTTGTTGTTACTGATGATCGTAATGTTTTCAACTTTTTCAGCTGCTGCACAAATGCGTGGGATGATGCGTAGCATGCAGGGTATGGGTTCCAGAGTTGGTGATGCAGGTTCTGGTGGGGGAAGGGCAGGTGGCGGGGGAAGTGATTCCCTGAGCTTTGAAAAACGCAAGTTCTCCGATGACTCTGTCAATGTCCGTTTTCGCTACCTTGATACAGCCCGATACAATATCTTCGATTCATCCATCAATGATTTTTTTCGCAGGGTCCCACTCAAGGCAGATTTGATCAATATCGGACACAATGGCAATGCGACCAGGCCTGTTCTTTTCTCTCCGATGAGAATGCCTGGCTGGGATGCCGGTTTTCATGCACTGGATCCTTTTGCATTGAAAATTTCAGACACAAGGTTTATGAATACCACCAAGCCATTTACTGAATTGGGTTATCTGGTTGGAAGCAAGGCTGAACAGCAGATCAGTATTTTGCATACACAGAATGTAATGCCAGATTGGAACTTTGTGATGGAGTACAGGCTGGTCAATGCACCGGGAACATTCAATTCCCAAAACACCAATCACAACAACATCCGTTTCAATTCTGATTACACGTCAAAAAGCAAGCGGTACCATGCCTACTTGATCCTGCTTTCAAATGCATTGCAGACCGCTGAAAACGGGGGTATTACAGATGAATCCTTGCTGGTCAATACCAATCCGGCCTATGATGACAGGTTCAATATTCCAACCAATCTTGCCTCTGCCGCCTACTCTTCCAGAAATTTTTTCAATGTCAAATTGATTACTGGTAACCGGTACACGGATAAACATCTTTTGCTCAGGCAGCAGTATGATTTTGGGATCAAAGATTCTGTGGTGACAGATTCAACTGTTGTCCGTTTTTTCTATCCAAAGTTCCGGTTGGAGCATACCATTCAATCCAGTGGATATACCTATCAATTTCTGGATGTGCAGGCACGCAATGCAGAAAATTTTTACAAGACCAATTATGGTTTCGCCAATGTTCCGGATACGGTTGACTTCAATAGCAACTGGTCGGTCTTGAAAAATGATTTTTCCATCATACAATTTCCCGATTCAAAAAATCCATTACAATTTTTAAAAGCCGGCATCACCCTGCAGCAATTTTCCTCCTCACCTGATTCCCTGCGGGATGCCTTTGGCAACCTGATGTTGCATGGGGAATACCGGAACCGGACCCGGAATAAAAAATGGGACATGCTTTTGTATGGTGAGTTTTATGCTGCTGGCAGGGATGCAGGCAACTATGCTTTGCAGGCCAACCTCCAGACAAAACTGGGCCAATTGGGATCACTGGAGCTTGGTTTTCAAAACATCAACCGTTCTCCTTCATATCTGTACGCCAGAAAAACAGCTTTTCCAATTGCAAGAACATCCAGTTTCAATGATGAAAATGTAACAGCCATCAATGCGGGCCTTTTTCTGAATGGGTTAAAGGCAAGGCTGACGTTCAGTTATTTTCTGCAGTCCAATTATACCTATTTCAAGGATTATAAAACAGTGGCCCAGTATGCGCCATTGTTCAATTTTATCAGGGCTGGCATCAGCCGGGAGACTGCCTTAGGAAAAAAATGGAAATGGTACCTTGACCTTCATGTTCAGACCATGGCAGGTGCTGCGCCTATTCATTTGCCTTTGCTCTACACCAGAAACCGATTGTCATACGAGGCAAGGCCCTTTCGCAACCTCGTGATTGCTTCCGGCATTGACATGCGCTATGTGAGTGCATACTTTGCAGATGGCTACTCACCGCTGACAGGACAGTTCTTTTATCAGGACAAGCGTAAATTGTCTCCAAGGCCTGATATAGCTGCATTTACTCATTTCCGGATCAGGAGTTTTACAGCCTACCTGAGATTTGAAAACCTCAATACAGCTACGCTGAAATATGGTTTTGGCTTCAAGGAAAACAATCTGTCGGCGCCCAATTATCCCAATCCGGGGATGGTATTCAGGCTGGGCATTTTTTGGAATTTTGTGAATTGATGGTTTTTCTGTTAAAGTCCAAGCCGATTCAACCAAATCAGTTTTTTTTGTGTTAATTTTGTATTGTGAAGAGGATCCTTTCAATACTGTTGTTGATGGTCTACACTGCAGCCAGCAGTGGAACCGTTGTCAGTGCACATTATTGCATGGGAGATCTGGCTGCCGTTTCAATTGGCGAGCGGGACATTGATGGCTGTGAATTTTGTGGAATGGAGGACCAGGGATGCTGTCACGATCTTCCACAGGTTATTAAAATTGACAATTCAGTACTTGAGAGCCAAGTGATTGCGGGGTTTGATTTTGATCCTGCATTTTCAGCAGTCCCCGTTTCAGGCCTTCGTTACCACTTATTTACTGGTAAATCCCGCATAGCAACTACCTTTTTACACCACCAGTTTATCAAGCCTCCTCCATATCTCTTGAATTGCAATTTCAGGATTTGAGTTGTTTTTGAGTAGTAATTCACTACTCAAACAATTCATAATTCCCAATACATTAATTTTATAGAGCAATAAATTTTAATAAAATGAAATCCAATAAATCATTTTCAACACTCCTGTTCGCACTATTTTTTTCCAGTTCAATTTTTGCCCAAAAATCAGAGGAAATCAAGGTTTGGGGAAACTGTGGCATGTGTAAAAAAGTCATAGAGACTGCTGCATTAAAAGCAGGTGCCAGTGCTGCAAGCTGGAGTGAGGAGACTAAAATTCTCAATGTATCATACAAGCCAAAGAAGACAGATGGCAAGGCCATTCAAGAGGCAGTTGCTGCATCCGGTTATGATACACAGGATGTAACCGCACCTACCGAGGTGTACAACAAGCTGCATGGTTGCTGCCAGTATGAAAGAAAAGCTGCCTCAGTTGTGGCCAAGGATGGTGCCAAAAAAGAATGTTGCGGCATGGAAAATTGCGACCACAAGATGGATTGCTGCAAGGATGGAAAATGTGAAAAAGACAAGGCTTGCTGCAAGGATGGGAAATGTGAGAAGGGAAAGGAGTGCTGTAAAAAATAACCAATCATCAAAGGGCTCGCACTACTATGGCGGGCCCTCATTTCAACAAGTATGATTAAAATTTTAAGCCTGACCATGGGCATCTTACTATGGTCTTTCACTTCTATTGCACAAATCAGCAAAGCAAGTTTGCAGGCCAGCGGTCTTACCTGTGCCCTTTGTGCAAAATCCATTTACACCAACCTGACTGCCCTGGATTTTATTGATAGTGTGGATACGGATTTGGAAACATCTTCCTTTTTAATTGTTTTTAAGCCTGGAATCAAACTCGACATTGACGCAATTCGGCGGAAAGTGGAAGATGCAGGCTTCTCTGTTTCAAAGCTACTCTTGAAGGTTGATCAGGGAGGCTTAGCCATCAGGAATGATCAAAAAATTAGGATCGGAGACAATGTTTTTCATTTCATTGGCGTCAAAAACCAGCAATCCCCAGCCAGTTTTGAAATGAGGGTGATTGATCAAAAGTTTTTATCAGCCAAAGAGTTTAAAAAACTGACGGCAGGATCAAAAATTTCATGTTATCAATTCAGCAAATCCTTGCCCTGCAGCATGCCTGAAGGAGATGGTGGAGCAGTTGGTATTTTTCATGTTGCGTTATGATGCATAATAGCTTGCGTTTACCATCGATTTTTCTTTTCCTGCTATTGCATTGTCTTCAGCTCGATGCGCAGGAACTCTATGTTTACAGTGAGCCTGCTTCCAATGTTCCTGCAAAGTCTCTGTCTTTCAAATATGCGGGCAAGTGGATGAGTGAATCCGAGCTTGGGCATGAACATACAACTGTCAGGCATATGGCGGAATCATCCATAGGACTGGGAAAATTCCTCATGGTAAGGCCAGCAATTAGCGTTGGCAACATGTACAATAGATACCCAGACCAAAAGTTGCGGTTTGAATCAGCCTCCATTTATGCAAAACTGAGGGTATTGTCGATTGATGATGTTCACCGCCATTTCAGGGCAGCTGCATTTGTTAAAGGTGTTTTCAGCAAAAATGATTTGCAGTATGCTGAAATTACCGCGGATGGAGACCAGACAGCCATTCAGGGAGGATTGATCCTGACACAACTACTTCACAAGCTTGCCATCTCTGGCACAGGCTCCCTGGTGGAAGTAATGCATCCAGACCGGTGGAAAGATTTTGGCGGTCAAACTTTTTATGGTTACCAGTCCATCAATTATAGTCTTTCTGCGGGGTATTTGCTTTTCCCCAGGAAATATACAAGCTATGAGCAGACGAACTTCAACATTTATGTGGAGTTGATTGGTTCAAGGGGGCTGGACAGGGATTATGCCTTTATGGACTTGGCCCCAGCCATACAGCTGATCGTGAACAGCAATGCGAAAATCAATGCCGGTTACCGGTTCCAGATCAGTGGAGGAGCTTATCGGATGGGTACTTCCTCACTGTCCATCAGTTATGAGCGCAGTTTTCTCAATGCTATAAAGAGAAAGAAAAAATGAGGAAACTCATCAAAGTTTGTATCAGGTTCCTGAGGGTAATGTTTGTCAAGCAGCAATGCTGCAAATAGTGCATTGGATTTACACTGAAAATCTTACCTTCAGAAAGTGAAAAAGTTTATCTTTTTTATTGTTGCCCTTCAGATCATTAGCTCTGGGCATTTCATGGACGAGTTGGTTAAGTTTGACAATCTCGTTGACCATTTCTATGAGCACAAAAACAGCAGTCAGCCCTTGTCTGCCATGGAGTTCATTAAATTCCATTATTTTGACAGCAACCACGAAAAATCTGATCCTGTAAGGCATGCAACCCTTCCATTGAGGAATGCAGGGATTTCTTTCACCCAAGTATACCATCCGCCAGTGGAGTCTTTTCATTTGGCCCCATTATGGCAGTCTGACCTTTCCAGTTTTAATCCTGTTAGCAAAGGCATGATGCCCCAGTGTCATCAGTTTTCTGTTTTTCAACCGCCAAAATTCAGCTGATTTTTTAGGTACCCGTTCATAAAAAAAATCAGAAATCATGTTGAATGCAATCATCAGCTTTTCCATCAGGAACAAGCTCATCATAGGATTATTTACATTGGGATGGATCATTTGGGGCGCAATAGAGCTTTTCAAACTTCCAGTTGACGCCCTACCAGACATTACCTCCAATCAGGTGCAGGTCATTACTGTTTCACCCACCCTGGGTTCACTCGAGGTGGAACGATTGATTACTTTTCCCATTGAACAGGCATCATCCAATATACCGGATATCAAAGAGATAAGGTCTATTTCAAGATTTGGTCTCTCCGTTGTTACGGTTGTTTTTGATGATGACAAAGACATTTATTGGGCCAGGCAACAGGTGAGTGAGCGGATGTTGCTGGTCAGGGACGAAATCCCCAAAGAAGCAGGGACACCTGAGCTTGCACCAGTCACCACGGGGCTTGGTGAAATTTATCAGTACATCGTTCGCCCTAAAAAAGGGTATGAAGATAAATTTGACCTCACTGAATTGCGCACCATCCAGGACTGGATCATCAGGAGACAATTGTTGGGTACCCCTGGTGTGGCTGATGTGAGCAGCTTTGGCGGCAAACTGAAGCAATATGAAGTGGCCATCGATCCTGTAAAACTCAAAGGGGCGGGCGTAACATTTGACCAGGTGTACAATTCCATTCAGAACAACAACCAGAACTCAGGTGCTGCCTATATTGAAAAAGGACCTTCGCTCTTGTTTGTCAGGTCAGAAGGCCTTGTCAAATCCATTGAGGAGATTCAAAATATCTATGTGGCAAAATCATCTGCCGGTACACCCATTTACATCAGGGATATTGCAGAGGCAAGAATTGGAAGTCCTGTTCGCTATGGCGCCCTTACTTATATGGATGAAGGCGAGGTGTCTGGTGCAGTTGTACTCATGTTGAAAGGGGAAAATGCTTCTGATGTGATAGGACACATTGAGGCCCGAATGAAACAAATTGAAAAGACCTTGCCTGAAGGGGTTGAAATCAATACTTTTCTGGATCGCACCAAAATGGTCAACCGCACGTTGGGAACTGTAAAAACCAATTTGCTGGAAGGGGCTATGATTGTTTTGTTGATCCTGGTTTTCTTCCTGGGAAACCTGAGGGCCGGACTGATTGTGGCCTCTGTTATTCCGTTGGCTATGCTGTTTGCCGTTGGCATGATGAATCTTTTTGGCGTGACAGGAAACCTGATGAGTTTGGGTGCACTGGATTTCGGATTGATTGTTGATGGCGCAGTGATCATTGTGGAGGCAGTGCTCCACAGGCTGCATTCCAACAAGCACATGGGGCTGCAGTTGCGCCAGGGCCAGATGGACCATACCGTTGAACAGTCTGCCGGCAGAATGATGGGCGCTGCAGTCTTTGGACAAATCATCATCCTGATCGTTTATATCCCTATCCTTAGCCTCACCGGTATTGAGGGTAAGATGTTCAAACCCATGGCACAGACCGTCGCATTTGCACTGGTAGGGGCCTTTATTCTTTCCCTTACCTATGTGCCCATGATGACAAGTGTTGTGTTGAGCAAAAAGCTTAACCATCAGGACAATATCTCGGATCGAATGATGTTAAAGCTTCAACATGGTTTTCAAAAGCTTTTGGCCAAGTTGCTCCAGCATCCCAAGAAAGTGGTGACAGCATCAGTGGCACTGTTGATCTTGTCGTTTTATATTGCCTCTACCTTGGGCGGTGAATTCATTCCTGAACTGGAAGAGGGTGATTTTGCCATTGATGCAAGGCTGATGACAGGAAGCTCATTGGGAGAGACCATTGATGCCACCACCAAAGCCGTTCATGAATTGAAAAAGTTTCCTGAAGTACAGAAAGTAGTTACCCGGATTGGTGCCAGTGAGATACCCACTGACCCCATGCCGATTGAAATGACGGATATCATTGTCAACCTTAAGCCCAAAAATGAATGGACCAGTGCAGAGAATTATGATGAACTGGCCAACAAAATGAGTGCGGCTATTGGAAAGGTGCCTGGATTGACAGGCGGTTTTCAATACCCTGTGCAGATGCGTTTCAATGAATTGATTGCCGGTGCGAAACAGGACGTGGTCTGCAAGATTTTTGGCGAAGACCTGGATACCCTTGCTTTTTATGCCGCCCAATACGAAGAAGTTATCCATAAGGTAGAAGGGGCAAAAGATGTGTTCACTGAAAGGGTGACAGGCCTTCCTCAGATTGTCATCAAATACAAGCCCAATGCCATTGCTGCATATGGATTGAGCATTGCAGATGTCAACAGGGTGCTCAGGGCCTCCTTTGCAGGCGAATCAGCTGGTCAGGTTTATGAAAACGAAAGACGTTTCGACCTTGTCTTGCGCTTGAAAGAAAATAGGCGCAATGATTTGACAGACATCAAAACACTCACCATCACCAATCCAGACGGGATTGCGGTTCCCCTTGATCAGGTAGCTGAAATTGGCATTCAGGAAGGGCCCAATCAGGTGCAACGGGAAGATGCGAAGCGGAGAATTACTGTGGCCTTCAATGTCAGGGACAGGGATGTGCAATCTGTTGTGCAGGAAGTGCAATCCAAGGCAGAGAAGAACATAGCATTGCCTGCAGGATATTACGTGAAATATGGCGGGCAGTTTGAAAACCTCGTCGAAGCAAAAGATCGTTTGATGATTGCCGTGCCGATTGCCTTGTTGTTGATCCTGCTGATCCTTTATTTTTCTTTTGGATCTCTGCGCTACGGTTTGCTGATTTACACAGCCATTCCGCTTTCTGCCATCGGAGGCATTTTGTTGCTGTGGATGCGTGACATGCCATTCAGCATCTCAGCCGGGGTAGGGTTCATCGCGCTTTTTGGTGTAGCGGTATTGAATGGAATCGTATTGATCAATGAATTCAACAGATTGAAGAATGAAACCCAATTGGACATGCGTGACTTGGTTT
>Ga0222712_10006566_pt1 | contig 11469 bp, 14 predicted proteins | sample C33_657DmetaG_FD_165043 | JGI IMG/M metagenome (GOLD analysis project Ga0222712, IMG submission 165043) | Estuarine water microbial communities from San Francisco Bay, California, United States - C33_657D | ecosystem: Environmental > Aquatic > Marine > Unclassified | place: USA: California... | reverse complement strand
ATTAAAAGATCCACCAACATTAACATTTTTCAATATGTCTGGCAATTTATTTAAGTTCATTTGTCTTAAATTTAAATAACCTTTGCTACCATTTCTTATATAAGTTGCAACCATCCGTTCAACTCTATCTTCCATTCTTCTAGGAACAAAAATATTTGGTGACTTACCTTCTGTTAATAAATCTTTAAGTTTAATCATAAAAATATATGTCCTTTTACATTACAAACGGCTCTTATATCTTTTTCTGTAAATTTACCTGGATTAAATCTACACATAAAATCTTCACCAACAAACTTAGGAGCACCTTCCAATGATATTAATTTATTACTACTACAACCAAAAACTCCATTAACAGTTTTAGGACAATTTTCTAATGTTGTTAAATGATTATTACCACAAAAAAAATCTCCATCAACAGTTATATCTTTTAACATTTCAGGCAACACAGTTAAATTTAAACCTTGTAAACTTAACTTGCCTTTACTACCATTACGAATATAAGTCTTAATCAAACGATCAACTCTACCTTCAATTCTTCTAGGAATAAAGATAGTTGACGGCTTATCTTCAAGTAATATTTGTTTAAGTTTAATCATACATACACATCTCCTTTAACATCACATACTGCTCTTACCTGTTTTTCAGTGAATCTAACTGGATTATTATTACAATAAAAATCCCCACCAACACTTTTAGGAACACCAGCTAATGATGTTAAATCATTGTAACCACAGTAAAAATCTACACCAACACTCGTAGGCGCACCTTTTAGTGATGTTAATAGATTACTAGTACAACTAAAATTTTCACCAACACTACTAGGACAATTTTCTAATGATGTTAAGTTATTAAAAGTACAATAAAAACTTCCACCAACAGTTATATCCTTTAAAATATCAGGTAACTTAGTTAATTTCAAGTCACTTAAACTTAAGTTACCTTTGCTATCATTACGAATATAGTTTTTAATCATCCGCTCAACTCTATCTTCCAACCTTCTTGGAACAAAAATGCTTGACGGTTTACCTTCTAATAATATATCTTTAAGCTTAATCATACAAAGTATATTATAAATATATGACACTTATATTAACTTATGTCTTTTTAAATAAATTAGTGTTTTATAACATCCAAACAATAAATATTTAACCCATTCACAGATGTTGAATACAAAATCATTAACGGTACTTTACTTTCATTAGTAATATGCATACCACTGTACTTAGCTACCATATTATTATAATAAACGGATACAAATACCTTATCCCATCCATCTCTATTCTTGACTGAATAATATTCCGGATGTATCACATTACCATAATACACCAAAAATTCCCTATTCCACGGGTCAGCATTATACGGCTTTAATCTATCATACACATCATCACCCACAAAATTATCACGGGTTATAACATTTCTACCAAAATACTCCGTCACACTATCCAATTTATTAATACTATCCAAAACATCATTAGGTATTGTATCTATTCTGCCATTCATCATTAATTCATTGTATACCCAACCAATACGCTTTCCTAAACTAGTACTATTACCAAAATTATAGTTATGTAATAACCAATACTCATTAATCTTAGGATATTTTTCCAATATTTTATTCAATTTCATATTACTAAGTTACCTTTATTATATCAATACAAAAAACACGCATATTATTAACCGTAGTCACAATAATATTAACGTCAATGTTAATCTTATAACTAATATAAGTGTAATATTTATAAAGTGTGTCATTACTGTAATATTGTACCATTGGCGGAAACATCACAAATTTACGCCCCCAAGGATCACTATTATAATCAATCTTGGTTACATTATCATCCTTATGCCTATGCCGTAAATAAAATATATCAAGTGTACCTTGAAACATCACCAAAGAATTGCTTGAATCAATCAAATGTAACGTCTTCAAATAATCCCATAATACTATATTATCCATGCGTACCCATTGCGCATTGGTAACAGGATAATCACTATGACTTTTCATAAACGCTCCATCTTTGATAATTGATACAGTTTTCATATCAACTATACACACTATACCACACAAAAATCTATCCGTCAATTCTTTTTTTATTAATACTTATATACATATGAATTTTAATTACCGTGACTTTTTTATCCACAATGATGACTTACACATCATTAAAGAAGAATTATCTATTGTTGATGAAGCGGGAGTTTCTAAACAAGATGCTCTTTTACCTAATGCTAAAGATGTATGGGATATGTATCAAACAGAAAACAATGAAAAAACAATTGCGAAGGAACTTAAAATTAATGTTGAAACAGTTAAAAAAATTATTGATATATGTGAAAAGAAATTTTTAGAAAATAAAACAATTAAACAAATAGCTGATGAAATGAATTTTAATAAAGATACTATTCATGCGATTTTGAATAAGGCTATACCAGATTGGGAAAGATATTTTGACGCAAATTTTACCAAGGACGCAGAAGAAATTTACAATCTACATAAAGAAGGAAAAAATCCAGATGAAATTGTAAACTTGATAAATCAAAACCGTAGACCATATTTACAAATTAAATTAGATAAAGTAAATTTAGTATTGAAAATTGTAGATATAGCAACAAAACAAATGGAAAATGACGGAATAACAAACTCCCTTGAAATTGAAAGACAAATCAATGGAGCTAAGAATGACATGGCAATTGTTCGTCTAATAAAAAAACTTGGTATTGGTAAAATAAAATATAGACATAAATTTACTGAAGAACAAGATGCATTTATACTATCCAATTATTTGCAAAGAATATGTCAATCTGAATCAGCTAGACAATTTAATACGAAATTTAGTACTGATTCAAATAAATTAAATATAGATCCTAGTCCAATTCGTAGACATCTTATAAAGACCATTCTAAAATCAAAATCTGAATCTGAGATATCTGAATATGCGTTGGAACTTTTAAAAATTTATAAAGATACATATTTTCAATCGGTAAATATAGAACACCCAGAAACAAAAAAATTATTAAAAAATTATATACCACCAGAAACAGTTGGAGGTAGAGATAGAACTGGAACTGGAACTAACAGAGATATGTCTGCACATTTAGGTACATTACCAAAGAACTTCAATACTATGGTTACTAATCTAAGAAACGCACATACTATAAGATAAACTATATACACATAAATACAAAAACCCCTTATAATCCAACATAAGGGGTTTTTCTTGCAATAGTTACAAAACTGCTCCCGTCAACTCTATAAATTATATTTTATTTGCATTTACCACATCCAAACACGCAACAACAGTACCTTCAATAGTAGTTGTATGTAAAATTAATAACGGTACTTCATCAATATACCTTATATTATGCCTAATATCATTCTTATAATCACTACTCACAACCCTATCTTTATAATATACCCAGTAACCGTATTTTAACTTAACATCTGAACTTAACTTATCATATTTATACATTACAGTTCCATTAACAAAATTAGGAAACTTCCTATCCCACGGATCTCTATTATACATACCCCAAGCATCATTAAATACCTTATCATCTATATGAATGCCACTAAATAACCTAAATAACCCAGCACTCATACTATCCCTTACATAATACTTCTCCACTCCCTTAAAATATAAAGCATTGTCAATAACAATACTATCAACCTTATCTCCACCACCTTTCACCAACGCATAATGCATATATTCACCCAATCCAACAGACTCACTATCTAATCCATTACCCTTAAACCGCCAAACATCCTTACCTTCCAACCGCCAATTCATCCCAGTCACAGAATACTTACTATATACATCCACCACGGGTTTATCCATTACTCCATTCATATTTCTACCATCCTACACCACCAAAACGCACCCGTCAACTCTATAAATTATATAATACACTATATCTGCTCTAATCTACCCTTATTAGTAACACTATTTGTCCATATTATACTCTTTATACCATAATCCTCCGCAAACGCAATCAACCGCTTACGCAACATTCCATTATTAGCCTTTTCATCCACAAATAATGTCTTAGGACCATCTCCATGACTCTGCACATTAATTCTATACATAGGGTCCATCTTTGGCTTGTAATTGCTCATTATCCAACTACCATGATCCATTCCACAATCATGTATCTTTCCAGTTCTATCTATTATCAATGACCAATTAGTCCAGTTCTCCTCCAATAATACTTCACATATCAATCTCTTTAACTTGTCCTTAACCTCTACCAATATCTGTTTGTTAGTCATATACATCATAAATATGCCCGTCAATACAAAATATCAACGGGAATCTTAAATTTATTTTATATACTTAAAACAGTATCTTTCTTTAATTTATAACTTTTCTTTACTAGAACTGATTTTTTCTTTACATATACACAAATATAATTGTCCCTAAATGTAGATGCAGTTACATTAAACTCACATAACCAACTTTTTTTAATTCTAATATTATGTATCAATTCTTTATAACTGTTACACAATTCAATTTCAAAAAATGGATTATCACTATTTTTATCATGCTTAGCATTCGCACCATCAATACAAATAATTCTATTAGATATACTTAACTTACTCTTTTCATCACTTACAATCTGTTTATTAATCAAATCAATCAAATCTAAATATTTTGAACTCTTTGTATAACTAATACGCACAGTGTTTTGCTTGATTCTAATCATTTTCTCAATATCACTATCATTTTTAAACTTATTAAAATAATGTTTCTGTAAAGTTGTATGTACACTCTCATTCACATTTATAGGAATTATATCACACACCCACTCATATTCATCTTGACCCTTAGATTTCTTATCAACACGCAAACCAGAGTCATTATAAACAGCCGTGTCAGTGTTAAATCCATTTTTATACACCTTCATTATATCCAAATCACAATATATCTTATACTTAGCATCTTTTTTGTTAAATACTTTAATATCCCCATTATTATCTTTATATTCATCACTATACCCAAAACTACGACCAACACTCTGAATATGAGCTGTAGGATTAGACTTGTTATGCCTTTCAAATTGCGCATGTATTCTAACATTAGGAAATGTAGCCCCCGCTCCTAAAAAGTTTTCAATGAAAAATATAGTCTTATACCCTTTCATTATCCTACAATCAGTCAAATATTCATTCAAAGCATTAGCAGTCTTATCATGAAAACCACACTTCACATACGCATAATTACTCTTTCCTTCTTTAAACCCTAATCTCTTTAAAGAATTAATCATATTATCACTCTCCCTCAATATACTCCGAATTATTATACACTTTCCAACCGGTAACGTATTAACTTCATCAATTATTTGATTGCTAACCATTTTACTCTTATCATCATAAAATGATTCAGACTGTACAAATCTTGTTTCAGTCACATTATCATAATCCTTAGCTATACCACAATAGTGGTTGCCAGGATGCAAATGAACTATCTGTGGTACATACTTCATATCAAAATTTTCCCTAAACTCTTCAATATACACAGACCAACTAGGCCTAGTAGCACTCATACTCAAAAAATACCGACGAGCATCCCACTTATCTTTGGGCTGCGTCAAATATATACCCAAATTCTTACAAAAATTATCCAATACCCCTATGTTATACTCAGTTTTATCACCATTCTTGCTAACAGTCACCTTTCTATCAGACTTGTCCTGCCCAACATGACTCTCATCCAATACCAATAATATTGGCTCTTCAAAATCAATCACCTTCTTCAATTGCACCAAATTATCATTGTTGTCTATCTGCAAATCACACAAATGCCCTATATACACCCGCCCTATCAACTTTCCCCTATTTTCATCATCATCATCATATCCCAAAGACTTCTTCTTACTAATACTATCCCTCGTCAATACTTTGTTTGTACCAAACGCCTCCGTCAATCTCTTCTCAGTCTGATTACGCAAATAATTATCACTACGAGCATTTATCCATATCACCTGCGTCTTAGATAACCTATCTCTATTGTTTAATTCACGTTCATAATACTTTATATGCTGGTTCTTATCTATATCACCTCCATTCAAAAATTTATTCACCGCATATATCACCACTCCTGTCTTTCCACTCTGACACCCAGCCGTCAAATGCGTAGGACCATCAAATAACTTCTCACACACTCCTTCACCAGCTTCTAACTGATTGCTATGTATCATTCCTCCTCCAACTTCAATTGTTTTACTTTCAATTAACATATACTGTCCTTTCTTTTGTTTAATTATTGTTATATTAACCACTATCCTACACCATACACCACCACCTGTCAATACTTTTCTTCCCTTTATCACCCTTTTTCCTACTATACCACCCTATTACTCAATACCTCACATAACAATACATACCTATACCATATACACTGTATTACCCATATCCCCATAACGCAATTTGTATATATACTCATACCAACATATACACCTTTACACAATTATAATCATTATATGCGTAGTGTATGGATAACCACAACAAGCATCACAATTAAATATATTAGTGTCATTGATGCGGTTGTCAATATTTTTCCTGGGGTTTTTTGTAATTGTGTACTTGTGTATTTATATATTGTTGCGCTTGTTGTTATATAGTGGTTGTGTATATACAGGATTTTTATTTGCTTTGACGACTTTTTATATTCCACCCACCATCTACCACACCCCATCCACTTTGTCAACCAAAATTACCAAAACAACTTATTTTATTCACTATTCCGTTAACGGTAACGGCATAAGCGCATGCCATGGTCCCCCATGCTAGGACTCCAAAAAAAAGAGGATAATCCCCATCGTCCTTGTAAGTGTCGGACACTACTGTTACTGTGGAACAATCAAGATACTACCATGAACTGTCCGCTGCGGTCAATCGCAAAGAAATTAAAAAAAGTTGACTCAAACGCTTGACGGTGACCCTTTCATCGTGTACCTTATATCCACGGTTGGGAAGCAGTCAAACGGTTCACGGTTCAAAAAAATTAAAAAAAGTTGACTGAAGCTGTTGACACCAACCAAAACGTAGTCTACTCTATACCCACGATGAAGATGACCTCTGACTCCAAGAACACCAAGACCCAGATCAACCGCATCGCCGTTCAACTCAAGGCGATCAAGACCATGGAATCCAACGCCAATCGTTTGGGAATGAATGAACTGCTGTCCGCACTTCGTCAACAGCGTCACACTCTCACCAAGGCTATCAACATCCTCATGAATCATGATGATTCCACCTCTGGCGTTGTTCTTCGTTGGACTGGTTGGAACTGGACCAAGTAAAAGATTTTAAAAAAACTTTTTGACACCAACCCTTTTCCATTCTACTCTATTCCCACGATGAACGACATGATCGACACCACATCTGACCTCCGCAACCTCATCACCGTTGACATCACCGAAACTATGACTCCTGAAATTGAACTGACCGAAACTGAACTGGAAGCTATGGACGATATCCGTATCAGTGATGAACTGTCCGCTACTGTTGCGGAACTGGTTGTTGCTACTGAAGAACAAAACACCCGTTACAATGAGAAGATGGTGTTTCTGGCCAATATTCGTGCTGAGATTCCGGCTCTGAATGTGGTTGAAGTGGATACTGAAGAGTCCTATACTGTTCCTTCTGGTCGGTATGACTATGTGTACTCCATGGGTACTATCTAAAAAAAGTAATAACAAAAGTTTGACCGACACCATTTAATAATCTATACTCTATACAATATGAAGAAACTCCAAAAGGAATTCACTGGTAATTTTGACCGAGTTGGTAATACCAAGTTTGTCCAGATTAAGAAGGAAAACGGGGTGGCTATCTATGAACGACAGAACATGGATGGTAGTCTTCGTAGTTATGAAGTGTTCGTTGTAAAGGTTGTTCCCAAGGGTACTGCACTTCCTGGCGGTAATACCGTTCAAGAAACCTATGAACAATATCCAGGTTGTGCTGCTTTCGGTAAGACTGCATATGACTGTAAGACTATTGACCAAGCCGAAAAACGGTTTGATGAACTGGTAAAGAAGGTCAAGGATAGTGCTGATGCAAAGGAAGAAGCTGTTAAGTCTGGTAAGCCTGTAAAGCGTGGCCGTAAGGCTAGTGCCAAGATGGATGTCAAGATGTCACTGAATAAGGGTACTAAATTCACTATTAGTATGTTGTCCACTTATACTGGTGTTGACACTGTTTATATCCGTAAGGCTGTTAATGAGTGGTTGTCCAGTGGCGTAATCACTGTATCTGGTGTTGTTAAGAGTGAAAGTGGCCGGGGTAAGCCTTCCACTGAGTACATTGTGGCTTAATAGTTCATCGTAACAGGTTGTGGGTAACCCCGTCAAGTCAAAAACCCTCTTCCCTCCCCAGAAAAAAGTTATAAAAAGTGCTAGATTCTTTTTGACAGCCGCAGCAATCACCTGTACTTTGTATCCATCAAGACGGTGAATCGTCCCCGTCAAACCTGATAAAAAAACAAACTCTATGGCCATCAAACGCAACTCCACCGTCACCAACATCGTCGATATCATCACCGTTGACCACCACAAGATCACCATCCCCGCTGGATCAACCCTCACCGTCTATAAGGTCAAGCGCAACGGTAACGTCTACTGCCATCACGATACCCACCGCTATAACGTTATTGTAACCACCAAAGATAATCTCAAGGAAGTTACCCAATCCAACCCCGTCAAAATCAATGATATCTTTTATACCAGCTGGGGCTACGACCAAACCAATATTGACTTCTATATGGTTGTAGACGTTCTCAAATCCAGTGTCAAAGTCGTCTCCATTGGTGAAGACCGCACTTACACTGGTCCAATGCAAGGTACATGTGTTCCTAACCTCAGTACCAAAGGAACCAAAGTCATGACCAAACGCATTAACATCTACAACAATAAACCCACATTCAAAGTCGCAAGCTACGCAACCGCATTTCCCTACAACAATAAACCCATGAGCTTCACCGAATGGGCCTAATATAAGTATACACTATACACTGGTTCGGGGTAACCCCATATCACAAAACCCCAACACTACCCTCCACCCAGCCACCCCATCCACAATATAAACTTGACAACCCCATACCCATAGGGTAGGCTACACTTTATAATAACTTGACGGCCCCTCCCACCCAGCATCCCCTACTGCTTAACATAGAGCGCAGCAGCCCCCCCAGCCCGACGACGCTATTTTTAGATACGGTGCTAATTTTTCTTTGGGGATTTTAGCATATGTATAATTGTTTTAATGTGTGTTTTGGTACCCTACTTTTTTGAATTTTCGTATTGAAAGTAAAAAAATCCTGGGGTAAAATTTTTTTATGGTAGAAAAGTATATATAGATATATGGATAAAATGGAGAGTACACAGTATATAGAAATCACTGAGTATATGGTGGAACAGTTTGAACGGTGTATAATCAATGATTATATTCAGTTGGATAGGTTTGGTGTATATATGGATGATAGTGGGTATATATATTTGAGTGATATGTATGTGAAAGAAGTGTATCGTGGGCAGGGCGTAGGTGGGGAGGTAATGGGGCGGTTGTGTGAGTTTGCGGATACAAATGGGTTGGATATACGGTGTATACCTAGTAGTGATGATGATGGAGGAGGTGATGAGCGGTTGTTGCGGTTTTATGGACGGTATGGGTTTGAAGTGGTGTGTGAGTATGGTGGATGTGTGGTGGAGATGGTGAGGAAAGTGAAAAAAAGTTAAATAAATTGGTGTTTTTTATTTTTTGATTATATATATGCTTATAATGAGAGTTAATTATACAGATATTAATCGTTGGAATACATTTACTAAATGTGAATGTGTTGGCGGTGATATTGTGTAAGGTGTAAGAGGTCATATAGAACAATGTCAACCGTCACAGAAGAAAGTGACGGTTTTTTGTTTTTGTGGTTGATGTTCTTTGAGAGTGTGGTATAGTGATTAAACAGTGAACGACGAAAGTAGTTCATTGAAGAAAATTTAAAGAAAGTTTGTTGACAACGGTTAAAGTTGTGATAGACTTAGAGAAGATTAATGAAGGCTTGAAACTCCATCTGTTGAGCCACCGCCAGTAACCAAAGGTGAAGAACTGGGAAAATCAATTGATTGGTCCGTGGGTGTTATGCTGAGATACAGAACCTATAGGGCGATAATGACATAACTGAGGTTATTGTTATTTGGTATAAGAATAAAAGATTTTTGTGCCTCCTAAGCATTGGTAGCGATGCAGAGGTTTTGTAAACCCCAGAGCTCGGCGCAAGCCCGGGAGGAGGCTCCAATTTATAGTAATGGTGTATGTAGCATAACTGGAATAATGTCCCAGATTGTGAGTCTGGCAGATACGGGTTCGAATCCCGCCGTACACCCCAATTTATGCTTCGGTGGTGAAAATGGATATATCACGCAACGCTACGAACGTTGAGTTTGGGGTTCGAATCCTCGCTGAAGCACCATTTTAATGGCCTATTCGACAACCAGCTAAGTCACTTGGCTTTCATCCAAGAGTAGCCGGGGCAGCACCGGCATAGGCTACCATTTTAGTATATCCGCCAATGTTCCAAGGATTAGGCGACAGGCTCTCCAAAAGCCCGTGGGTAAGTTCGATTCTTACGGTGGATGCCATTTTTTAAATACATTAGTTGAAGGCAACGAACGTAGTTTAAGTGGTAAAACAACCGCACGAATAAGCGGGAATCATTCAGTTCGAATCTGAATCACTAGTTGAAGTAGTAAGTAATGTATTGACACTGATAGACATTGAATGTTATAATCTGACGAGGTTATGATTAGTAAGTGGAACGTTCGTTGAAATCCAGTAAACACTTTTAATTTTTAATTCCCGAGTAGTGTCAAAGTAGCACGGAACGCTGTTAACGTTCTTGTGGAGGTGCGAGTCCTTCCTTGGGAGCCATTTTCTAAAAAAATAATCGTTTGGATTATTTGTTACCTATTTATTAACATAGAAAGTTAATTATATGGTAATGTCTGATATTGTAAAACAAAAAAGAATATTAGCAGGGATAAAAAGTATCACTGATTCTGAACTTAAAGAAATTCAATCATTTTATGATGATGGAAATTCTCTAAGAGATTGTCAAAAAAAATACGGATATTGTAGAGGAACTTTGATAAAGTATCTAAATACTAGACCTGTTGGACAAAATAAATTAACGGATGAAGAAAGAAAAAAAAGAAAAGTAAAATCCGTTGTTTCTTGGAGAGTAAGAACTAAACAAAAATTAGTTGAATATAAAGGTGGTAAGTGTGTGAAGTGTGGATACAAGAATTATTTTGGTAATCTTACATTTCATCATAAAGATCCTTTACAAAAAGATTTTCAGATTAGTGGACAATCTATTAGTTTTGATAAGTTAAAACTAGAAGTTGACAAGTGTGAATTATTGTGTCATAATTGTCACGGAGAAGTTCACGCAGGGTTATTAACAATTTAATTCC
>Ga0222712_10006565_pt1 | contig 11469 bp, 11 predicted proteins | sample C33_657DmetaG_FD_165043 | JGI IMG/M metagenome (GOLD analysis project Ga0222712, IMG submission 165043) | Estuarine water microbial communities from San Francisco Bay, California, United States - C33_657D | ecosystem: Environmental > Aquatic > Marine > Unclassified | place: USA: California... | reverse complement strand
ATGAAGGATGGCGCAATTATGGCTAACTCAGGACACTTTGATATTGAAATCGACGTTGCTTGGCTAGAACAAAATGCAGCGAAAAAGAATGCAAAGATGCGCCACCAAACTGATGAGTATGTAATGGCTGATGGCCGTCGTTTGCTTCTTATTGCTGAGGGTCGCCTTGTTAACTTAGGCGCAGCAGAAGGTCACCCAGCATCAGTTATGGATATGTCATTTTCTGATCAAGCATTAACTGCTGAATACCTTGTCAAAGAAGCTAAGAACTTGAAGCCTGGCGTTCACAACGTTCCTACCTATATCGACAAGGAAGTTGCTAGCTTGAAGTTGAAGAGCATGGGCGGTCACATTGACACTCTCACCCCAGCACAAGATATGTATCTGAACTCTTGGGAGCACGGTAGCTAATGACATTGGTTATGGTCGTCGATGACGACCAGGACCTTGCTGAAATGCTCGGCATTGTTTTAACCGGTGCAGGAATCGATGTAGACCTTGTAAGTCGCGGGGATGAAGTTCTAGATGTATTTCGTAACAATCCACCAGATTTAGTTCTGTTGGATGTTATGTTGCCTGGACTTGATGGAATTGAAGTTTGTAAATTAATTCGTGCTCAATCAATGGTTCCAATCATTATGTTGACGGCAAAAGGTGACTCCCATGATGTTGTGCGGGGCCTTGAAGCCGGTGCAGATGACTACATGGTTAAACCCTTTAGACACCCATCTGAGTTAATTGCTCGTATTCGCACACGTTTGCGTCGTACAAATGTTGATATCTCAGGTTTGTTAACTATTGGTGATTTAGCAATTGATGTTCAAGCACACCAAGTTTTGCGAGCAGGCAAACAGATTTCATTGACTCGTCTGGAATTTGATTTATTGGTAGCCCTTGCCAAAGAACCAGGTCGTGTATTCACCCGTGATGCACTGCTCAGTGAAGTTTGGGGATATCGCCACTCCACTGATACACGCTTGGTTAATGTCCATGTCCAAAGGCTTCGTTCAAAGATTGAACATGATCCAGAGAGACCTGAGATTGTTGTGACTGTGCGTGGAGTTGGTTATAAAGCTGGAGTGATGGGCGGTTCCTAAATTATGAACCGTATTTTCTTACGTCTTCGTAAATCTCTTGCAACGAGAGTCATAATCTCAACAGTCCTGCTTTCCGTAGGTGTAATCTACTTAACGGGATCAGCACTTAACTCGCAGTTGGCCACGGGTATTAAGAAGGTAAACCTAGAATCATCACGCATTGAAGCGCGCTCAACGATATTTTCAGCTGAATATCGCTTCTTGTTGGCTGAAGGTGAAAAAGAGGAAGCTGTATTTAAAGTTATCAACGACATCATTAGTTCGGCCACTTCCCTAACCACAAATGAAAATGCTAGAGAAGTTGTTTTTATTCGAAGCCCTGGCAATACTAGAATTCAGAACTATGAAATAACTTCTAATCAAGTTGACCCAACATCAATTCCAGAGAGCTTAAGTAAGCTTGTCCGTAAGAATGCAGATTTAGTCTCATCAAATATCACAATCCAATACACAAGCGGTTTAAGAATTCCTGGATTGGCTTTTGGTCAAAAAGTTCAGATACCTGGTGCTGGTCAGTATGAAATGTATATGCTCTTTTCTCTTGCTAATCAAAATGCAACCTTAGATCTTATTCAACGACTTTTGGCTTTAACGGGTCTAGCACTTGTTCTCTTAATTTCTTTGATTGTTTGGCTGGTAGTGCGCCAAGTTGTTCGACCTGTTCGAGAAGCTGCAGCGATTGCAATAGAGTTCACATCTGGAGATTTCCGCCAGAGAATGAAGGTGGTGTCACAAGATGAAATTGCCACTTTGGGAACAGCATTTAATGAGATGGCAGAGTCTTTAGAGAAACAAATTGCACGTCTAGAAAATCTTTCTCGAGTTCAGCAACGTTTTGTTTCAGATGTTTCCCACGAACTTCGCACACCACTGACTACTCTTCGTATGGCCTCTGAAGTAATTAACGCATCTCGCGATGGTTTTGATCCAGTTGTAGCTAGAAGTACAGAACTTCTAGTGGCACAACTAGATCGATTTGAACGATTACTAGAGGATCTACTTGAAGTAAGTCGCTTTGATGCCGAAGTTGCAGTCATCGAAGCTGTTGACTTCGACATTGTTTTGTTAGCAAATCGTTGTGCAGAAGATTTGAGGTTAGTTGCAAAGGAAAAGTCCACGGATCTTCGTATTTATAGCATTGCTGAAAGCATCACAGTGAAGGCCGATATTCGCAGAGTTGAGCGCATTTTGCGCAACTTGTTCTCTAATGCCATTGATCATGCCGAGGAGAAGCCGGTTGCAATCACAATTGTGGCAAGTGAGCATGATGTGGCAATCGGTGTGAGAGATTATGGAATTGGTTTAGATGAAAATGCCCTTACCCGAGTTTTTGACCGATTCTGGCGCGCTGATCCCTCACGAGCACGAACACGCGGTGGCACTGGCTTAGGGCTTTCAATCGCACTAGAAGATGCCCGTTTACATAATGGTGAGCTTGAAGCATGGGGAAGACCTGGTAAGGGTGCTCACTTTGTTTTAACACTGCCTCGTCAATCTAGACAAGGAATTGAATCGAGATTGATTAAATTAATTCCAGATGATGTTCAAGCCTAGTTTCCACAAGTAGATTCTAGGCAATTCTTTTCAAGATAACTTGGCATCATGCAGATTTTTTCAGAACTGAGTCAACTCCTATTTCCTACTCGCTGCTATGGCTGTAATGCTATTGGAATCTCTATTTGTTCTAACTGCAGGAGAGAATGGCACCCGCATTATTACCTCACACACATTGGCAGTTTGCGAATTAATTCAGCGGTCCTGTATTCACCAACTGCTAGCAAGATAATTCTGGCCGCTAAAGAGCGTGGATTAAAGGGGGCAGATGAGTTAATTATCGATGCAATTGTTCACGTACTGAGAAGGGCAAATTTTGATACATACAATGTTCGTCTCGTACCGATTCCTTCGTCGGCAATAAACAGACGAAGAAGGGGTCGAAATTTTATTCCCGATATTTGTAATGAAATTTCTGAGAGAACTTCTATCCCTGTAATTCCAGCGTTAAGAATTCTTCGAAAAGTAAAAGATCAAAGCACCCTCAGTGCACCGGCAAGGACTAAGAATATGCATGGTGCATTTGGAATAGCTGAAAAGATTTATCCTCGGGGTGACTTAATTCTCATTGATGATGTAGTCACCACAGGAGCCACCGTCTGCGAGGCGGCCAGAGCCCTGAATTCACAAGGATTTACCGTCTTAGGCTCGGTTACCGCTTGCGTGGCTCAGCCTCTAAGATAGGAGACTGGTACGAGAGAGTAGATCAGTTCGTGAGCTTTGAAAGGTTGCATTGATGCCAGCGTTTTTTGACAAGCTTATGCGTGCAGGCGAAGGTCGCATCCTTCGTGAACTGAGCAAGATTGTTGTTGCCGTAAATGCACATGAAGCTCGCATCGTTGCAATGTCTGATTCAGAGCTTCGTCAACAAACAGAGCTATTTAAAGATCGCTTTTCTAAAGGCGAAACTTTAGATGATTTGATGCCGGAGGCTTTCGCCGTAGTCCGTGAAGCAGCAAAACGAACTTTGGGGCAGCGTCATTATGACGTTCAGATTATGGGTGGAGCCGCTCTACATAAAGGCAATATCGCCGAAATGCGTACTGGTGAAGGTAAAACCTTAGTTGCAACACTGCCGTCTTATTTAAATGCCTTAGCTGGTCGTGGAGTTCACGTTGTTACAACAAATGACTATTTAGCAGAGCGTGACAGTGAGTGGATGGGCCGTATTCACCGCTTCCTTGGTTTAAAAGTCGGCGTAATTTTGGCCAACATGACTCCAGCAGAGCGTCGCGAGGCATACCTTGCTGACATTACATATGGCACAAATAATGAATTTGGTTTTGATTACTTGCGCGACAACATGGCGTGGTCGCTTGAAGAGTGCGTACAACGCGATCACTTCTTTGCTGTAGTTGACGAAGTTGACTCTATTTTAATTGATGAAGCGCGTACACCATTAATCATTAGTGGGCCTGCCGATAAAGCGACCAAGTGGTATGTTGAATTTGCAAATCTTGTCGGTAAATTACAGCGCGACGTTCACTATGAAATTGACGAAAAAAAGCGCACCATTGGAATTCTTGAAGCAGGCGTAACGAAGGTGGAAGAGCTTCTACAAATCGGGAACCTCTATGAGGCTGCAAATACACCAATGATTGGTTACCTCAACAACGCAGTGCGTGCGAAAGAGCTCTTCAAGCGCGATAAGGATTATGTTGTAATGAATGGTGAACTGCTTATCGTTGACGAGCATACTGGTCGCATGCTGGCTGGTCGCCGTTATAGCGAAGGCCTACACCAGGCTCTAGAGGCAAAAGAGCGCATCGAAATTAAGGATGAAAACCAAACTCTTGCAACTATTACTCTGCAAAACTATTTCCGCCTTTACGAGAAACTCTCAGGCATGACTGGTACAGCCATGACAGAGGCTTCAGAATTTCACCAGATTTACAAGCTAGGTGTTGTACCAATTCCAACAAACCGCAGCATGATCCGTATCGATCAACCTGACCTTGTCTATAAAACAGAAGCTGGAAAGTTCATCGCTGTAACCGCAGATATTGTTGAAAAGCACCGCAAGGGTCAACCAGTTCTAGTTGGCACAGTCAGCGTTGAAAAATCAGAAGAGCTTTCTAGTTTCTTGCGCAAAGCCGGAGTTCCACATGAAGTTCTAAACGCCAAGCATCACGAGCGCGAAGCCGCAATCATTGCTCGCGCAGGTGTTAAAGGTGCAGTAACTGTTGCCACAAATATGGCTGGTCGTGGTACCGACATCATGCTTGGCGGAAATCCTGAGTTCATGGCAGATTTCGAATTACAGCGTCGCGGAATTTCACCAGTAGATAATGCAGAGCAATACGAAAAAGCTTGGCCAGAGGAAATCACTCGCCAAAAGGCAGCGGTTGAACGTGGACATGAAGAAGTAATTGCACTCGGAGGCCTCTATGTATTGGGTACGGAGCGACATGAGTCTCGACGCATTGATAATCAGTTGCGTGGTCGTTCTGGTCGCCAAGGTGATCCAGGCGAGTCACGTTTCTATCTTTCACTCCAAGATGAATTAATGCGTCGATTTAACTCAGGAATGGTTGAGCGTTTCTTAACAGCCGCAGGCATTCCAGAAGATGCACCCATTGAATCCAAAATGGTCAGTAATGCAATTCGTTCAGCACAAACTCAAGTTGAGTCTCAAAACTTTGAAATGCGCAAAAATGTTTTGAAGTATGACGATGTTATGAATCGCCAACGCCAAGTGGTTTATGGTGAGCGTCGAATGGTTTTAGAAGGTGCAGATATTAAGGATCAGGTAGCCACTTTTGTTAGTGACACGCTAACTGCCTATGTCAGCATGGCCACCTCTGAAGGTTATTCAGAGGATTGGGATCTAGATACCTTGTGGAATGCACTTAAGACTATTTATCCAATCTCATTTACTATTGAGGATCTTATTGCTCGTGTTGGTTCGCGAGCTGGGCTTGATGAAGAGTTCCTAACGGCTGCAGTTATTGAAGATTGCAAAGCAGCTTATGCAAAGCGTGAGGAGTCACTTGGATCAGAGGCTATGCGCGAACTTGAGCGCAAAGTCTTGCTCTCAGTTCTTGATCGTAAATGGCGTGAGCACCTCTATGAGATGGACTATTTGCAAGAGGGAATTGGCCTACGTGCGATGGCTCAGCGTGATCCACTCGTGGAGTATCAACGCGAAGGTTTTGATTTGTTCTCAGCGATGATGGATGCAATCAAAGAAGAAATTGCTGGATTCTTGTTCAATATCGAAGTAACTGTTGAGCCCTCAGGCAAGGAAGTAAGTGGTGCAGGTCTTGAAGCTAAGCCGCTATCTTCTAGCGGACTGCAATACACGGCAGCAGATGAGTCTGGTGTGAAAACAACTGGGGATGTTTCTCGTAATGCACAATGTCCATGTGGATCAGGTAAGAAATATAAGCGTTGTCACGGTGCTGCTTAAAGCAAGGTAAGTGCAGTACATAACCATCGCTTATCAATACCTTCAAATCGCACAAGCATCGCACGTAGGCGATTCTCATATCGGATAGTAATTGTTGCTTCACAGATTCCATCTAGTGGTTCTTGAATATGTATTTTACGAATATGGCCAATGACTTTCTGTGAACCTGATTGTCGAACCAACTCAGAAAAAATCCTGTGATGACACAAAGCTTCTACTTGCCGTGGGGATCGCCGACCAGCCCAAATTTCAACAATAGAATGTGCAAAGCGCTCACTCCACCCTTGTAGTTCAGGGAGATCTCTGGCAGATGTTGGTTCCGGTGCAAAATCTGGATCAAACTCATCATCAAATCGAGATGGAATGAGGTAGAGCTTGCTGGGCTTTCCTGATTGGGGCAGCCCTTGTGGTCTAAAGATTTCTAGTAGCGGATGCTTCCAATCAACATTCGTGCCACTTGTTAGTCTCTCAATGCGAAAACTGCTTATAGATATATCTTCTACTACTCGGTTAGTGGTCATGAGTGAAGGATTCAACTTTCTATAGTCACCTTGCTCAACCATGTGGTTGATTTACTCTCATCACAAAGGATGAGTGTGGATAAAGCTTTCAGCCGTGTCCGCTTTTGCAATTAGGTGCACTCATGAGAAAACCACGGTCAAGCAGTCGATCCAGAATGCCACTGGCAATTTCCCTTATTGCCGCCTCCTTTCTTTCAGCATTCTTTTTAGCCACATTTTCCCAATCAACGGCACAGTATTGGGTTGCAACTATTGATTTACAGAGCGGACATCAAATCTCAACTGGGGATCTCTCTTTAGTGAACATGGATTTGGCAGAAAGTTCAATAATTTATCTATCTAAAGATCTAGACCCTCTGGGACAAGTTGTCATTAAGAACATCGTTGCTGGGGAAGTTATGAGTGTTAATTCAGTGAGCTCCACCGCTAAAACTGTGGCAAGCAGCGCGGTCCCTTTAAGTATTCGATCTGTTGACCTTGCAGCTGGAATCTATGTTGGTGCATTGGTGGATATCTACTGGGTAATTGATAGTCTCAATGGCGAATCACCTCTGGAACCAATTCTCATTCTGGGAAGCGTTCCAATAATTAGCGCAGATGTGAAAAACAAGAACTTTGGCACAGATGCTGCGATTACTGTATCAGTGGAGCAAACTCAAGTTCTTCGACTACTAAGTGCCACAACTATGGGACGCCTGGTGGTGATTAGTTCTAATGTCTAATCAAGAACTGCCTGTTGTAATTACTGCAATTTCAGATGCCCAGTTTGAAGGTTTTGTCTCAGGAACGCTATTTGCCCAAGGGTGGAGTGTGGTGTTTAGGGCTATAGATACCGAGGCGATTGAAAGATTTTGCTCAAATAATCCGGAACAAGCTGCTAGTTCACTACTTATCTATTCACCAGATTTACCTGGAATAACACTTGATGTGGTTAAGCATCTGAGTTCAAAGGTTAGACAAGTCGTTGGCTTTTCAACTCAGACAAATACAGAGTTTGTGGACTTACATCCCATTCCAGCCACTGCCACAGATTTGGTGAGTATTGTTCGTGGCTTTGTGCGTGCCCCAATGCTGCGCCAGGTTAGTACGATCAATCGAGCAAATCGTAAAGCTCATGTGTTAGCAATTGGCTCTGCAGGTAGTGACACAGGCTGCTCAACAATTGCACTCAATCTAGCTATGGAATTGAGTGTTTTAGGTAAATCAACACTTCTCGTTGATGCAAACTTTCGAGCACCATCTATTGCTGCCCTTATTTCAATTCGTAATGTGAAATCAGAATCTGGATGGAGAACTATTGCCCCACAACTTGCCATAGCTGAGATTACTCAGCAAGAAGCAGGAAATATTGATGAGTTAATGGAGAGTGCAACGCAGAATTTTGACAATATTGTCATTGATTTAGGATCCATCTCTGGGCTTTCAAATCGCTTAACCGATAGACGCTGGACTTCAACTATGACCACATGGAGTTGTGACCAAGGAGATGAGCTCATGGTTATTGCTCGTCCTGACTTACTTGGAATTCACCGATTAGAACAAGTGTGTTCCTTGCTTGAAAAGACCTCTATTAGATCTGCACTTAGTTTCACACTCAACATGCAATCTCAGGGCAAGAAAGGTGCAGATGAAGAAGCCCAGTTCTTGGCGATTACTACGAGATTAAGACCTTTGTGTGTTCGAACCATTAGCCGTGACCTTCGGGCAGCATCTAAGGCTCTGGAGGAGAAAGCCACACTCATCGAGGTCAATATGCGCTCTTCGCTGCGTAAATCAATTGCAACAATGGCCAGTGAGCTCAAGCGCTAACTTCTAATACTATTAAGGCATGCGAGCCTATCTTCCAATTTCTCATGATGAGCTTGCTGCCTTCCTAAATTCTGGAAGCAAAGAACTGGAATCAATTTTGGCCCCCACACCTTTTTATGTTGGGGAGAATGAAGATTTAGGTGAAGAAGAGATTGAATATCTCTTATCTCTTGAGGCGGCACAATCTGCACTCGAACTTCGTTCATCAAATAAGGCCCCAGGAATTGTTTTAGCTATTGAATTAGAGCCCAAGCAAGTCAACACAGTCAATGAGAATTCGGTAACCTTGAACTCAGCAATCACATGGGAACAGGTGCAATGCGCACTTCTTCTCCTTCCTGACGAAGAAGAGCTCATCTGGTTTGCTACCCAAGAGATTGAAATCAATATGGGGGAGTGGAAATAACATGCCCCAGTTTGAAACATTGATCCATAGCCGAAGCTCAGTAACAATCGATCAGGCTCACAAACTGCGAGAATTAGTTGCTGATTGGCAACTGCTTTCAGATCTCTCCTTTGCCGATCTTATTCTTTGGGTTCCTATTCGCAAAGATATGAAGATGTGGCCAACTGGCCATGTGGCTGTGGCACATATTCGCCCAACAACTGCAGCGACTGTTTTTACCAATGATGTTATTGGTGATGAAGTGATGTGGGGGAGTCGTCCACGAATTGACTCTGCTTTATCTAGCGGTGAAATTGTTCGTGATTCAGAGGCTGAAAAAGTCGGCGAACTAATGATTAAAGAAGAAGCGATCCCTGTTGTTTTTGATGGGCAAGTAATTGCTGTAATAACCCGCCACCGTAATGCTGAGTTAATGCGCTCACCCAGCCGACTTGAATTAAATTATCGCGAGATTGCACATAGCCTTTATCGGATGGTGGCCCAAGGCAGCTTTCCGTATCCTGATGCAAGTTCACTCTTTGAACCAGTGCCACGCGTGGGAGATGGTTTGATTCGACTGGATGTTAATGGCGTTATTTCATATGCAAGTCCCAACGCTCGATCTGCATTTAGTCGAATGGGTTGGAAGAGTGAGATTGAAAACAATAAATTAGGTGAAGTAGCTGAAGCAGTAGCTAAGAATTCACCTAATCCTCATGAAGAAGGAATTCGCACACGACTTAATGGAAAGACCTTGCGCCGTGTTGATATTGATAACCAAGGCGCAACTATTGACTTACTGGTGCTCCCATTGTTGCAAGGTGAAGATCGTATAGGTGCGATTGTTTTGCTTCAAAATGTGACTGAACTTCGTAGACGTGACAGAGAGCTTGTTACCAAAGATGCAACTATTAGAGAAATTCATCATCGTGTTAAAAACAACCTCCAAACTGTTTCAGCTCTTCTTCGCTTACAGGCGCGCAGAATTGAAGACCCGAGTGCATCATCGGCCCTAAATGAAGCGGTGCGCAGAATCGCCTCTATTGCACTTGTTCATGACACGCTTTCTACAAGTAGTGAAAATGAAGTTGCATTTGATGAAGTGCTTACAAGTTTGATTACTCATGCACTTGAGTTAAGTCCTCGCATGGGCGAACTAAGAATTGAGAGAAAGGGTGAGTTGGGTTCTCTTGAATCAAGGCTGGCAACCCCACTCTCACTTGTTGTTACAGAGTTAATACATAACGCCCTAGAGCATGGTTTGGCCGAGCAGGGCTCAGTTCTTACGATTGAATTGTCTCGCTATAGCAATGAATGTGTCATCAATATTACAGATGATGGAGTCGGTCTACCTAAGGAATTTGATTTAGCTACATCGTCAAATCTAGGGCTACAGATTGTTAGAACATTGACAGAGAATGAGCTTAAAGGTGTGTTGAAATTGCAATCAACTGATTTGGGAACTCAAGCTAACTTACGATTCCCACTTTAGAATTGGTTCTGTTGCTCCATTAAACGAGCACGATTACGTGCAGCACGACGCTTAAGTGCACGACGCTCATCTTCTGAAAGTCCGCCCCAAACGCCAGCATCTTGTCCGCTCTCTAGCGCCCATGCAAGGCATTGTTCTTTAACGATGCAACGATTACAAACCTTTTTAGCTTCTTCAATTTGGGTAATTGCCGGTCCAGTATTTCCAACCGGGAAGAAGAGTTCAGGATCTTCATCACGACAGGCTGATTGATGTCGCCAATCCATGGGAGGACCCCCTTCACATAAAGGATTTGGGCATACCCAAATCACATAAATTCTTTCGGTGGATATACGCACACCAATGTTGCGCAAGATGGTAATTCTCCCTTGTTATGCAGTGATAAACAAGGATGAATCGAAAAAGATTGTGAAAAATAGGGTGATATGCATCAAGTGAGTGCCCCCGACAGGAATCGAACCTGTGCACCCGCCTCCGGAGGGCGGTGCTCTATCCCCTGAGCTACGGGGGCTCATGAGCATGAGTAGGTTATCAGCGGGTGCAGTTATCTCACCTTACTGTCAGAATGAGCACTATGAGTTCAATCGCATATTTTGCAACAGGTTGCTTTTGGGGCGCTGAGCGCCGCTTTTGGCAGTTGGATGGAGTGGAGCAAACTTCAGTTGGCTATATGGGTGGTACGCGTCCAAACCCATCATATGAACAAGTGTGCACAGGAGTAACTGGTCACGCTGAAATGGTTGCAGTCACATTTGATGAGTCAAAGGTGAGTTATCAGCGATTGCTAGAAGAGTTTTGGACAATGCATGATCCAACATCTTTAAATCAACAAGGTGGCGATATTGGAACCCAATATAGAAGTGCCATTTACACAACCACACCTGAGCAATATGTAACAGCCATTAATTCACGTAATGTGTATCAAAATGTTTTAACTTTTGCAGGTTTAGATGAGATTGTGACTGAGATTAAAAGTGCTGAAGGAGTTCCATACTACTTAGCTGAGGATTATCACCAGAAGTATTTGCTAAAAAACCCTAATGGTTATGACTGCCACTCAAGCACAGGCATCGCCTACCCAAACGCTGGAATACATGCATGAGTGAGAAAAACTATCCTGTTCAGATAGATGAAGCTGCTCTAAAGGCAAAACTAGACCCACTTTCATATGAAGTCTTACGCAACGCTGCAACCGAACGACC
>Ga0222712_10006564_pt1 | contig 11470 bp, 8 predicted proteins | sample C33_657DmetaG_FD_165043 | JGI IMG/M metagenome (GOLD analysis project Ga0222712, IMG submission 165043) | Estuarine water microbial communities from San Francisco Bay, California, United States - C33_657D | ecosystem: Environmental > Aquatic > Marine > Unclassified | place: USA: California... | reverse complement strand
CAGCGACCACCATGGTCGTAACAGCGTACTGACTTGAAATCTGTAAATTTTGTTCACTCAAAGTACCATTTGAGGAAGCAATCAGTAAAGATAGGAAATCAGATTCGATTCTTGGTAATACTACTTCAGTTTCAGGGTCACCCATCCGAGCATTGTACTCGATGACATAGGGTTCGCCTTCATGATTCATAAGGCCAATAAATATAAATCCTTGGTATTTAATTTTTTCAGCATGAAGTCCGTGCAAGGTTGGGTCGATCACTTTCGTTCTGACCAATTCCATGAATTTAGCTGTGGCAAATGGAACAGGGGACACAGCACCCATTCCTCCCGTATTTAAACCTTCATCATTATCTCCAATTCGCTTATAATCTTTTGCCTCTGGCAAAACCACATAATTCTCACCATCAGTTAAAACAAAAACAGAAAGTTCGATGCCTCTCAGAAATTGCTCAATCACCACTTTTTCAGATGCAGCGCCAAATTTCGATTCCAAAAGCATTTCTTCTAACGCTTGTTTGGCCTCCTGTAGACTTTGTGCGATAATGACCCCTTTTCCCGCAGCTAATCCATCCGCCTTTAAAACAATAGGCAAACTTTGCTCTTCTAAATAGAGCAAACCGTCTTGAATAGTTTCTTTTGTGAATGTTTTTGAGGCGGCAGTGGGTATGCCATATCGATGCATAAAATTTTTCGAGAAATCCTTACTTCCTTCCAATTGCGCCCCATCTGAACCCGGTCCCACAATTCCTACGTGTTGTAAGTCTGCTTGCGATTCAATGAAATTTCTAATGCCTCGAACTAATGGTTCTTCCGGACCTACAATGACCAAGTCAATATGATTTTCACGTATAGCAGCGACAATTCCCTCAAAATCAGTGACATCTAAGGCTAAGTTCGTTCCCACATTAGCTGTTCCAGGATTACCGGGGGCAATAAATAAATGACTCAATAAATTACTTTGAGATATTTTCCATGCAAATGCATGCTCACGTCCCCCCGATCCCAATATCAATACATTCATACTTAATGATAGTTCTAATTCGCTAATTCACTTAAAAACTTGATTCTCATTAATCTGAGTTCTTCCTCATTTACATCCTCAATATTGCAGTTTTCCAATGCTGTCGCAATATTATCAGAATCTGCACTCATGAAATATTCGAAAATCTCATCCTGCTTATCAGGTTCTATTACTTGATTAATAAAATAATCTAAGTTCAATTTGGTCCCAGAATAACAAATGGTTTCAATTTCTTGAATTAAATCCACCATGGAAATTTCCTTTTGCTCGGCAATAATATCTAAATCAATTTTTCGGTCTACCTGCTGGATGATATGAATTTTAATCTTTGATTTATTAACGGTCGATTTCACGACAACTTCTTTGGCCGTCTCTATTTCATTTTCCTCCACATATCGAATGATGGCGTCAATAAATTGTTTTCCAAATTTCACCACTTTCCCCATCCCAACTCCATTAATCTGAGCCATTTCTTCCTGTGTCGTAGGATAGGTGGTGGCCATTTCCTCCAAAGAAGGATCTTGGAAAATAACATAAGGAGGCAAATTCTTCTCTTTAGCTACCTTTTTTCGAAGATTCTTTAATAACTCAAATAAGGCATCATCATAGGCTTTTGCTCCTAATGCTAAACTTTCTTCCGCATTTTCTAAATCAATGGCCTCCTTCTCATAATCATGGTCTCTCGAAAACGTCAACGGATGTGAGTCTTTTAAAAATGCATGTCCCTTCTCCGTAATCTTTAAAATACCATAATTTTCAATATCCTTTTCCAATAAGCCATAAATCAAAACTTGTTTGATAAACGAAATCCATGGGGATTTGACACTTTCAGGATTAGGTTCTTTGGCCGATCTTTTACGTAATTGCGGCTTTTTAGGATTTCCATCCTCATCTTCATCGTCCTCATCCTCTTCTTCTACAATTTTATTCCATGAAACTTCTTTGCCTACGCCAAAAACCGACAGCTTAGCCTGTTCATTACTGGTAATATAGGGGTTGTTTTTACCCTCCAATACATCAGCAATATGCTCTACCTCAAAACTTTCCGCTGTTTGTTTGATGGCTTCTAAAACCCAACTAACCTCTTGTTCAGCCTTGTAGGTAGGTGTGGGGTGCATGCAATTATCGCAAAAACCGCAATTATCAGCCATGTACTCTCCAAAATAACCCAATAATTGCTTTCTTCTACAAACACCTAGATTGGCATAATAGACCATTTCGGTCAACAACAACTTGGCATTTTCTTTCTCAGATACCGCCTTGTCCTTATTGAATTTATCTAATTTCAATATATCATCGTAGGTGTAAAACAAAATACACGTACCCTCAAGTCCATCTCTTCCCGCACGACCCGTTTCTTGGTAATATCCCTCAAGTGATTTTGGAGCATCATAATGGATAACAAATCGAACATCTGGCTTGTCAATTCCCATGCCAAACGCAATAGTAGCTACCATCACCTCAACCTCTTCATTCAAAAAGGCTTCTTGGTTAGTCATACGTACTTGCGGCTCTAAACCCGCATGATAGGGAAGCGCTTTTACGCCATTGACTAATAATAAATCCGATATCTCCTCGACTCTTTTTCTACTCAAACAATAGATAATTCCGGCCTTCCCGCTATTTGATTTGATGTAACGAATCAATTGCTTATCAATATCTTTCTTCGATCGGATTTCGTAATACAGATTTTTACGATTAAAAGAAGATTTAAAAACATGGGCATCTTCTAAATTAAGCGTTTTCTGAATGTCTTGCTGAACTTTAGGAGTAGCCGTTGCCGTCAACGCTATGATAGGTAATTTGTCATTTATGGACTCTATGATCGTCCGAATCTTTCTGTATTCAGGCCTAAAGTCGTGCCCCCATTCTGAGATACAATGTGCCTCGTCGATCGCAACAAAAGAGATATTGGCCTGCTTTAAAAAATTTAAATTTTCTTGCTTATTTAGCGATTCAGGCGCGATATACAATAACTTAACTTGGCCATTAATCACCTCGCTTTTCACCCGATTAATTTCAGCACGAGTTAAAGAAGAATTTAAAAACTGCGCATTGATGCCAAAGGCAACCATTTGGTCCACTTGATTTTTCATCAAGGCAATCAGCGGTGAAATAACAATCGCCGTGCCTGGCAAGACAATGGCGGGCAGTTGATAGCAAAGAGATTTACCCGCGCCCGTAGGCATTAATACAAAACTATTATTTCCCTTTAATGTATTTTGAATGATAGCTTCCTGCTCCCCTCGAAACTGACTAAACCCAAAGGTTTTTTTCAGTTCTTTACTCAGTAATTCTTTTGTTATAGTAATCGGCATATAATTTAAGTCGGCTGAATTGTTTTGTCCTTTTGTTTTTTTAAGATTTATTTTAAACCTTCAAAAAAAACCTTCTAATTTTGAAATTAATCAAAAATATCCAATACACAGCAAAAAAGATTAGTAATTAAGGTTGAGTCCAATTTTATCACGAAATGACGCTATCAACGTCCATTTAAAATGGAAAAATCAACTCGAATTGGGGTATTTGTTGTGGCCTAACGCATTCTGTTTGAGGACTGTACTAGCATTTCATCTTTTCTGATGAGCCGATTGGCTATCATATTTGCTAGTAATGCGACCACCATCGCATAAAATCCGAAGCCATAGGCTCCTTGGTTTTCCGGTTCAAATACAGGCATGGCTTGTTTGAAAATAATCCAAAAAGTATAGGCCATCGAACCGGCTATTAATAATGAATTTACTAGACCCAGGGTCATTTGGCGCATTCTGTTTTTAAACGAAAATAGTATGAGTATTGTCAAAAGGGTAGATGCAATGAGCAATAGGGCAAGGACAATATGGGAATGTTCATTGACCAAGGCCCCATTTTGAGAAATGGTCCAGTGGGTATTAGTCAATTCCGCACTTTGTCCTGAAATACCTGTTTTTGTCCATATAGGCCAACCATATCCTACGAAGCTTTGCGCTAAAACAACGATGGCTAAAAAAATGGATTGTGGTCTTTGTATCATGTTAAATCTTATTTTTAATATGCAAAATTAATTATTTTCTTGAAATTGTTTGGCCGCAATTTTAGCGGATGACAGGCATAATGGGATTCCTCCTCCTGGATGGACACTTCCTCCTACCCAATACAAATTTTTAATTGCTGACCTGTAATTGGGATGTCTTAAAAACGCCGCAAATTTATTATTGGACGCATTTCCATACAGTGCACCACCGGAAGAGGAAGTTCTACTTTCAATCGACCGTGGGTCTAATATATCTTCGGCCACAATGTAGGGCGCAACATCTATTCCTAAGCATTTTGAAAGTTTTTGAATGACATTAGCCTTTGTTTTTTGAACCAAATCATCCCAATCCTGTCCCTCATTAGCGGGAGCATTGATTAAAATGAACCAGTTTTCACATCCGTCGGGGGCATCCTCAGTCGCTACTTTGCTCGAGATATGAAGGTAAATCGTAGGGTCATCGAACAATGTTTTTTCCTCAAAAATATGTTTGAATTCCTCCTGGTAATGATCTGAAAAGAAAATATTATGAACCCCTACGGCATCAAACTTTCGATTTACCCCCCAGTAAAAAATAATCCCAGAACTTGAGCGTTCTTGATTCAAAAGCTTTTTTGGGGATTGAATTTGGGGCAATAATTTTTTATAGCTTGGCCTAATGTCCATATTACTAGCCACATGATCAAATGAAAATATACCTTTGGCTGTTTTTATCCCTACGGCTCGCTGACCCTCTGTGACAATTTCCTCCACTTTCTCATTCATCCTAAATTCGACACCTAATTCCTTGGCCAATCGGCATAGTGAGTTGGTAATGGAAATCATGCCCCCTACGGGCATAAATGCGCCGATGTTGTATTCTAAATTAGGAATAACGGATAATGTCGCAGGGGTTTGATAGGGATTCGAGCCATTATAGGTGGCATATCGATCAAATAACTGAACCGTTTTTGGATGTTTAAATCGTCGCGCATGGTAGGCATGCATGGTTGAAAATAGTCCCAAATTAGGGATGTTCAAATAGCCCCTCATGGCCTTTTTACTGGTCCACGTGCTTAGGTCTTGAAGTGAATTTTCTAAAAATAATTCACTAATGATTTCATATTTATCTTGGAGTCCCTTTAAAAATTCAGCCACATTGGCCTCCTCTTCACCTAAAACTTTGGCCATTTCGGAGGCGGTTTCTTGTGCATCCGCATGGGTGCTAAGCTGAGTTCCATCTGTCCAAAAGTATTTGCAAATTTCTGGCAATCGTATGTAATTAAAATAATCTCTTGGGTTTTTCCCAGCGAGCTCAAAGAGTTCATCCACGAGCTTGGGCAAAGTAAAGAGCGAAGGACCCGCATCGAAGCGGTATCCACTTAAATCAATTTGAGATAATTTACCTCCTGGATATTCATTGGCTTCAAATACAACTACTTTTTGGCCTAAACAAGCCATGCGAATAGCTAATGCAATCCCGCCAATACCTGAACCGACTATTCCAAAGTGAGCCATTAATCTGTAAAAATTTCAAAGCACTAAATTAAGGATTTAAAGAATAAACAGCTAAATGTTTTTCCCTCAATCCAATTTCAGTAATTTTGCACAAATTTAATTGGCAGAAGAAAATATGTTAAGATCACACACGAACGGAGAATTGCGGATCACAGAGGTAGGTCAAGAAGTGACTTTATGTGGCTGGGTTCATAAATCAAGAGATAAAGGGGGGATGATTTGGGTGGATTTAAGAGACCGTTATGGCATAACGCAGTTGATGTTAGAGGAAGGGAAATCGAGTCCTGAGGCACTTGCCATGGCAAGGGGCTTAGGTCGCGAATTTGTGATTGAGGCTGTAGGTGTAGTGGTGGAGCGATTAGCTAAGAATGATAAATTACCTACGGGAGATATTGAAATAAAAATCAAAAACATACGCATTTTAAATCCTGCAAAACTTCCACCTTTTTTAATTGAGGATGAAACGGATGGAGGAGACGATATTCGAATGAAATATCGGTATTTAGATTTACGAAGAAATCCGATTCGTGAGAGTCTGCGCTTGCGTCACCAAGTGGCGAGGGAGGTTCGTAATTACTTAGATAATAAGGATTTTATTGAGGTGGAAACCCCCGTGTTGATTAAGTCAACACCCGAGGGTGCTCGAGATTTTGTCGTTCCGTCTCGGATGAATCCAGGCGAATTTTATGCCCTTCCTCAATCTCCACAGACATTTAAGCAATTATTGATGGTGTCTGGATTCGATCGCTATTACCAATTGGTCAAATGTTTTAGGGATGAAGATTTGCGCGCAGATCGCCAACCAGAATTCACACAGATTGATTGTGAGATGTCTTTTGTGGAGCAAGAAGACATATTAAATATGTTTGAAGGGTTGATTCGACATTTGTTTTTGCAGGTTAAGAAAATCGATATTGGCACCGTGTCTAGGATGACCTACGCGGATGCGATGAAATGGTATGGTTCCGATAAGCCTGATATTAGGTTTGACATGAAATTTGTCGAATTTAAGGCCGAAGGGGTGGATTTGACATCTGGGAAAGATTTCCAAGTATTTGATTCTGCCAATACAGTGGTGGGAATTTGTGTCAAGGGCGCCGCGGAGTATACCCGTAAGCAATTGGACGAGTTGACCGATTTTGTACGCCGACCGCAAATAGGTGCGAAAGGATTAATTTATGCGCGCGTTCAACCTGATGGCATTGTAAAATCTTCAGTAGATAAATTTTATAGTGAAGAAGATCTTGCCACTTGGGCAAAGGCTTGTCACGCTGAACCTGGCGATTTGATTTTAATCTTATCAGGGGATGGCGATAAAGTACGTAAGCAGTTGAACGAATTGCGATTAGAAATGGGGACAAGGTTAGGCTTGAGAGATCCAGATAATTACCAAGTTCATTGGGTTGTCGATTTCCCATTATTAGAATATGGGGAAGAGGAAGATCGCTGGTTTGCGATGCATCATCCATTTACTAGTCCAAAACCAGAGGATATTCCTTTGATGGAGGCTGGTGATTTCGGAAAAGTGAGAGCAAACGCCTACGATTTAATCATTAATGGCGTGGAAGTAGGAGGTGGATCGATTCGTATTTTCCAAAAAGATTTGCAATCCAAGATGTTTGAAGTTTTAGGATTTTCTCCTGAAGAAGCTAAAGCTCAATTCGGATTTTTATTAGATGCATTTGAGTATGGTGCACCTCCACATGGTGGCTTGGCTTTTGGATTTGACCGATTATGCTCATTGTTTGGGGGTACTGATTCGATTCGGGATTATATTGCATTCCCTAAAAACAATGCGGGCCGAGATGTCATGATTGACTCGCCTTCCCCCCTCGCTCAAGCTCAGCTAGACGAGTTAAAAATAAAAACAAATTTGTAAAAAAAAGGCCTGAATTTTCAGGCCTTTTTCATTTATTCAAATTCGTATTTAAAGACAGGGCTTTCCCATTCCCCAGCGGAAATATTCACCACTTCTTTTATTTCACCTTTATGAATGTCAAAAACCCATCCATGCAAATGAGGTAATTGACTATATTTCCATGCTTTTTGAACAATCGTTGTCTTGGCCAAATTCTGAATTTGTTCTTTAACGTTCAATTCCACCATTGCATTAAAGCGAGATTGTTCATCTCCAATGGCCTGCAACTCATCATAGTGTTTTTCATAAACTTCTTTGATATTTCTTAACCATTTATTGATTAAACCAAAGTCTTTATTGGTCATGGCAGCTTTTACGCCCCCACAATTATAATGGCCACATACGATAATATGCCTAATTTTTAAAACTTCTACGGCATATTGCAATACAGATAAAAGGTTCATATCAGTATGAACTACCATATTTGCCACATTTCGGTGTACAAAAATTTCACCTGGATCTGCATGAGTAATTTCTTCGGCCGGCACCCTAGAATCAGCACAACCAATCCATAGAAATAGTGGATTTTGATCCTTAGATAAATCGTCAAAATAGTGCTCGTCCACTTCAAGGCGCTCGCTAGCCCATGCCTTGTTACTTAGAAGTAGTTTTTTATATTCTTTCATTTTTATTTTTGTTTTTGTTTAAAATCAACATCAATGCCACGTTCTTTGGCTGTTGACATAAATTCAGTAATTAATAATTTAATATCATGGTCCATGAAGTGTACTTTTGATGCGTCAATATAGACCTCCGAACCCGTAGGTATTTTCCGAAATGTTTCCTTTAATGACATTTTATGAAGGAAAGTTACATCTTTTTGGAATTTAATTAATACCTCATTTCCATTATGGAAGACAGAAAAAACAGATTCAAAATTGGTTAGGACCACAAAAATCAACCCAATAAACGTACCTATAAAAATTCCCCATAATAAATCTATGGCTACAACGGCTATGATTGTTGAGATGAACGGAATCCACTGTTTCCAACCTTCTGAAAATACTTTTTTGAATTCTTTGGGATGGGCTAATTTATACCCAGTAAATAATAAGATGCTAGCCAAACATGACAGAGGAATCTTATTTAAATAAAGAGGTAAAAAAAGTACCGCGACCAATAATAATAAACCATGTATGAAGCTGGACATCCGAGTTTTTCCACCTGAATAGACGTTTGTTGAAGATCGAACGATCACAGAAGTAATAGGTAATCCGCCCAATAAGCCACTCGTTAAATTTCCTACTCCCTGAGCGACCAATTCCCTGTCGGCAGATGAAATTCTTTTTAAAGGGTCTAGCGAATCAATGGCCTCCAAAGAAAGCAATGTTTCTAAACTGGCCACAATGGCAAGTGTGATGGCAATGGAATAGATAGCAGGATTTGTCAAATAATTCCAATCCGGTCTGGCAAGTCCACCAGCTAATTCGCCAATAGAATTGAATATAGGCAAGTTAACCATGTGCTCTTGGGAGTTGCCTAAATACAAGTCTGGGGAATATATTTTTAGCATTTCATTCGTTAGCACTCCGATTAAAACCACACACAAGGAAGCAGGAACTGCCGTTAAAAACGTAATTTTTCGGATGATCCAGGGCCAAGAAAACAAAATGATCAGCCCTGAAAATGCGATGATAAATGCTCCTGGCTTTAAGGTATTAAAAGCCGATAAGATTTCAGAAAATGTATTTTGTCCGTCAGAACTTTGAGTAAACTCAAACTCTCCTATAAAGTCCAAATCATCTCCAATCGCATGAGGAATTTGCTTTAAAATAATAACAATTCCTATGGCAACTAGCATACCACGAATCACGGAAGAAGGGAAAAAGCTCCCAATCTTGCCTAATTTTAGTACACCTAATACCACCTGGATAAGGCCTGCTAAAATAACAGCCACCAAAAACCCTTGAAACGAACCTAGTGTTGCAATGGCATTTGCTACAATGATGGTAAGTCCAGCTGCTGGACCACTGACAGATAATTCAGACCCCGAAATGAGGGTGACTACAACACCCCCCACAATTCCAGCAATCAAGCCTGCCATTAAGGGCGCTCCTGAGGCGAGCGCAATTCCAAGACACAAAGGCAATGCTACTAAAAAAACAGCAATACCTGATTTCCAATCACCTGAAATGATTGCTTTAATATTAGAAGTAATATTCATATTGATTAGTTAAATTTTTTTTAAAATGAATTTTGTTAATCAATATCAAGGTCTGGAGGGGTAAATTGAGGTTTTAAAAATGGCTTTGAAAGCCTAGGTTGCGAATGTATTGAAATTAAATTCTCTAAAAAATGTATGGGAGTAAATGGAGTTTCTTTTTTTGAAAACACACACTTTAATTTAAATTCATCGTCATCATTTACTTCGTCTTCTTCTTCCTCTTCAGCATTGTTGGGTGTATTTATTTGAATCGCTGAACCATGTGCATGATAACTTTCTTCCGTATGCCAGGTGAATGTAGCATTATGAGCATTTGGAATGGCAGATTGAGCTTCTTTGGAATAAAGCATCATTCCAAAAGACCAAAGCAAAACCATAAACAAATAAAATACTTTCATTAATCGAATTTTTGATTATTCTGATAGATAATTTTCCCTTGAGAATCTCGCTCCACCATTAATATGGGTTCCGATGCATCAAATTTATCTTTTCCATATCGCCACTCTTTTTTCAATCTTCCTCCTGTGCCGAATTCGTAATATTCACGCCAACGGCCTATTCTTGTTGAGTCATCAAATTTACCATCTTCTTTTAAATTACCACTCGGATAAAAAGAAAAATAATTGCCTCTTGTTTTCCCATAAAAATTAGGGACCACTTGTTTGATTTTCTTTTTAGCGTCGTCATGATAGGTAATATTTGAGCCAGCTAAAAAGCCACGGTCATAATATACCTTAGTCTCTAACTCATTTTCAGGCCCAAAAGTTTCCCAGCGACCATCTTTTGTTCCCATAAAGAAAAATCCTTGTTCAATGATGACATTATTGACTACCTTTTTAAACGGTCCATGGCAGATTTGTGCGGTTTTGTTATCTTTAATGGATGAGTTTACGATACGGGATTGATTTGGGTCAAACCACCAGATTTCTTGGGCATATGTGCTAAGTGATTCATCTTCTACAAATTTGACCACATTTATTTCCTCCACCGTACTTCGATTTCCGCTCCCATATTGACCTAAGCGTCGATCCGTTTTTATGTTGGCATACTCGTCTTTAACAACCAATTTTTTCTTGATTTTCCTCGTTGCGATACTGGCTTTTACCCCAATGTCTTTAATCCCCATTTCTTCAATAAATGCGCGGCTTTCCTTTTTCCAATCCGCACTTTCTTGCTTAATTTTATCTACGCTATTTTCTAATCCAGTGGATAGCCTTCCCCCTAAAATTCCTTTGGATTTAACAGTTGTGTCGATTACCGGTTTTTTATTGGATATAATGGCATTATTCTGACCGCAGGCGATTGAGCATACGAAACAAAAAAACAAAATATGTAATTTTCGAATAATCATGTTTGCATTAACGCACAGATCGCTATAAAATTTCTCAAAATTAGAAATTAAAATGATTAGATGCGTGATAATATGTAATTTGCTTAAATTTTAAAATGTTGTTGGATTAAAAATAGTTTTGCATTGGAAAAAGAGTCTAAAATATATGTAGCTGGCCATCGAGGAATGGTTGGGTCCGCGATCGTTAGAAAATTAACATCTCTGGGGTATACTAATTTATTGACCCGGACATCATCTGAATTGGATTTAAGAAATCAGCAAAAAGTCACAGACTTCTTTGAAGTTGAGAAGCCTGAATACGTGTTTTTAGCTGCAGCAAAAGTAGGAGGCATTGTAGCGAATAACACCTATAGAGCCGATTTTTTATATGAAAATTTAGCGATTCAAAACAACATTATCCATGGGTCATATCTGAATAAAGTTAAGAAATTAATGTTCTTGGGTTCTTCTTGCATTTACCCTAAACTTGCACCACAGCCACTTAAGGAATCCTATTTATTGAG
>Ga0222712_10006563_pt1 | contig 11473 bp, 16 predicted proteins | sample C33_657DmetaG_FD_165043 | JGI IMG/M metagenome (GOLD analysis project Ga0222712, IMG submission 165043) | Estuarine water microbial communities from San Francisco Bay, California, United States - C33_657D | ecosystem: Environmental > Aquatic > Marine > Unclassified | place: USA: California... | reverse complement strand
AAACAAAAGATTTTTGAATTTAAACAAAGACGAAAATTCAATAAAAAATTAAAAGAACTTAAGAAAAGAGATCCATTTATATATAAACATTAATTTCAAGTATGTGATTAGAGATCGATATGTTATTTCTTTAGTTGCTGTCGGCGAATTCTATATTAAAGAAATAATACCACATTATGAGTATTTTAAAGGTCTTGGTTTAGATGTTAAAATTTTAACCGACAATCCGTCATATTTTAATATTGATGATACTATCCTATACACCAAATCGATTTTTAATTATTTTGATAAAATCTATCATTCGTTAGACTTACTAAAACAATATAATAAAACTATAATATATCTTGATGGTAGTGCGAGTATTGATTTTATAAATCTAACCAATCAGATAACTAATTCAAAAGACCCTTTCATTTATTTAGAAAATTGGCCAGCCGGGAATTTTTCTAATTACAAAGATGAGAAGTGTTTTAGATTTTTAATTGAATATCTTAATTATCTAAATTTAAAATTAGAAAATTACCCAACAATCTCAGAAAAAGTTATGGTCTTTAATGAGACATTGGATCATGAATTAATTAAGTATGAATTAGAAAAAATACAACCGGTATTCGATTATACCTCATTAATGAATGACATGACTTACACGAAACCATTTGTAGTGAGCGGCGCCGAAGGATTGGCGTTATCGATAATTCTGACTAACAATAATATACCCTTTTCAAAATTAGATTCACATGAAAATAATCAGATGTCTTTGGGGTAAAGAAAATCACCAATTTAAAGAAAAGGATTTAGAGTTTTATCATAAGGAATGTCATGTCGCTAAATCCAACGATGAACGTTTTGGATTAGATAATCAAATGGTTATCGTCTGGGATAATGTTAATTGTGAATTATTAGAGAAAATGGGGTACCCATACTATTACATGGGGGAAAGTGATAATGTTAAGATTGAACTTAATTTTATATACAAAATTTATGCATTAAAAAGGGCTATGGAAATGTATGATGAAATCCTATTCTTAGATTGGGATTTTTATATACAGAAACAATTAGATGATGATTTTTATAATTTGTTACGAAATAAAGGAGATGTCCAAGTACCGTTATATTTCTATCCAAAAGAACTATTAGATTTGTTTAAAAAAATGGATGAACCAAATAAAGAAATCTCTAATTATTATAATTCATTGTATCATCAAATGATGATACATTCTAAATGGAGGTTTCAGGAAGGGGTGACCATACCTAATGCAGGTTTCATATATTGTAAAGATAAAGAATTATTTTCCAAGATTTTAGATATTCAAGAAAAATATAACATTACAACAAATATTGAAGAAATATGTTTAATGATATATTTTAATAGTTTTATTTTTAATTTGGACGAGTATCTTCAAAAGATAGAACCAGTAGTTTGCCACGGTAAAGTTAGTGACGAAATGATGGGTAAACAATTTATATTGAATAACTACACAAACGAGAAATTGAACAAAAAATTATATTTTATCCATATTTGATTTTTCCAAAAAATATCATTATATTAAGAGTTATGATATATTGGTTAACAGGACAACCTGGCTCTGGTAAAACAACCTTAGCGTCATGGATTCAATCGAGCTTCCCAAATAAATCTATGATTATTGATGGGGATGATATTCGTGAGATTTTTGTAAATAAAGATTATTCCGAAGAAGGAAGAAAAAAGAATATCGAAAAGGCTCAAATATTATCTAAGTTTTTACATCATAAGGGATTTACCGTTATTGTTGCATTGGTTTCACCATATAGAGACCAAAGAGAAGAGTTTAAATCTGATATGGGGGAAAATATTGTTGAGATATTTGTCCATACAACAAATGAAAGAGGTAGAGAAAAATTCCATGTAATTGATTACCAAGAACCTATTGAAAATTTTATTGACTGTGACACAACAAATAGTAGTGAATATCAGACATTCCTAACATTAAGAAGAAAAATAAATATATGAAAAAATATGCAATGTACATTGGCCGATGGCAAAATTGGCATAAAGGGCACGAATGGTTAATTCGTCAACAAATGGACAAAGGAAAAAATGTGTGGGTTGCTATTAGAGACGTTCCACAAGATGAGAACAATCCTAAGACCGCACAAGAGGTTTTAGTTATGTTACAAAATGAACCATTCTTTCAACAAAATTGGGGTAAATTATACGTGTCGATTATACCTGATATCGAATCAGTTAATTACGGTAGAGGAGTTGGGTATGAGGTAATATACCATGAACCACCAGCCGAAATTGCTGCAATAAGTGGAACAGCAATTAGAACTGGTCACATGACACCAGATGGTGAAACTAAAGAATAATGAGGATATGTGTAGTATCGACCGGAAGAGCAGGGTCAACATCACTATATAATTTAATAAAAGATCATTTAGGTAGTGAATACTACACTATTACGGAACCATTCAACGAAAAAATTGGAGAAATTAAACCAAATCAATTTGAAATCATTACAGAAAATGTAAATGTGTTGATAAAAACTATTACTAATCAAAAACCTATTGATAAAACGGATGAATTTATTGATGATTGGATATTTGATTTTTTTGATAAAGTAATTTTATTAGATAGATTAAATCAAAAAGAACAGGTTGAGAGTTTTGCTTACTTAACACATACCAACAATAAGTTTTGGCACACCAAACAGGTATACAGGATGTCAGTGGTTCCTAAAGAAATAATCAATGAATGGCAGGATAAGTTATTGTATAGTAAAAAAACAATCAATGATTATTCAAAAAAACATAATAAGAAAATATACTACTATGAAGATATCTTCATAAATAAAAATACAGAAACAATAAAAGAAATTTTTGAATACTTAGAAATAGATTTAAAAAATGAGTTAGTGGATGAGTGGATCTTTTCAGAAGAAAAAAAAGTAAGAATAAACGAAATTAATAGAAAATTATTATAATGGTTCAAGTTAAAAGACATATTGCCAAAGCAATATCATATAGATTTATCGGAACGTTACAAACAACAATAATCGGTTATATTTTTACCGGTAGTTTTGTGATTGCATCATCAATGGGAGTTGTTGAGATGTGTATTAAACCTTTAATTTATTTTTTACATGAAAGATTGTGGTATAAATGGATAAAATTCGGTTTAAAAAAGAATAGTAGTGAACAGTAATGAAATTATTGTTATTGATGAATTTTTAGATAATGTAGATGACATTAGAAAAGAAGCGTTAACCTTAAATTATACTAAATCTTTACCTGAAAGTAATGGATGGAAAGGTTTTAGATGTTTGGTAGAAAATCCCCTTACGAACGAATTACAAAAAAAAATCGAATCTAAATTAGTAGAAACCAACTCAAAATTTAAAGATTCTGAAATTAGGTGTTATTTTCATTATACATTAAGTGAAAATAATCTTAATACAAATAAGATACATAGAGATTCGAATTCCGATTATGCTGGTGTTTTATACCTTACACCAAATCCCGAAAGTAATAGTGGAACATCATTTTTTAACGATAATGGTGATGAAACGTATTATCTTGAAAATATTTATAATAGATTGGTTATCTACCCATCAAGTGAATGGCATTCATTAAAAAAATCATTTGGTGACACCATCGAAAATGGTAGATTAACGTTTACAATATTTTGTAAATTAAAAATAAAAGATACAAAATCATTAATATGAAAAAAGTGGTTGTAATTGGTGGGGGTACTGCAGGTTGGTTAACGGCATTATGTGTTGAAAAATTTTGGGAGAACACGAATGTGACCTTAATTGCTAGCTCTAAAATTGGGATATTAGGTGCAGGAGAGGGAACCACCCCGAATTTTCCCGGTATAATATCAAGACTAGCAATAAACGAAGAGGATTTTATTCAAAGGACAGGATGTACCAAAAAATATGGAATTGATTTTGTTAATTGGAGGGGGGATAATCATAGATTCAATCATAATTTTCAAAAAGATGAGAGACAGTATGCATTTCATTTCGATGCCTCATTAGTTGCTCAATATTTTCAAGAAGTTGGTTTAAAAAGAAATATAAAACATATTGATTCTTTTGTTAAAGGGTTTAATGAAAATGAAAACGGGATCACCCAAGTTATATTAGAAGATAGTACTACTGTTGATTGTGATTTTATATTTGATTGTAGTGGATTTCAAAGACTGGTAATTGGTAAACACTTCAAAACTGAATGGATATCATATAAAAAGGACTTACCTTGTGATTCCGCTTTTGCGTTTTTTCTTCCACAAACCAATCCAAATATCGGAAAAGAAAAAACTTGGACTAAAGGTATATCAATGAAAAATGGTTGGATTTGGGGTGCACCGTTACAACACAGATGGGGTTGTGGATATGTTTACAGTAGTCTACATGCAACATTTGAGGAGGTTTTAAAGGAGACTGAAGAATATTATCAACAACCAATTAATGTTGTTAAACAATTTAAATTCGACGCTGGTACTTATGAAAAATTTTGGGTTAAAAATTGTGTTGCAATAGGTTTAGCTGGTTCTTTTTTGGAACCATTAGAAGCAACTTCACTAATGACAACGATAATGTTTATAAAATGTTTAATGAATTTTAATTGGGATGAAAAACATAGAGATGAATTTAATGGTAGAATGTTAAATGTAAATGAACAAAACATGTTATTTATTAGACATCACTATCATTGTGATAGAGACGATACACAATTTTGGAGAGATATAAAGAGTAACCCCCAACCTCAAAAATTATTAGACTTATATGATGAAAATGGTAGATTTATTAGTTTAAGAAATTATGATTTAGATAAACGTTTCACATACGATGGGAACTCAGCATGTATTTTTAATTGGGGTAGTTGGTTTACGGTACACAAAGGTAAATCTAACTTATATAAAGAAATTATTTAATGAAAATATTAGTTATCTCATTACCAAGAACAGGATCAACCTCGTTTTCAAAGGATTTAGCACAAAAAAATAATTTAAAATTTGTTTTTGAACCATTTGCACCATTGGCAAAACAATTTAATAAATTAAAAAATTTTGAAACTGATTACACTAAAAATAATATAGTTGTTAAAACTTTGGTTAATGATGAATATGATGTTAAATGGTTTATTGATTTATCTAAAGAATTTGACCAAGTTTATTTATTAAGTAGGAGAGACTTAAAAGCCTGTGTTGAAAGTTGGTCCTACTTGAGTTACAAAAGAAATGAAACACCAGGATTCGATTTCGAAACCGAATATTATTGGGAAAAAACACCAAATTATGATGAAGCCGAAGAACAAATTCTTAGGTGGAATAGTAAATTAGAATTAATTGCTACAAAATTAAATCAAAAGATAATATATTATGAAGACATATTTGGTTATAACAATAATAAACTAAGAAAGGGTGATAAGAAATCTAATACAAGACTCATATAACAAAATTTTCAATCGTCTATACGAAATAACCGATGGTAAGGTTATATTAAGTGGGTCCTTGTCTTTGAAACTACAAAACATCATTAATAGAGACGTTAACGATTTAGATGTTACTTTTTTACATAGTGATTGGGAGGTGTATAGTAAAACAATAAAAGATTTATTTCGGGTTTATCCCGGCGTTCAAATCAGATGTGGGGAACTCGAATATGATGTTTACACTTGTTTTGATAAGGTAACCAAGTTAAATGAGTTTCATTTGTTCGTTAACTATGGTAAAGATGTTTATGTAACTTTTAATAACATTAGGGTTTTTAATCCTAAAATACAACTAATGGATAAAGAAATAATAATGAAAAATGGTCAAGACACAAATAAACATTCACAAGATATCATTTTGATAAAAAATTATTTAGATGAAAAATAAAAAGGGTGTCTTTATATGTGGAAGTGGGGGTAGTGGTAAAAGTACTATAGCAAAAACCCATTTTTCTGAATTTACAATCATTGATGTTGATTTAATTTACGAACAAGAGTTAGTTAATAATAATTTGGGGTTAAATGTCAAAAACTTCAATAATGAACAAAATATAATCGCACAAAATCTATTTGAGAAATCAAAAAAACTAAATGATCAGAAGTTTGATACTGCAGTAGAAACCGGTCAAAATATTGTTATAGACTCAATCGGTCGAAATCCTGAAATAATACTACACCAAAGAGAATTATTAGAAAAAATGGGTTATGAAACGTACATGATTATGGTTTATGCCGAATTGGAAACATGTATAAATCGGGTCGAATCCAGAAATAGGGTCTATAGTCAAAATATAACAATTGATAGTTGGTATCTTTCCTACTCTAATATCTCTATTTATAATAGAGAGTTTAATAGTCGATTTATGTTAATTTATAATGATGACACTAATTGGAAAGACAAACTTAAAGTATTTATATATAAAAAAACCGATAAAAAGGATATAATTTAACTGAAAAACATATGAAAAGTGTACTAATTGGTGCGGACATACTTAAACTAGAAAATGAGTATAAATTATTAGAAATTAATACGGATGCGGATTTATTCTTACCCGATATCCCTTATTTGGATTTGAACCCTTTGTTCACCTACTTAGAGGAAAACTCCTACACCAAACTGGTGATTATATATAAAAAAAGACATATTGCACCAGACGTCATCGACCTATTCCAATCAAAATGTAATGAAAAATCAATTACATTAGATACAATTCTTATAATGAATAATAGTGTTACTGTACCTTCTATAATTGAGGAACCTAATACATTTTATTTAAGATGTGCATATGACGTTACTGCTATTATAGACGACACTTATTGTAGAGATAAATCTGAAGTTGTAAAATTACTACACGATTCAGGAAACGAATCAATTTTACCAAAAACACATGTTAAATACACAGGAGATAATACGATATTGGATAACCTAACAAATCTAATCAACAACGGACTTTCACCAAATGTTATTGCTAAAAAAATACTTCCCGATTTTGATAGGTTAAGTTTTCCAGCTTTTTATAATGTAACGTCAACAGAAGAATTAGACACACTTAAAACAACAATGCCTGATAATGTTATGTTACAAGAATATAAGATTAATGGTAATCTTAGTCCCGATGGACAAATTAGTGATGTCATAAGAATGACGGTTGTTTTATTATCCGATATTGAAACTATTATTCCTTTAGGAATTACAATAACGAACAACCAATTACCATTAGACACTAGTAAAATTACTTACACAGGTAATAAATTAGACGATAAATGGAAACCGATGTATTTTTCAAATCCAAATTTATTAGGTACCGGTGTTCCTGGTTTTTATGAAGTCATCAAAATTGTTGATGGTAATGAAGTAACAACTACAATTGAGAATTTAGTTGCTGGAGACGTTATTAAATCGGTTAGGTTATCAGACCTAAGTGTTGATGCAAGTATGCAAGAAACTATGAATTGGTCAGCAAGTGGTAGTTTAAATGATATTGTTAATTATGAAACAGCATCGGTGCATTTTATAACAAAAACACCATACCAAGGATGGTTGACAAACATTGAATATGGTAATAACGAAGTAAGTGGGTCATCTTTATTAGGTAGTAGTGAAATATTATTAATCAGTAGTTCAATTAGTGGAAGTATTGTTTTTGAAACTGCATATGAAACGACTTTAAACGATTCAGTTATTACTACTAAAAATCTAATGTTACCAATTACAAATAAAGAAAATGTTTGGTACTCTGGTAGTATTGTAATATTGGATATTGAACCTACCGACGTTTTTGTTGCGGGAACAGCAACAAACGAAATAACCAGAAACACTGTAGGTAACGTATTATTACACAACAAATGTAACTGGTCAGGATTCTGTTGTTTTGTAAATGGTACAAAGATTTCAACCGAAAATGGAGATGTCTTAATAGAAGATATTAAAGTTGGTGATTTAGTTTGGTCATATAATTTTGAAACACAAACAAAAGAACTTAAGAAGGTTTTACAAGTTGTTGCACCAATGCATGACGATATTGTTGAAGTAGGGTTTAGTAATGGTATCACAAATAAAAATACGTTTGATCATCCATATTATACAATTGAGGGAAGTTTAACATCCTATTTACCTAAAAAAACTAAAGAATGGTATAATGGTGAAGTAAATCAACTTTCAGTTGGAACAACCTGTTTAGATGAAAATAACAATAATGTGGAGGTAACCTCAATTACTGAAAACCTAAACAATGTACAAACATACACATTGTTTGTTGAAGATAATAAAAACTTCTATGCTAATGGTATATTAGTTTATGATGAAGAAAAATAAAACTGAAATAAAATGAATATAAAAACATCAGCAACAGTTGCAGATAAAACGGCCTCATTAAACTTACTACAAATTTTATTTGCAGCAATTAGAGCTAAACATTCTTAATTAAATTAATATGAATAGATTGTGGGTTTTTGGTGATAACTCATCTTCTATTTTCGGTAGAACAAAAGAAAGACGATTCGAATATTATAAAAGATATCGAAACGGTAACTTTCCAATTTCTTGGTCAGAATTATTATCAAACAAACTTAGTTTTAAGTTAAACAATTATGCGGTTGGTGGACAATCTAACTATGATATTTTTGAATGGTTTTGTAAAATTTCACCTAATTTCCAACAGAACGATGTTATTTTAATTGGTTGGTCAAACATTCAAAGGTTTAGATTGTATGATGAATACAGTAATGATTATATTAGTATTCGACCAAACGCTTTAACACATTCAAATGTACCAAATTTATTAAATGGTGTGTCTTTAGAATCTATAAATGAAATATTAAATAATAGATTAAATAAGAAGTGGATTGAGGAAGTTAATAATTGGGAAATTCTAATAAAAAGTTATTGTGATTTAAAAAAATGTAAAGTTTTTTATTGGTCTTTTGATAAGAATTTAAATAAAGAAAATTACATAGGTGGTTCACATTCTGATTTCAGAGAATATTTGATTTCTATTGGTGCAGAAGACATAACTAAAGAGACAAATGGGTTATTAAAAGACGATAATTTCGGAGAAAGAGGACATCAAATACAGTCGAATTATTTTTTAAATTATTTAAATGACCATATTACAAATTGATAATAGATTCATAGTACCTCTAAAATGTGGATCAAGATTTTTAAGAAAAAATAATTGGGATGTTAGGGGTATAGATATGATGGGGGATGGTTGGGAAAATTTTAAAAATCTTAATTGGGATGTGATAATTTTAAGAAATCCTAAAGATCATTTAAAAAGTGCACTTCATACAGAATTATTAAGTTTATGGAATGGACATAAAAATTGGTCAAAATATAATGAAAGAGATTTAATCGATATGTTATTAACCGAATGTGGAACAACACATTGGTCAGGTGTATTAAATAAAGTTTTATATCAGACTTGGTTAGATATGGGTAAAAAACCTAAACCTTTAAAATTAGAAAACTTATCTTTATTTTTATCTTTAGACAATATTGACATACCTAAATTCGATATAAATCATTATAGATTTAGATACTTTAACAAATGGGAAACCCCTGATTCGGTTTTTAATTATGTAAAAAACAAATATCCGAACGAGTTAAATGTTATGTTAGAAATGGCTGAAAATGATGAGTTTTATTATAATAAGTTTAATTTTTTAAACTTTGAAAAAAGATTAATATGAGTAAACTTTGGACATTCGGAGATAGTTTCACTTTTGGACATGGATGTAGACCTTTTTTAAAAGGAAGTAATGTTATAAATGAAGTTTATTATACGAACTATATTGATTTATCAAAACCCATATGGGCGGAATACCTCTCTCAAAAATTAAATTTAGAACTTTTAAATTTAGGTTTAAATGGTGCGAGTAATGAACTAATTTTAGATAAAGTGTTTGATAACATTAACAATTTAAAAAAAGAGGACCTAATAATAATCCAAATTTCTACAAGTGGAAGATATGATTTTCCTTTTTTTAAAGAAAAAAAATTACTCGGTGGATGGGGTAAAGAAGAAAGAGATTTTATATATGACCCCAACAATAAATCACCATACTTTCTAAAAACTGTTTTTAATACCACAATTACGAAAAATTATGAAGATGTAGGAGAAAATGCTCTACTATTCTCAACAGAAAATGTAGTAAATGAAAATTTAAAATTAACAAAAGAAAAGTATGATTTAATTAAATCTTTTTTCGTAGAATTTATTTCAACTAAAAAATATTATGAAAGACAAGTTTGGAGGTTTGTTAAATTATCAGAATTTTTACTTTCATTAGGTTTTAATGTTTTTATGATACATGAGGATTTTTGGCCAACAACTTGTGAAAAACCTAAAAATCTCATTTCAACCAGTGAGGATGGTATTTTACATAAAATAATAAGAGATAAACACACCATCATGCATGACACCAATAAAATTATTATGGATTATCATCCTAGTTATGATGGACATATTGCAATAGGTGAAGATATATTAAAACATATAAATGAAAATACTAATCTATACAACACATAGAACAGGATCAACTTCATTAGCTGAATTACTTATGTCTCATTATGGTTGTGATTACCATAGAGGAAGTCTACTATTCCCCCAACCCGAAAACATCATTATTAAAATAACACCAGCCGAATTTAGGTATGAAGTTATAAAAGACTATTTTGATAAAATAATTGTTCTAATTAGGGAAAATACACTTGAACAAGCAGAAAGTAGGGTATATGCCGACATTGTCGAGAAGAAATTTGTTCCATATACCATAGAAAAACAATTTTTAATGGATAACAAGTCCAAAATAGATGAAATGGAACAACTTATTATTAGGGAAAACAACTACCTAAAAGAATGTGAAGATTGTTTATTTTTAACATATGATGAGTTGTATAATTCTCCAAACGGAATGTTTAAGATGGAAGAGTACCTAAACACCAAATTCTCATTTAGAATTGATAATCGTAAAAAATATAGAGATAACAGAAAATCTATGATATAAAGGTTATCCAAGAAAGGATAACAAAGTATTTATCTAAGTAAATAATATAATATTTAGATGAATATTTTTGATCCACAAATATCGGGTTCCCTGTCCGTATCGGGTTCGGGACAAATTTCAGGTGATTTAACGGTTTTGGGTACCTTATATGCCACAATTTCAGGTACCGCAGAAAACGCCATCTCAACCTCACATGCCTCAAAATATACCCTAACATCAAGTTTTCACCAATTCACCTCATCATATACAACAGGAGCCTTTACAGGTTCTTTTAATGGAGATGGTACAGGTTTATATAATATTCCTGCTAGTGGTGTAACAGGGTTAAATTTAACCAGAATAGCTGAAGGTTCGTCCACAGCATCTATTTCTCAGGCGGATGGTCTTAGAATCAATACAAATACCGAATTAACAGGATCATTGAAAATATCAAATATCAACTTAGGGGTTGATAAGGTAATTTTAGTTAATGTTACCGATT
>Ga0222712_10006562_pt1 | contig 11474 bp, 5 predicted proteins | sample C33_657DmetaG_FD_165043 | JGI IMG/M metagenome (GOLD analysis project Ga0222712, IMG submission 165043) | Estuarine water microbial communities from San Francisco Bay, California, United States - C33_657D | ecosystem: Environmental > Aquatic > Marine > Unclassified | place: USA: California... | reverse complement strand
GTGTTAATAATATTATAGAAATGAGAGAAAAGAAAATAGACCATATTCTAAATGATTCTCATTTACCTTGTGAGATTAGAATTGAAGAAGTAATGTCTGAAAGACCTCGTAAGTGGTCAGGCACTTTAGATGCTAATGTTTATATTGGAACTTACCAATCACTTGAAAAATGGCCTAAAGAATTTTTTCAACAGTTTCATACAGTTGTAACAGATGAAGCTCACGGAGCAAAAGCAAAAACAATCACAACAATACTTAAAAATACATTTGGATATGCTTATTCAAGATTTGGAGTATCTGGTACATTTCCAGAAGATGATACTTGTGAAGTATTAACAATTCAATCTGTATTGGGTCCAAAGATTACAGAAGTATCAGCAAATGAATTAAAAGAAAAAGGTATTATTACACCAATGGAAGTTCGAGTAGTTATTATGAATCATAATGATTTAGAATTTGATGAAAGAATGTCTATTATTAAGAAAAGTGGAAATGGTAAAGATGCTTTTGATTTAGAAAAAGATTACATACATATATCTGAAAAAAGATTAGACTTTATTAAAAAGATAGTTGAGAAATGTGATTCAAATACTCTTTTACTATTTCATACAATTGAGTATGGTCAAAGAATTTTAAGTAAATTAAAAGAAGAGTTACCTGATAAAGACTTTTATTATATCGATGGTGAAATATCCGGTAAGAAAAGAGAAATCATTAAAAAAGAAATGGAGAATACCAGTGATAAGGTTAAAGTTCTAATAGCTTCTTATGGTACTTTATCAACGGGTGTTTCTATTAATGCTATATTCAATGTTATATTTGCTGATTCATTTAAGTCTGAGCAAATTATTATTCAATCAATAGGTCGTGCTCTTCGTCTTCACTCTGATAAAAAGAAAGCTAATATATTTGACTTAGTTGATGTCTTTAACGCAAATAATATGGGTAATATATTATTTAGACACTTTAAGGAAAGAGAGAAATTCTATATTAAAAGACAATATCCTTATAAAATACTAAAAGTTAATCTTTAATTTATCATCATAGAAATGACCATTACTAATATATAGTTTAATGGCGGCTACAAATGTTACAATACCTAGTGGTAAAGTTGTTGGATCTTATGATAACACTGTTATTAGTGAGAATCCAAGAAGAGTTAAGGTTTTTGGAAATTATGATACAAGTAAAGCACCATCCGGTGGTGGTGGAGATGCTCTGCACTCTTTTCAGAACAGAACAAAAGATGATTTTGGTGGAAAAATGCACAGCGCTGTTAACGCTACATTAGAAGATTTTTATAAAACACATAAAATAAATCCATATGTTGAATCCATAACTATAGATATGGGTGCTAGTAAAAACGGACCTGTTGTTAAATGGGAAGTTATCGTAGCAGAAAGTACGGATGGTAAAGCATATGTTGGATTTAGTAGTCGTGGTGGTGCTGGTCCAAAGGATGGAGAATCTGGATCTATAAAAAGAGCTGAAAATCAAACTAAAGATAAAAAGAAGTCTCTCCCAACTGAGGTATCTCCAAGAGAGCCACAAATGGAGTTCAAAGATATATTAGACTATAGAAATGATAAAATCTATATTAGACAGATATTTTTCAACTACACAAGACCAATAGGATATCCACCACTACCAAAAACATCAAGTGCTGGAGTTGCTTCTGGAACTTCGGGTTCATCAGGAAATTCGGGTACCTCTGGAACGGCTGGATCTTCTGGAGCAGTAGATCCTAAAACACTAACACCAACACTAACACTAAAGAAGAAAAGCGGACCAGGTGAGATAATGGGAGTTACTGAAAAAGGTATATATTTAGGAGAAGCTCAATTTGATGCTGTTCAGTTTGACCAACCAGGCACTTATGTTGTTTCTGTGATACCGTCTTCTCCAGAGTTTGAAACTACAGAATTTACTATAACAGTAACCGGAGATCCTATTCCAAAAGAACAAGAACCTAGGGGGAAAGAAGAAGAAAAAGTAGAAGGATCTAGACCAATAATTGCACAAATTGATAAACCAACTATAGTTTTAAAACCAATAGAGTATCAAAGGCCAAAGGATAAAGGTGAACAACAAGATGCTGAAATAGCTTATGGCTTAGGGTTCACACCATTTTTCTGGTACATGGGTTATCAAATAATGGATAGAGATATTAGACAATTAAAGCTATCACATGATAAGATGCTACCAGTTGTTAGTATAACTTTTGTAGATGCAATGGGATTAATGAAAAGAGATGGTTTTCCTTTAGATAATACAAAATTTGAAGTATTCTTAAATTCGGGATCAAGTAACTTAAAGTCTATTCATATGAAATTTAAGTTAACTGACTTTCAAGAAAATAAAGATAAATCTTATACTATATCTGGATCAATTGATTTAACAGATTTTTATAAAGTAAATTATAAGTCATATATGGGTACATCATTTGAATCTCTTAGAAATATCTCAAAGGAATTGGGAATTGGATTTAATTCTAATATATCAAATACAAACGACTCAATGAAATGGACAAATACAGGTAAAGTATTTAAAGATTTCATGAATGATATAGTGAGACACTCGTATATATCCGATACCTCATTTGTTACAGGTTATATAGATTTTTATTATTGTTTTAATTACGTTGATGTTGAAAAAGAATGGACCAGAGATATATCAAAAGATATAGGTATAACATCACAAGGTGTTGGTGGAACATTAGCAACAGATCCAACAGGAGATGAAGGTAAATTGTCAAGAATAATTTTATCAAATGATGAAAGTAACCAATATACAAACTTAAAATTTGGAAATTATAAATTAAATAATAATTCAACAAGAAAATCGATAACAAAAGGTCAGTTTACTACTACTAAATTTTATGATACAGCAAGTAAATCATTTTTAATATTTGATATTGATTCATTAACATCAGATGGTGAAAAGACTGTAATACTTAAAGGACAACCAGGTGATGAAAAGGAATTAAAAACAAACTTTAGAACAGTTTTTGGTGGTAGAGTTGATATGGAAAATGTTCATAAAAACTATTTATATGCGGAAACTCAAAATAAAGTAAACTTTGAAAACCTAGGTAGAATAACAGTTGAGTTAGATGTACCAAATGCTAACTTTAATTTATACAAATATCAAAAAGTAGAGATACAATTTATAAATCCAGCTAAAACACCAACAAATGATGAATACTTACAAAAAAGAATAAGCGGTGAGTGGATACTAATAGATATAAATTACATTTGGGAAGGTGGAAAATTAACACAAAAGTTAGTAGCATCTAGAAAAGAATTAGGTAAATTACCAGAAGAGGTAAACAATCAAACAACTGATAAAAAAGCCGAAAATAATACAGAAAGAAATGAGAATCCAATAGTAGGTTCACAGAGTGGTATTATACCAAATAGTGTGTATAGTGTAGACCAACAGGTTTTAGTCGTTGATAAAAATGGTAAAGAGTTTATAGTAAAAATAACAGAGGTATCAGAGAATGGAATAGAGGTTGTTGGAAACATAATGGAAAGAAATTATGTTCTTATACCGGATCCAAATTATGTACCACCTGCGGTAACAAATAATGGTACAAGTGGAACATCAGGAACCGCTGGAACATCTGGTACAAGTGGAACATCAGGAACAGCTGGGACATCAGGAACCACAGGATCATCTGGTACAAGTGGAACATCAGGAACTGGAACATCAGGAACCACTGGAACATCAGGAACCACTGGAACATCTGGTACAAGTGGATCATCTGGCACCACCGGAACTAGTGGCACATCTGGTACAAGTGGAACCACCGGAACATCTGGTACAAGTGGATCATCTGGTACAAGTGGAACAGCTGGAACATCAGGAACATAAAAAAATAGATTAAAATGGCAACTAAGGCAGAAAAAGATTTCTTTGATTATATTCAGGGTAAAATCAAGAAAAATCATAGTTATTTAGGATTTAAAGTTTATAACCTAACTGGTGATGATATTGCTAAAATAAAAGAGCTAGGTGATAAATGGGGAATACCATTTGAATGGTTATGTAATCTAATGGCACATGAGTCAGCCGGAACATTTAATCCTGCTATAAAGAACAGTATAGGAGCAACAGGATTGATACAATTTTTAGGAAATACTGCAAAGTCTTTAGGTACAACAACATCAGCATTAGCAGCTTTGTCATTTCAGGGTCAATTAGAGTGGGTTGATAAATATTTAAATAGTTGGAAGTCAACTTGGAAAAAAAGAGGATTGGTAACAAGTGATAAGGTTAATGATAATTTTCAACAACCAGACCTTTTTATGACGATATTTTATCCAGCTGCTATAGGTAAACCAAACTTTCAGTTTCCATCAGATGTATCAAAGGCAAATGGTGGTATAAAAACACCTATGGATTATGCTAGAAAAGCATTAGATCATCCACCATTTCCATTAGACCAAGTTCCATCAACTTTACCAGAGTATAGAAAGAAGGTATCAGGTGAAGATGTTGGTGCTTTACCACCAGGAACACCATCAGGTGACACAACCACTTCAGGAACACCAGAGGTAAATACAACACCAGCTATTCCACCAATACCAAAAATTGAAGAAACAGCTATAAGATTTAATGTAGAACAAAAAGATACATTCAAGGCTCTCAATGCTAAATATAATTTTGGAGATTTGTTAGTCGTAGTAGAGGTTGCCGCGGATGAAATGTTTGTTTTCCAAGAAGAAGATACAACATTACTTACTAATGAATATACAGAAACCGCATTCGCGGGAGATGAAGAGGTGGCATTAGAGTATGAGGCTCAAGAAGAGTTTGATGAAGCGGGAGCGGCGGATGCTGCTGAGGTTGTTAAATCTCTAGAAAGTGCAGAAACAGTTAATCATGGTAATTGGAAGTTAGATTTAATACCTGGTGAATTTGTAACAAACGGTGGTAGTAAAATAAAATGTTGTCAAATTGATGGTGCTATAGTCAATGTTAAAATAGCTCCATCTTATTTAGATATGAGAGAAGCCGCGGCAAAAGACGGGGTAAAACTTAAAATAAGTTCTGGATTTAGGTCTCCATATGATGCAATAAGTGGAAAATCAGAATCAGGTGTTGCAATTAGAGCTAGTTCTCAAAAACAATTATATGATTCTTACTTAGCAGGAAAAGGAAACTTAGCAGCAAAACCAGGATCATCAAATCATGGTAACGGTATAGGATTAGATCTAAATACTGGTGGTAAATCCTCTGGAAGATTTATAAATGTAGACAAAAAGATTTACAGTTGGTTGGTTAAAAATTCTTGGAAATATGGATTCATAAGAGCAGTTGCTGGTGAAGAATGGCACTATGATTATTTACCCGATTTAGCTAAAAAAGGACCTTATGGTAAATTATCAGCTGCTGACACAGGATCTACAAAAACAAAATTCTATAAAGATTGGGGATTAGATAATATAACAATTGCTTAAGAGAATTAGATTAATAATATATAGTAATATAAAATTAAACTATAAACTAAAATGGCGATGAATTATACCCAACCTTCATTATTACTACAATCTTCGGGTGATCAAGTAACAACAGTAGACAAGGATGGAAATCCAATTACTCAGATAGATACGGCCACAAGTTTAGCAAATATTCAGTCACAAGCTGCATATACTCAAGAAAATTTAAAAAATTACGGAACGGTCTTAAAAGTATTAGAAACTGCTCCAAAAGATTGGCCAAATAGCATACTTACAAAAAGTAGCACAGGTTTAGCAATAGATTTTAGTGGAAGAAACGGTGTACTTCCATCAATATTAATACAACCAACATTAGAAACAACTGGTGGTCTTAAAAAAGTAGCACCTGGATATGAATATGAAGACTGGAGAGGTCAAAAGTTAAAATACGAGGGAGATAATATAACATCACTAAAAACAGAGGATAGATTTAAATTAAAAAAAGACTTCCCAGTAAAACCGGATGATTTAGATGAAAATCCATATTCAATGAGAGATATACCTTTAATATTTGGCGACTCTAGAATGGACTATTTTAGACACGGTTTGCAAACAATTGATAATCTAACTCCTATAGAAAATCCAATAAATGGAAATTCAACATTAAGACTAGACCAATTTAAAACTACACCATTTGAAAATAGTGATCCTATTATGTATGGATTTGAGATAATAATAGATTCTGTTAGTTCTCCACTATTAAATGGATCAGTGTTAGATTTTATTAATCAATATACTTCTATAAATGAAATAGCTGTTAAAAAACAAGTCTATGAAGATTTTAAAAATCAATTTGTTAAGTTCTTTAGAACAAATGGTACTGTTAGAATTGACTCAACACAAACAACAATAACTAAAACAGAAACTAAATCATCTGGTGCTGAGAGTAGTTCTAATTTATTTTGGCCAGGTAAAAAATCCTATTTAGGGTATTACATTAAAAAAATAGGAGGATTGAGTAATCTAGTTGAGACAAATAAAGGAGATACATATAAGTATTTGTCTGATTGGAAAAAAGATTTCATAACAATTGACTTTTTAGAAGATGTATCTATGAGTGTTGGTACACTAGCTCATTTATATAAATTATTATATTTCTCAAGACCTCAAGGTAAATTAATGATACCAGAAAATCTATTAAGATTTAACTGTGATATAATAATATCTGAATGTAGAAACTTCAACAGAACAAGAAAAAATCTACAATCAGGTAATTTAGAAATACTGAAGGATAATTTATCAAGATATATTTACTCTTTGAAAGAGTGTCAATTTTGGTTTGATAAAATGCCACACCCTGATGAAGTTTCAATTGGTGGTGATGGACCAACCGTTTATGAAAATTATACTATGCAATTTGATTATAAATATTCAACTGTTAAATTGGAAAGATTTGTACCAGTAGGTGGTTGGGGTGCATATGTAGGTTATAATGGTGGTTCTATTTGGAAAATAGGTAATGCAGGTGCAAGAGGGGCGACAACTAGTCTCGATACATCAGCTCCTAAATTCTTCACAGTTGGAAAGTCTGATATATTACCAAATGAAAATGGTGTTGATATACCTTATGTTTTAAAAGTATATGGTCAAAATCCAACACCAACTGAACAACCTACTGATTTATCTGAAATAAAAGGAACCATTGATACTGGTCCAAATAATGCTGCTGTTGGAGGAGCAGGTACAAATTCATTAGAGTCTGCTAAAAAAGAATCAGAAAAAAGTGGTAAGAAGTTAGCAGATAAACTTGATAAACAATTTACACTAGGTGAAATGTCTAAATCGTCTGCTAGTATATCAAAGACAATATTTGCTAATACTGGAAAAATTAAAGGAGCAATGGGAGCGGTTTCAAAATCTCTACCTCTTCAAAAAATATTAGGGAAGTCAACATTTACTAAGTTAAATAACACATTTGCGGATGTAAGAGGAAGTTTAACTAAATCAGAAGATCTTGCTAGAGACCTAGGGGCGGCATCATCAGTACTTAGACAAGCTGATTTAAGATCTAAACAACTTGATTACAATTTAAGTAAGGCTGGTATTAAAATTAAGGAAATTAGAAATAAAGAAACTGAAGATGCTAAAGATGCAACTACAGGCGGTTCTGAAACACTTGATGAAAAAACTAAAAGATTTAGTTTATTTAAAAATAATGATGATGATACTACCACTGGTGATAGTAAAGCAGGTGAGAAAAAGAGATTCTTTCGTAATAAAGAGGTTGAAGATGCTAAAGACGCAACAGCGGGTGGTACAGGAACACTTGATGATAAAACTAAAAAATCTGAAAATAAATTCAGCAACTTTTTTAACATAAGAGGTGATAAAGATAAACAACCTGAGGCGAATAATACTAGAAAGAATCTTTTAAATGATACTATTGGTAAAATATTTAATGGTAAGAATAAAAGTACAAATGTTGATAATCTAACAGCTGGGTCTAATCCACCATCACCAACACAGTTCTTTGATAAAAATGGAACACTTAAAGACCAAGTTACTAAGTTTGCTGGTGGATCAATGGGTGATGGTTTAGATAATATTGCATAATTATGAAAAAGGTACAAGTAGGTAAAACATATGTTGGTGTAGTTGAAGATAACCAAGATCCTAAAAAAGAAGGAAGAGTTAGAATTAGAGTGATGGATGTTTTTGACGATCTAAAACTCGAAGATATTCCTTGGGCAACTCCTTGGAAAGATTTAAATGGTAATGGATCTAACATCCCTGATAAAGGAAAAGTTGTTATTACAGTCTTTGACCAAGGTGATGTATATAAACCAGAATTTATATTTTCTGACCATTATAATGCTAATCTTGAGAGTAAACTAAAATCACTATCAGACTCTGATTATTTATCAATGAAGTCTTTACTTTTTGATCATAAAACTCAAATTTATGTTAATGATAGTGAGGGGTTGAAAATAGATCACAAGTATAATAATATCAATATAAAGGAAAATTCAGTAAATATTAACTTAAAAGATAACAATATGATGGTTAATATAGGAGATGAAACTGCTGATCAACAAATGTTATTAGGTAATCATTGGTTAGATTGGTTTGATGAATTTGTTGATGCTTTAATGGGTACTGCATTTTTAGCAGGTGGTGCTCCAACAATACCTAGCCCAGCATTAATTAGAAGTTTATTAAAATATAAATCAATTAAAACCCCAGTTCTTTTATCACGTCATGTTAATGTCGTGGATAATGATAAAGTTAGTACTGTTAAATCAGAGAAGAGAGAAGAGAATGCTCAATTAGGAGACGGATGGACATCAACAAAATCAGAAAATACGATGACCACTGTAACAAGTGAAAAACATGAACCACAGGATGGTCCAAAACCTGAGTATGATGATAAATATGTAGCACCATCAACTGAAGTTCCAGGTACACCAGATACTAAAACTAGTTCAACTGTAGTACAACCAGCTCCAGATCCATCAGTGCCACAGTCAAATAAAAAAGTTGAAGACCTAATTAGATTCTTAAACTCAAAATCATATAAAGTATTTGAGGAGAATGAAGTATTAAATATAGTAGCACTTAGAACAAAAGATGATAAACCAACAAATTTATTTGATGATGAACTGCATGTTTTCTTCAAAAATTCAAAGGGTAATTGGGATCTAATGGAATATTCAATAACAACAGTTCCTGGATATAAAACAGGAACAGAAACTTTACCTGAGAATGTTGCAATATTAAGACTTGGTCAATATGTTGATCAATTAAAAATAGGATATCATAAAGATGATGAAAAGCACAAATGTTTAAAATTTGATAAATGTGCAATACACAGAAATGATAATATAAACAAATATAACTATGAATCTACTACTGAAGTTGGTAATTTTGCAATAAATATACATAGATCTAGTGATATATCAACTGCAGATTATGTATTTAATTACTCCGAGGGATCTCAAGTATTTAAAAACATAAATCAGTATAATCAGTTTATAAAACTTTGTGAGAACCAAGAAACAAACGCTAACAAATCATTATTTACATATACTCTTTGTTCTAAAAAAGAGTTTGAATCATTTGTTCCTCTAATTAATCCAGATGGTAGTAAGAATATAGAAAGAAAAAGTTTAGCTGATGAGGTGAAAGAAAAAACTAATGCTGAAATGGAATCAGTAAAAGGTTCATCTGCGGACTTGGCAGCAAAAATACCACCAGAAAAAACTAAAACTATTGTAGATAAGTTAAAAGATCTTGAGTTTACATCAGAACCAAGTAAGCCAAAAATAGAGTCTTTTCAAAATGATAATTTATTTGACCAATCACCAATTTTAGCTAGTAAAGTAATATCTTTTGGAGAAGGATTAACAAAATTAAATCTTGATGCAATAATGAAGTCCAATCCTGGATTAACTATAAAGGATGCTGTTACAAAAATAGTTTTCCCTAAATTAAGAGGTGAACTAATGAATCACATTAGATATTTAGTAAAAAATGGTAAATTAAAAAAATCAGATTATTTTTATTTAGATGATAAAGGGGAAATCAAATCAGAAAAAGGATTAGTTGTTTGGAGAACAAGTGTAATTGATAAAGATACAAAAACTGATACACAAGGACTTCATGAATTAAAGGCAGCTGATTTTAAAATTCTTTTAAGTAAATATACAAACATATTTGATATGGTGACTAAAAAAATTGTTCCAACTAAAACATCTCCTAATAATTCTTGGGTTATTGAGAATGAAAGTGCCTCATCTGTTATATTCTTTGTAGAAGTTAAATTCATTCCATTTGTAGCATAAAAATTTATAGAAATTGATATATTTAATTTAATATATAATTAAAAATATATTTAATAAAATGCAAAATCCTACATATCTCGTTACTATAGCTCATCAACCTAGCAGACCAAATGGTCAGCAATTAATGAATGCTGGTGGTGTTACATTTTCAATACCTAGTTACTCTTCTGAATATTTTGTTGCAAGTATGCCTGAGTTAAAAATATCAGCAACCGGTTCTACATATCAAACAGCATTAACAAATTTATTAAATATAGCAACTGCTTCTACTTTTAATGATCTTGGAAATGGAGCTTATAATGATATAAGAACTTACTAATTTTATTACTCGTGTATAGAAAAGTGCATAGGGTCCATACTTCCTAACCAAGTAAGTCCAGCTGCTTTCATAATCTTAACTACTTCATAGAATCCACTATCAAAGTCATTCCATGTTCTGCTCTTACCTTTGCTATCTTTAATAGTTTTATTTGTAACATCCCACTTGGAACCATATTCCCATCCACTTTTATCCGTGTTTACATCTAGTGCAAATCCATAAGAGTGATTAGATAATCTAGTTCCATTTGTAACATTTCTTACAGCCAAACCACCAGCACAACTGGTGATATATTTTGATAATCCCTTCGATCTCACAACAGAGAATGCTTGTTCTAACTTTGTAGCAAGTTCTGGATGAACTTTTATAGCATTATCACCTTTAGCTGTTGGAACTTTAACTGTTGATAACCTTCTAACATACTCTGGATTTGGAGTTAACCAGTGTCTATCTTTTAAATTACTTAATTTCTTACCATTACTAATAACAAATGTTCCATCAGGATGCATTTTAGCAGGATAAATACCATTAGTGTACTTTTTAACAAAGTTTGTTGTTGAACTATTAACCGGATAACCAACACCTTGTTCAGAAGGACTAGTTGTCCCTGCTTTAGCATTTGCAAATGGATTCTCACCCGGTATTGCAGGAGGTAACGGACCTAAAGCCTCAGCTTCTTTATCAGCAGCTTTGGTGATTTCTTCAATTTCTACCAATTCTTCAGCCAAGGATCCATCCTCTTCTGGTCCAGCAAATTCACTTTCTATATACTCTGGTGATAACTCTACTAAATCAGACATATCATCTTGGAATACGAACCCAGAACCTTCTTCTTCTTTAGGTGGTTCACCAACATAAATTTTAAAAGCA
>Ga0222712_10006561_pt1 | contig 11474 bp, 13 predicted proteins | sample C33_657DmetaG_FD_165043 | JGI IMG/M metagenome (GOLD analysis project Ga0222712, IMG submission 165043) | Estuarine water microbial communities from San Francisco Bay, California, United States - C33_657D | ecosystem: Environmental > Aquatic > Marine > Unclassified | place: USA: California... | reverse complement strand
ACCCGCTCCACTTGCTCCACTAATTACTTGCGCTCCTTGAACATTAAATTTCTCTCCACTTCCCGTTGGAGTAGTAACCCCACCAACTCCTAACCAAGTTGTAACCACTGTATTCCCACTCACCCTCGCAGTACCATTAACGTCTAGCTTGAATCCTGCGTCTGTGGTGGTGTTGATGCCTACGTTGCCTGTTGATGGAAATAATGCCATTTGAGCAGTGCTTCCCGAAGTAGCACCAAGAAAAAACTTTGATGTATTGCCTTGAGAATATGCTTTTAAAATAATATCTCCTTGAGAAGTGCCATTAAAAAATTGATTTGCACCGCCCGAAATTCCAATGTCTAAACTTATCGCTCCAGCACTTCCAAGAGTATCAGTATTCCTTACAGCAAACCAAGTTGGTACGGTGTTCGTTTGTTGTCTAATTTGTAAACTCGGTGCAGTTCCCGCAGTATTTCCATTTATATGTACAATAGTAGTCGGACTACTCGTCCCAATCCCCAACCTTCCATTCGTGTTATCCCAAAACAAGTTAGCACTCTCACTCACTACATTTCCCGTACCTTCAAACAATACACGTCCAACAGTACCCGAAGTAATGGCAGTCGTACCGATTGTGATTCCTGTTGATATAGTGAATGTTCTATCTACTGAAAGGTCTTGTGTAGTTCCGTTTATTGTTAGGGTGCGAGTCGTTGGGACTTTGCCATTCAACGCAGTATTTAAGTCAGTTTGTGCGGATAGTGTTCCACCAATATCACCCCATTCAACTGATGTCGGTGGGACTGATGCAACGATTTCAGCACCCGTAATAGATTTGGAAACGTAACCCGTGCCGTTAAATTCAGAAACTTCTAGTAAGTCTGTAGCTTCTAGGTTTGACCCCTTCGCTGGTAATTGTGATATTTTTATGCTAGTAGCCATAACTATATTATTTTTTTTAGTTTCCTTGTTTAAGTGGCACAGCGCAATCTGTCCAGTTGTTAACCGAGTATGTCGCAGTCATTACCCACCCCGCGCAATAATCTAGTAAATCGTTGTTTAAAGGCGTGAAACTTGGAATGTCTACAACGTCGAAAGCGTAGTTAGTAGAATTAATAAAGTACGTGTATAGATCGTAAAGAATTTGCTGACAATCGGATAAAATTACATTAATGTTTAAGCGGTCTTTTTGAATAATGTCAAAGCAATAGATTTCTAAAGTAAAATCGTTCGTGTTTTCGGTCGGTGTTGCTGTTACTGGTACGATATAAATAATCGGATAACGTTCGTCTTTAGTAGCAAAGTTAAACATCTGTTCTTTGAAGTCACTACCTACCTTCATTACTTGAACGTGGTTATCGTAGAATGCTGTTATTTCATTTATTAAGGCTTGGTAGCTTGTCATAATTCTGCGCTTTGTTGGATTTTACTGATTTTTGTTTGAGTTTGAGTTATTTCCGTTTCGGAAACAACTGCCGTAACGACCATGTTTTGGTTAGCGTTAACCGATTTCGTTCCGCCTTGACTATTTAAGTTGTTACCTTGTCCGAACATTTGAACAGCTGGTACAGCTTGACTAACCGAAGTAGATTCTGAACCACCGCCACCGCTAGAACTTGCAGACGCAGACCCCGAAGGATTAGAAAGTAAAGCCTTTGCTTTGGCTACGTTCGTAATAATTTGAACGATACCGCTAGCGTATTGTGCAATACCAGCACCACCCGCAGTAACCGAGTTTAACGGGTTAGCTTGTGACATAGCAACTAACGAACTGATAGCTTTCGCTGTGTCGATTCCGATTTGTACTAACGCAGATGCTTTGTTGAATTGCTCTAGCTTTTTCTGGTCTTTAATAAACATATTGCCTATAGCACCAATACCATTAGCAATGTCACCAGCGAAAGTTATTTTAGCGTCGCGTTCAGCTTTGGCTTTTTCAATTGCTTCTAGTTTTAGTTTAGTATCTTCTTCTAGATTCTTCTTGTCCATTTCCGCTTTTTTAACAGCGAATTCGGCTTCTATGTTTGTACTATCAACTCCGTATCTTTCAGCTTGTGCTAGAAGTTCATCGTAGTGATATTGTAAGTCTTGACGTTCTTTTTCGCGTGCAGTAAGTCCAGCTTGATAATTTATTTCCTCGATATTTTCTTGGTTCTGTGCTTCGGCTTCTCTAAACGCTTTGATTCCGTCAGATATTTTTTTCTCATTTGCTATTTCTGCGTCTAGAACTTTTTTACTCGCGATGTTTAATTCGTTAATGCGTTGTTCTTCGTAAAGTTTCATTAACGTGATACGCTCCGTATTTGTTAGGTTAGCGTTTCTTTTAGCGTCTTCTGCAAGTCGTTTGTACTTCTCGTTAGTTATTGCTGTTTCGCGCTCTGTATCGTCTTTAATTAATGAAAGTTCAATATCCTTAATTTGACGTTCTGCGTCTAGTCTATTCTTTGCGTACTCTTTTGCTCGGTCAGCTTGTTCTTTTGCAGTTGCTTTAGCTTGGTCTGCTTTCTCTTTTGCGTCGTCAATTAGTAAAAGTGTACGTTCTTTGTTGCCGTCTGCTAGCAATTTTTTTTCGGCTGTTATTTGCTCTTTTAATTGCTTACGTCTTTCCTTGTTAGCTTCTGTTTGATGCTTGTTTAAGTAGTTCGCTTCGCGCTGTGCGTCTTTTAAACGTCCTTCTGTTTCTTTTGCTAGTGCTTTACTCTTTGCTATTTCTAACATTGTAGTATCTTTTCCACTAGCTTTAGCTTTTGCTATTTCTATTTCGTAAGCGTTGGAAATATTTTCACTTCGTTTTTTACTAGACTCTACAGCTTTTTCGTTAGCTTCTGCCATCTTTTTGGAGTTCTCATCTACAGCGTGTGTAGTCAGTCCTAAAGTGTCCGTGAATTCGTTAAACTTATCAATTAAATATTGAATAGGTGCAAATAAAGTAGTTAATACCCCTTCAAGTTTACCCATGCTTTTTAACACCGCACCAATAGCAACAACGATAACTGTTAATACCGTAGCAAATAAAAACAATGGATTTGATAACATTACTTTACCTAGACTTAAAAACGAGCGCCCAACGTTGGCAATAGTAGAAGCAAAGCCTTTAAATTGTTTTGTAAGGTCTTCTGGTTTTAATGCCTTAATAGTTTGGTTTAAGTTCGCGGATTCTTTAGAAGCCTTTGCGAAATCCATGTCAGCAATTGACATAGCTAACCCATCAAATGAGTTTTTAACTTGGTCTAGATTTGAACCTTTGTTAAATTCTGCGACTTGTTTATTTACACTAGCTAACTTTTGCTGTAATGCTCCCGCTCTGTCCGCTAGTTCCGCCATTTGCGTTGGATCAGTAGCGTTTAAGATTTGGTCTTTTAACGACTTTAGTTCCGCTTTTATCTGCGCTACGCCCGTTAACTTTAATGGTATCGTTACTTCATTCATAACTATATTATTTTCTAGTAGGTTCTAATTTCCAAACTAGTGTTATTTAAAATATCGTCTTGGTGTGAATGTCCACTGGTTTTACAAGTAACGATAACTACATTTCCATCCGTGTTTATGTACGCGCTTGTTAAGTAGTCATGTTCTACGTTGTTAATCATTACGTAAGTAGTCAAAGACTCGTAAGGGATTAGGGGTGTTCCTAAATACTCGCCACTTGCTGTTCTTGTCCAGTCTATAAAGTTGCCACTAAACACAATAGCCGTAGGTGCGCTCGTTCCTACTTGCGTAAGGTTAGCAACATAGCCACCCGTTTGCACAGCCACGCCGTTAATTTTAGGCGTTATAATTCCGTCTTCGTTTAGTGTTTGGTCGTTTCCAATAACTACACCTCGAACGTTTTGCGCTACCATGTTACGCGTTCCATATACAGCTACGTCAGAACCTTCTAGAATAACATTGCCAGAAGTCATGGCAGAACGTCTAACGGATTCTAAAGCTACGTTTGTAGTTGTACTAGGTGCGGGGTTTCCAGTGTTCGTTTGGAATGGTGCTAAATCTATTTCTGTGTCTACGCTTATAAGTTCTACTTTTGTAAGTTGGTTTAAGTTAGCGTTATAGTCGATTACTTTGTTTATGTTCCACCAGCTGTTATCGATACGGATTTTATCGTTAAGTTTTAAACTATGTATGTCCCCTTCGTCAAGTTTGAAGTAAGCCGTTAACATTTTACCGACGTTGATTTGGTTTATTGTACGTCGCCAGTAAAGATTAAAAAGCGTATTGTTAGTTAACGTCGATGGATTGTAATAGTAAAAGTCACACGTTCCGAAGTTTATATCGAAAGTTGGTGTGTTCGCGTCGTCAAAGTGGGTAATAGCTGGATAGGTATCTATTCCAAAAGTTCCTACTATTCCGTTAGCTACTAAATTCCACACACCGCACGGCTGTTTACCGCCATCGTAAAGAATTCTTATATTAGTTTTAGGCGTCTGTCCGTTAATCATTGGGACAATCGCACCGAATGGCGTTTGTGCTATCGGAGTCGGGCTAAATATTAGTTCTTTCGTGTCTACGTCGCGTACATATTCCGAATCGAAAATGTATTCTTGTTGTCCGTAGATTTCGTCTGTAGATTGAAAGAATAGTACGTTAGGTTCGTCCGTGTCTTGTTTGTAAGTTAAGATTAAACGTTTGCTAGAAACATCTGGTAAGAACTCTAAATTTTGTTCGCGGTCTTTTGCTAGTTTATACGTCCAATCCTTTTCTTGTCCGTTGTCGTAGTATTCGTCGCGGTGTCTTAAAATAATGTTATTCGGCTGTTCGGGATCAACATCGGCAAACAAATTGTACATCATGAAAATAGACTTCACAAAGTCAGCTTGTTTTATCTTCTGTGGTACGTATTCGTTCATGTTCAAGAAGCCACCAATTACGGGCGTATTGCTATTAGGTACAATCTCTACGCTTATGCTTAAAACATTTATGTTAACATCTACCAAAGCGGAAGCACCACTAGCCGTTCTCCAGTCTTGTGCGCCATTCGCCATACTTGAATCTATACCAGCGACCATGTTTAATAAATCGCCCGTAGAAATATAACTAGAATTCGTAGTTACTCCAGTATTCGCATAGCCACCAAATGTAGTTACGCCAGAAGGAATAAAGTCGTTTAATATTTTAGGGGTAATGTATGCTTTTGTTCCGAACGCGTTTCCGTTTTGAACTTGTACGTATGGCGAGAAAATACCACTAGTAGCCAAATAACCTAAATTCGTGTATTGATATACTCTAGCTGGATTCGCATTATGATTATCAAAAACTATTTCGTATTCGATATTAAACCTAAATTCGTAGGCTTGTGAAGCTAACGGGTCGGTATCTGTTGGTGCTGTATAAATTCCCGTCGTTGGATTAAATATTCCTTGCGGGTCTGATATTTCAGTAAATCCAGTTATAGCTTCGTAGAACGGAGTAAAATAACTAGGGAAAGTTTCTACGTGTGTAGTCGTAAACGAATTGGTAGCCGTTACTTTGTAGTCGTTCCAGTCTAAAGCGTTTTCGTCGCCGTTGTATGGAATCAATAACTTATCAAATTTAGCTACGCTTAAGTCGTACCATTGGTATGTAAATCCAGCTGTGTTAAATATCCTATCAAAGTACGTCTTTGCGTAGATAGCGGGTTTCATTTGTCGCTGATGGTAGTTATTACTTCCAGTCGTCGAATAAGGCAAGACGTATTTATATCCATCGACCACAGTGTTATCGAAACTATCTACGATTCCGTCCGTTGTTTGAAAGTGATTAAGGTCTGAAAAGTCAAGGTCGTTTAATTCTTTACTATTCATTGTAGTAAATAGTTCGGCTTTAGTGTCCTTAATTAACACTTCGTAGTTAACTATTTGTTCGTGTGCGTCCGTTAGTTGCTGTTTGTTTACATTGATCAACTGAAGCAAAGCATTGTCTAGAATCACTACGTTATTTTGTACGACTTGACATTTCGTTAAGGTCGCAACGTTAAACGTACCCGCTTCGATATTTACGTCGTAGTAGTGGTTTAATAGTTTGTTATTGTTATCAGTACCCGCAAGTACGATAGTCTTTGAGAACGTACCGCTACGCTTTGATATGTCGCGTATGTCAGCTACTGAAAAGTTTAACGGAAAGGCTACGTCTTGACGTACTTCTAGTACACCCGTTTCGAGTATTATTTTAACTATGTTAACCATTTACGTTGTCGTTATTTGCTAGTTTAACTACTATGCTTTGTTTGATTAGGTTCTTGTTTCGTTGTTGGAATACTTCGAAGCTGTTTGTTTGTACGATACATGGAACATAAGCCGTACTTTCTGCGCTATGGTAAGGACATCCGTCTTCGTCTAGTAATGGTATGCCTTCTTCTGTCGTTACGTATTGAACTAGCTTTAAAAACGTCTGTGGACTTGTTAGTAGTTCTTGGAAGTAGTCTGACATTTCTTGCGTCATCCAGTTGGTGTTTAACTCTAGTGTTTTAGTTACGTTTATGTTGAACGTGTTAAATCCGAATTCTTGGTAGTTATAACCCCATTCGCCATCGGTAACGAATCCTTGTACGTCTTTGTTAAACTCGTCGCGTGTTACTTCTCCACGTTCGTAACTTTTCAACTGAAAAGCAAACGATGAGAATGATCCTTGTCTGTCAAGAAACGAAATAACATACTCGTTAATTTGTACACGTCGGTCTATATTTACGCGGTACTTCTGCGAGAATTGCGCTCCGCCTTCACTATACCAAAAATCGTAGTATTCTGTATCTGGTTTAATCATTGGTAGCACACCAGTAACGGGCGTAACGACTCCGTAGTTATTACATCCGACAGCTACTTGAACTATCGAATCGTTATTTACAATTGCTTTCGTGTAAATGTCGCCGTCGCTGTTTTGAAAGTAAATTAGTTTGTCTACTCTAGCGCGTGCGTTTAACCATAGGTCTTGTCCTAGCGTACATTGAAAGTTCGTTTGTGGCTGGTTCGTTAACCAATACTTTGTAACGCCGTTTAAGCGTGTATCGTTTTCGTTGTATACTACAAAGTCTACCCATGTTTTAGCGCCGTTGTATACTTTCTTACTTATGAACTCTGTAATGTCGTAGGTTACTACTTTGCGGTTGTCTGCGTAGTTAATCGTTCCGTTTATGTTTACGTCTGTGATTGAACTAAATAAAACGTTTACATCAATCCAAGTTCCCGAAACAGCTATAACAGTATGTAAGCCTTCAAGTAATGGGTTTGCTGTACCGCCATCGTCTTGTAAGATGTTTATCTGGTCACCTACTTGAAAGATGTTAGTTACGTTAATTCGTGTATTCGTACCGCTTGAAGTTAAAGCCGAAGTGTAGTCTAGTTCGTACAAGTATTCTTCACCGACTTTTACGTCGTAATTATAGAAGCTATTTACAGCGTCTAGGTCTTGTGTGATTGTAGGGTCAAAGTCCCACTTTACATAACTCGACAAGAATTTAGATAGGTCGATTTCGCCATAACCAGTTCCATAAGTGGGAACTATTTTAAATGTTCCTTTAAGGTTACCGCTATTGTAAACTTGGTAAATGTATCTAAACCCAGTTAGGTTTTTATTAGTGCTGTCTACTATGTACTTAATCGGGTTGTAAGCTGGTGTAAACGCTTGGGGTTTCGCTATTATTGTTTGTGCCATAACTATATTATTTTCGGTCTATGTTTAGGTTAGAACGCGTAATAGGCGTCGTCTGTAAAGTATTGTTCTTTGATATAGGCAACGCCGTAACGTGTCGCGTCCATAGCATCGTCCCAAAGTTTTACGGGTTCGTCTAGAATCTGATCACCTATCTTTTTCCATTTGTAGTTTTGGTATTCTTTTTTTAAGCCTTCGTGTTCTTGACAGAATATACCGAAAGTCTTTACGTTGTCTATTCCCTTCTTAACCGACTTGTTAGCGTTGATTACGTTATATCCGTTATTATTTAGTTCGGCTATTATTTCGGGTCGGGCGTAATCGGCTATTATGTCCGCGTTCTTTTCGATATTTAGCTGTGTGAAGCGGTCTAGTAGGTCTGTCGTGGTTAGGTAGCTTTCGTAGATAACTGGTTCGATGAAGATGTCTTTTTCGTGCCAGTATATTCGTACTAACGCTGTCGGGTGATTGTAACCAAAGTCAATCCCGTATATGAATTGTGTAAAGCGTGCGGGTCTGTGTGGTAAGAATGTCCAGTTAGAATAGATGTTCGACTTACTGATAGCCTTTTCACCTAGCGCATAGATTTGGTACAAGGCTTCGTCGGTGCGTTTAAGGTCTTCTATTTGGGTCTTTATGGATTCGGGTAAGAATGGATTATCCTTGTAGGTTGACTTAATTAATATGCTTTCGTTTTTCGGTAGGTCGTAAAGCCAGCTATTAGAGTCCGAAGGGTTGTAATCAAATATCAACTTGGATTCGGTACGCATATTAAGTTGCGTAAAGTCGTCGTAGTATAGTTCGTTCGCTTCATTACACCATGCAAGGTGTCGCTTACGCCCTCGAATCTTTTGCTCGTCGTCTACACTAAAGAATTCGACTATCGACCCGTTACTAAACGAGTAAATGTGTTCTGACATATTGTGACTAGCTTTGTCATAGATTCCCGCATCTTTAAGAACCTCTAGAAAGTCACGCATAGCCGTAGCCCGTAACGCTGGGAATGTCTTACGAATGATTGACACCACTACGCCTTTATTCTGTAGGCAATAGACTAGAATAAGCTGACATAGGCTGTATGTCTTACTTGAACGCGATCCACCCTCATTAATGATAAAACGCGCCTCGTTATTGTAAAGCGCGTCGTAATTCCTTTCAAAGACTATCGTAGACTTTAATTCCATTAGTCTAGTTGTTTCGTGTCGGGTCTGATAATGCTAATCTTAATTTCGTTGATAGCTTCGCCGTTTGTCGTTACGTCAGTTTTTTCGGTTAGGTTATTTAGACGTTGGGTAATGGAAGGATTATATTGACCGACCATACCACCTTCAATTTGGTCTTGACGGATTGACTTCTTTATACGTTGGCAGACCCCGCAATACTCGTCGTACGCTTGATTTGTATTTCTAAAGTAGTGGTCTAGTGTTACGCCTTGTTCATATCCAAATACTTCAAAGCCTTCGTACGTTAGTGGAACTCTTAACGCTTCTTGGACTACTTTACCGCTTTGTAGTGCTTTGTCTATGAGTCTTGGTGTGCTTTGTGTTTTCTCCTTGTATGCTTCGAACATTTCCCATAGTAGTTCGGGTGTCTTTATGTACTTATGTTTTCCCATTTTGTTTCGTGTTTTTAAAGTGGTTTAAGAATTCGTCTTCGTCTATTTCTTCCATGCAAAGTAAGCCATCCGCATTGGTCAAGTAAACAATGTGGTGAAAGCCTTCACGTTCTAGGTAGTCTGTTAGTATCTTACCTTCGTGTATCATGTCTTTGCCGTAGTCTAGAATGTAGAACTTCATTTCTTTTCAAACGTTTTTTTGTAGATACTTAAGGCTTCACGTGAATGTGTTTCCCACGTGTGTATGCATACGGCGTAGCGTTGTTTCTCGTCTGGATGCGTATCTATAGACTCAAGGTCTTTCATGCATCTATTTAGGAACGTTTGTTTTTGTTCTCCTTTTACTGGCTGTGGCATTTGGTTTTGTTCTTACTGGTTTTTTAATAATTTCTTTTTCCGTGTTTACGTCGCCTTCTAGGTCTTCTTCGATTCCTTTGTAACTAATCGTAACGCTGTCAGCTTCGAAAATGTACCCTATACCGATAGTTTGGTAGTGTTTGTATTGTGCGGGGTGTATTTTGTCTACTTCTATTTTGCGTTGTCCTAGAATGCTATCGTAAGTAATGATAGTCTTTCCTTTGTATTCTTCTTTAATTTTCATTTTCGTGTTTATTTAGTTCGTTTCCTACAGCTACAATCATTACCAGAACGCCTAACGTTCTTAAAGCAATTTCGTAGCTACCTATTACCATAAAGCCACCCATTGTAAAAATAGTAACCCTTGCGATTGATTCAATTATCTTTAGCTTCATAACTATATTGAATTTGTCTTATTTTTTGTTTAATGTCACGTAACATATAATGCGCAGACGTTGCGGGAATTCCAAAGTATTTAGATAGGCTACGCGCTGTATTGTAACCCTTATCGTAATAGCATTCAAATGTAATTCGTTCTATAGGGTCTGTTATCTGTCTACGAAAAATCTCTATGTATGCGCGTTGATCGTTAAAGCGTTGTTCTATTGCTATCTTTCTACTTACTTCGTCGTCGTCTATTTCGTCATTACCTACGTACTCGATGCTTTTACAATCGTCTTGTTTGTGGCTTATAGACGTGTCCCAAATAATCTGGCATTTGATTGTATTTAGTAGGTAGGATTTTACACTATTAGCGTCCGTTTTTTCGGTGTTTATGGTTAGTACGTGTAGATAAGCGTTATTTATAACAGTGTCAGCGTTCAGCATCGAAAGATTAATGTTCTTTTTGTTATTGTACGCCTTTAAAAAGTGATTTGTGTACTTTCTAACCTCATCGTAGTTTTCGCTTATGTATTTATCTAGCGTTTTCTTCATACCATGTTTGAAAATTAGCAAACCATTTCTTGCGTTTGTCTGGATGGCAGAAACATTCGTTGTCTTTTACACCCGTTTCCTTTACTTTGATTGCTTGTAATTTGCGTAGGTGCATTTTTGACAAGCGTTCGGGGTTTATTTCCGCTAAAAGTTTGTTTATTTCTAGTAGTCCAGCTTCTGTAAGCATAAGTCAAGTATATAAGAACACAAACTAACGACGCAAGCCGTAAAGAAACTACCAGTACAAGCTAACGTTAACCAAAATCCTACGCATTTAGGACAGCCTAACGCTGAATGAATAGTAATTGTAAGGCTATTAATAGGTAAAAGACTAAATAAGTAGTCGAAAGCCATTTGTAAAGGTTCGAACTTAACGAACCACCACGTAAAAGCTATGTAGAAAATATATTCCATTGGTTAAATTTTAATCAAACTTACGATTATAATCTAATCACGTGAAAAAAAAGTTATTAACAATAAAAAAGCCAGCGGTTAAACTGGCTTAAAAAAGAATCTATTGCAGTTCTTATGGTATGCTTTAGATTACATTCGTTCCCGTAGTAGGAATTCGTCTAGCTTTATGGCTGTGTTTAGGCTTATGTCCTTTCCTTGTAGAAACTTGTCAATCTGGTACTGGTGGAATTTACCCGTACGTGTTTTGATGTCTGTTACTATTTGGTTTCGTGTTTTAATCCTTAACACTTCCTTTAGCTTGTTACGTAGTTCCGTGTCGTTAATGTACATATCAGAAAGGGAAATCGTCATTATCTACTTTGCTGATTGGTTCGCTTTGCGCTGGTGCTACGTAAGGTTCGCTAAATGATGCTGAAAAGAATGATCCAGCTTTACCTTGTTTTACCCATAACGCAACTTCCATTTCTTTGCCGTTTACGTTTACTTTTCCTTTGTAGTCGGGGTGGTTATCAGCTTTCTTGTTCGTGTTTTTGAAGATTGCTCCCGTGTT
>Ga0222712_10006560_pt1 | contig 11475 bp, 10 predicted proteins | sample C33_657DmetaG_FD_165043 | JGI IMG/M metagenome (GOLD analysis project Ga0222712, IMG submission 165043) | Estuarine water microbial communities from San Francisco Bay, California, United States - C33_657D | ecosystem: Environmental > Aquatic > Marine > Unclassified | place: USA: California... | reverse complement strand
CCCAGCTGTCTTACCAAATTTAGTTCCATCGGCTTTGGTCAAAAGTGGCACGGTGAGTGCATGGCCACTTCCCTGCTCAACGCGGCGAATCAAATCTAGACCCGCAACAATATTGCCCCACTGATCCGAGCCGCCTAACTGCAAGGTGCAGTTATTGCGGCGAAAGAGTTCTAGGAAGTCATAGGACTGCAAGACTTGGTAAGAAAACTCAGTGTATGAAATTCCGCCAGCTTCCAACCTTGCAGATACAGAGTCCTTTGAGAGCATCTGGTTGACACTAAAGTGCTTGCCAATATCGCGCAGAAATTCAATGGCACTGAGCGGTGATGTCCAATCAAGATTATTCACGACTATTGCCTTGTTCTTTGCTTCGCTAAAATCTAAGAAGGCGGAGACTTGCGTGCGGATTCTGTTAACCCAGCCTTCAACGATTTCCGTGCTATTGAGTGTGCGCTCTTCATTTTTTCCGCTGGGATCTCCTACTAATCCTGTAGCACCGCCAACTAAAGCAATCGGTGTGTGGCCAGCTAATTGAAAGCGACGCAGAACAAGAAGTACTACTAGGTTTCCAACGTGAAGTGAGGGCGCAGTTGGATCAAAGCCCACATACAAAGTGATGGGTTTTTTCATTGACTCAAGCAGAGCGGCCTCATCGGTGGACTGGGCTAAAAGCCCGCGCCAGCGTAGATCTTCTAGAAGGTTCATGCCCCCATCATCTCTGAAAAGGCCTGCGCTTTGGCGGCTATTTTCTTAGATTGCGTCGCATTTTCTTTAAGCGCGCTCTTAATTTGCTCTGCCACTAACGCCGGCGCAGTTCCTCCAGCAGTTGTCCGTGAACTCAATGCTCCGGCTACGTTTAGCACGTCTCTGACTCCCCCATCTAGAGATGGATGGATAGCTTTAAACTCATCATCGCTAAGTTCATGCAACTGACGTGAACTCTTTTCACACAACGCAACACATTGTCCAGCAGATTCATGTGCAGAAGCAAAAGGAACATTCTTTCGAACAAGATAATCTGCAATTTCTGTAGCAAGAGAGAAACCAGTTGGTGCTGCCTGTACCATTTTTTCGCGATCAAAATCGGTAGTTGCAACCATGCCAGTTACTGCTGGCAACGTTAGGAGCAATGTATCTATGCTGTCAAAGAGAGGTTCTTTATCTTCTTGCAGATCGCGATTATAGGCAAAAGGCAATCCCTTAAGCATTGTCATCACTGAAACTAGGTTTCCAATCAGTCGGCCAGATTTGCCTCGTGCAAGTTCTGCCATGTCTGGATTTTTCTTCTGAGGCATAATCGAAGATCCAGTTGAATACTCATCTGCAACCTTGGCCCACGCAAACTCAGTCGATGCCCACAACGTCCACTCTTCACCGATACGAGATAAGTGCAAACCTATTGTTGCGCAAATAAACAGCGCCTCTGCAACATAATCACGATCACTGACGGCATCAATGCTGTTAGCAAAACTAGAATCAAAACCAAGTTCTTGTGCAGTTTTTGCCGGATCTAATGGAAGTGAAGATCCTGCAAGTGCACCAGCCCCAAGAGAGCTCACTGATGTGCGCTTTAACCAGTCATTGATGCGATCAAGATCTCTTGCAAAAGCATGTGCGTGCTTAGCTAATTCATGTCCAAATGAAACGGGCTGTGCATGTTGAATATGAGTAAATCCTGGAGCACTGTCGTTGACATACTCACTGGCCTTGTTCAAAATGACAGTATTCAATGCAGTTATTAATGAGGCAACTTCCAACATGTGATCGATGGCAAAGAGGCGTAGATCAGTTGTGACTTGATCATTGCGAGAGCGCCCAGCGCGAAGAGCTCCGCCAACTGCGCCCAGCTTGGCAGTTAGCCCACGCTCTAAGGCGCTATGAACATCTTCATCATCTGCTTGCGCCACAAATGAGCCCATTGATACCTCAACTGCTAATTCTTTGAGAGCAGCGCGAATAGCTGCTGCATCATCTTTAGATACTAACTTGCTGGATTCCAAAACAGATAAGTGAGCCAGGGATGAGCGAATGTCATACGGGGCTAAACGCCAGTCAAAGTGGACACTGCGAGAGAGTGCAAAAACAGCATCAGCTGGGCCATCACTAAAGCGTGCACCCCAGAGCGCCATTTACTTTCTCCCATTCTTAGTTGCTGCGTAAGCCAGTAATTCTTTCGCTAATTGCGCTCCACCTGTTGCTTTCTTGGACACAAGGATAATCGTGTCGTCGCCTGCAATCGTGCCAATAACACCTGTGAGATTGGCGTGGTCGAGTGAACTAGCAACGAACTGCGCAGCCCCTGGCGGTGTGTGAATTACGGCCAAGTTGGCACTGTGATCAACGGAGAGAATTAACTTTGATGGGACGGGATTGATTCGAGAAAGAGCATCATCAGAGGACTCTCTGATTTGGTAGACAGATTCACCATCTCGACCACGACCACGAACCGCGCCAATCTCTTCTAAATCTCTACTAGCAGTTGCCTGAGTAACTCGATATCCACTTTTTTTGAGTGCCACGACTAGATCAGACTGTGAGTGAATGACTCCAGATTGAATAAGCGCTATTGCCTTAGCTCTGCGCGCAGAAACATTAGTTGCATTACTTGCCATCACTGATCACCTTTCTAAAGATGGAAACAAATTTCACCAGTTGTGCCTGAGTGACAATGAGGGCAGGTGCTATTCGAATCGTTGATTCATTAGCAGCATTGACCAAAACTCCAGCCTTAGCCATCTTGGCCGCAAACTCTTTTGCAGTGGGTGTATCCAACTCGATTCCAATGAGCAAACCAGCTCCGCGCACTTCCTTCACACCCTTGACCATCGCTAACTCTGTCAAAAGATATTCATGATGAAGAACGCTCTTTTCAATAAGCTGCTCTTTTTCAATAACTGCAATGGCTGCAAGACCTGCAGCGGTAGTTACTGGGTTGCCGCCAAAAGTTGTGCCGTGATCTCCGGCCTCAAAAAGTGATGCTGCTTTTCCGAGTGCGATCATCGCCCCTAATGGCAACCCCCCACCCAATCCTTTAGCCAACGTAATCACATCAGGCTTTACCCCTGAGTACTCATATCCAAACCAATCGCCTGTGCGACCCATGCCTGTTTGCACAGCATCAATTACTAACAACACACCATATCTATCGCAGAGCTCTCTCACCTGTGACAAGTAATCAACTGGTGGGATTATCACTCCGGCTTCACCCATGATTGGTTCCAAAATCACCATCGCAGTCTTTCTTGAAATTGCACGGCGCATTGCTTCGATGTCACCAAAGGCGACATGCTTAACACCTTTAACCAATGGCAAAAATGGTTCACACTTTGCGGGTTGGCCTGTCAGTGAAAGTGCACCCATAGTTCTACCGTGGAAAGCACCTTGCGCAGCAATGATTCGACTACGTCCTGTGCGACGAGAAAGCTTTAAGGCTGCCTCATTAGCTTCAGCGCCAGATTGGCAAAAGAAAACGCGTGCGTTTTTATCACCCGTCATTTCAATAAGTTTTGCAGCTAACGCTAATGCGTTGGGATGGGCATAGAAATTACTCACATGACTTAACTGTGTAATCTGCTTGCTAACAGCTTTCACAATAGCCGGATGTGCGTGTCCCAAGATACTGGTTGCGATTCCGCCCAAGAAATCTAAGTACTGCTTTCCATCGGCATCAGTAACCACTATGCCTTTGCCCTTTACAAGAGCTATGGATGGCACACCATAATTATTCTGTGTCGTGCTCTTCCACTGCTTTATGAGATCTGTGTTTTTCATGCGAACACCAAGGTTCCACCTTTGCTCAGTAGTGCATCTGCGAAACTATGTGGATCAGTACCATCAATAATTCGAACGGCTTTAGCACCACTGGCAACTGCATCGAGTGCGGCTTGAACTTTAGGTGCCATGCCTTCGGCAAACCCTGCCTTTAAGGAATTTAGCTCCTCTGATGAAATTGAATCAATCAAAGAAGATGTATCTGGCCAACTACGATAAATTCCAGCAACATCAGTCATAACGATGAGTGCAGAAGCATCTAACGCTCCAGCAATAGCTGCAGCAGCTAAATCAGCATTGACATTCAATCCACCATGGCCGCCTTCATCGCTACTAATGGGTGCAACGACTGGAACTATTCCTTTGCTGACTAATTCTTTAAGCGCCGAAACATCGACCCTGACAACATCACCCACGTGCCCTAAATCTGCACTGCTTCCATCTACCAATGTAGTTTTCCTTCTCGCAATCAGAGTTGGCAGTGTTCGACCCGATAGGGCTTGAGCCTTAATTCCACCCGTAACAAGAGTTTGTGCAACCTTTGGGCCGACTTCATTAGCTAGAACTGTCTCAACAACTTCAAAAATCTCTGGTGTTGTGTAGCGAAAGCCACCGACGAATGAACTTGCAATTCCCTTGGCTTTCAACGCCGCATCAATTTGAGGTCCGCCACCGTGCACAACTACAACGGATTCACCTGTCGCTTGAGCAGCTGCAATTGCCTGAGCAAAAGCCCCGTTTTCATCCTTCATGGCATGGCCACCGAATTTCACGACGATCATGTTGAATACGCCGAGTTCTCATGAACATAGTCATATGAGAGATCATTAGTCATCACAGTTGCACTGGCGTTGCCGACCTTTAGATCTATGACTATTTCTACCAAACGGTTACTGAAATCAACTTTACTTTTATCGGCATCCGGTGCGCTATTTGTGCACACTTGAACACCATTAAGGGCGACATCAATGGTTAGCGGATCCATATGGGCATCTGCTGTGCCAACGGCAGCTAATACTCTGCCCCAGTTTGGATCTCCACCAAAAATTGCTGCCTTGAGTAAGTTGTTGCGAGCACATGCTCTGGCTACTTCAACAGCATCCTTTTCACTCACTGCATTATCGACCGTAATCGCAACTGATTTGGTAGAACCTTCAGCATCTTCAATGAGTTGTGCCGCAAGTGAACCACAGACTTTCATCAACAGATCTTCCAACTCTGAATCAGAAAGTGTCTGACCTGAGGTACCTGATGCCATAAAGAGCGCTGTGTCATTAGTTGATGTGCAACCATCTGAATCAATTCGGTTATAAGTGCGATCCGTTACTTGTGCAAATATCTTGGCAGCATTTGAACCCACAACCCCATCTGTCATGACAACCGAAAGCATCGTTGCTAAAGCCGGAGCTAACATTCCAGCACCCTTGGCAATACCGGCTACTTGGACTTTTCCTAGGCTGGCTTGTGCAATCTTTGGCACCGAATCCGTTGTCATGATGGCTTGTGCGCACTCCTGAAGTGATTCAGATTTAAGCACCGTTGCGATAGATCTGATTCCACTTTCAATCTTTGTCATTGGCAGCAATTCACCGATGAGCCCAGTTGAACAAACGACAACTTCACCTGATGAAACTTCTAGTAACTCCCCCACTAACTCCGCTGTTGCATGAGTATCAGCAAATCCTTGAGGTCCTGTACAGGCATTGGCCCCGCCGGAGTTGAGCACTACTGCTCTAACGATCTGATCTTTAACTACCTGCTTGCTCCAAATGACCGGTGCTGCAACTACTTTGTTTGATGTGAAAACCGCTGTACCGAAAAAGGTAGGTCCAGTGTTCTCAATCAGCGTTAAATCAAGTGCCCCTGTGCTTTTTAAGCCTGCAGCACATGCAGCTCCAACAAAGCCTTGGGGAAGTTTCATGAGCCCAAGCCATCAGTTGATAGACCAGAACCTTCATGAAAACCAGTGATGATGTTGGCATTTTGTATTGCCTGACTTGCTGCGCCTTTTCCTAAATTATCCAAGGCAATACTGATGACTAGACGGTTAGTGTGTTCATCAACGGCAACCTGTATTTGAACCTTGTTTGAACCTGTAACCGCGCCTGTCTTAGGCATCTGACCAATAGGCAACACATCTACGAAGTATTCTCCTGCATAGTGCTTTGTAAAAAGGTCATGTGCTTCTCTTGAATTCATGGGCTTGTTCAACTTGGCAGTAATGGTTGCCAGAATGCCACGAGGCATGGGTGCAAGTATTGGCGTGAATGAGATCTTCACCGGTTTTTGCGCAATAGCTGACACCGCCTGCTCAATCTCTGGTGTGTGTTGATGCACTCCGCCGAACTTATATGAGGTCAGAGAGCCCATCACTTCACTTGCAATCAGATTAATCTTGGCGCTTCGCCCCGCCCCAGTTGTTCCAGATGCCGCAACAACAACTACGTCGCTGACATCTACATGATTAACTGCAGGTGCTATCCCTAAAGTAATTGCCGTTGCATAGCAGCCAGGATTGGCGACTTTGCTTTCCTTCGCAATGGCTTGACGTTGTCCCGCACTAAGTTCAGGTAGGCCATAGACCCAAGCACCAGCATGAGCTCCCCCATAGTATTTTTCCCAGGCAGATGCATCTTCTAATCTGTAATCCGCACCTAGATCCACGATCTTTGTCGTAGATGGAATCTTTGCAATAAGTGATGCTGACTCACCATGAGGCAGGGCAATGAAAACTAATTCGATATCTGAAAAATCTATCTCTGAAACAGCCAAAAACTTCTCACCGTTGTGAGTAGTTAAGTGTGGATGGACGGATGTGACTAGCTCCCCAGCATTCGAGTGAGCACTAATAGCCGTAACTTGAAAATGTGGATGCACTGCCAGTAAACGAAGGAGTTCTCCCCCGGCATAGCCGCTTGCACCAATGACCGCTGTTTTCATGGCCCTAGGATATCTTCGAGTCGATATTTATGCAAATACCTGCATATTTATGCGGTGCGAACTACTGCTCCGCACTTCTTGGCTGCCACAACTGTCGCTGCCTCACGCATGGCCGAAACCTCATCGCCAGTTAGCGTGCGATTAGGTGCTCTAAAGACCAGGGTGAAAGCAAGAGAGATCTTGCCATCGCCGATCTTGTCGTAGCGATCAAATAGAGAAATAGATTCAAGTAAATCTCCAGCACCCTCGGTTAGGGCAGCCTGAACTTCGGCAGCAGTAACTTTCTCATCAACAATTAGCGCTACATCTTGCAACGCTGCAGGCATAGTTCCAACACGAGTTGGTCGTACTAACGAAGAATCTGGAAGCGCGCTTAGTCCAACAGCAAAAGCCACGCTTCGCTCAGGTAATCCGTATTTAGCAATAATGCGTGGGTGAAGCTCTCCGGCATGTGCCACTGCTTTTCCATCAACGATTAATTCTGCGCATCGTCCTGGATGCCACGGTGCAAAATCAGAGCGTTTGATACTCCACTCAAGATTACACAGCGCCAAAATATCTTGGGCATATTCAATTGCATCGTGCCATGTGTAGGCACGCGCTTTTCCTTGCCAATTTTCATTCTCGACTTTGCCTACGAGTAAACCAGCCACGTGGTAAGCCTGTGATGGGACGGAAGCAAAAATCTCTTCAATGACTTTTTGGCTTGGTCGCTTGGACAAGTCAGGTGAAATTGCAGGTACTAATTCCTGAGCGCTTCGGAAAATAGATCCCATTTCAAAAATCGCAAAGTCCTTTGCCCCGCGGCTGATGTTGCGCTGTGCAACCTCAATCAACCCCGGAACTAGATGAACTCGCATCAATGGAAACTCTTCAGACATTGGATTAGCAATTGCATAGGTTGAAGCACGTTCTCCAACAAAGCCCATTGCATCAATAGTTTCCTGGTTTGTGAAAGGAAATGTTTGTACCTCAGCTAAACCACGACTTGCAAGCATGCTCGCAACGGCTCTGCGACGCTTTTGCGTTGGGGTTAGTGATGCGTGCAAAGGTCGTGGTGGCAGGATAGACGGGATCTTGTCGTAACCAATCATGCGCGCTACTTCTTCAGCAAAATCTGCAATGCCTACTAGATCCGCGCGCCATGATGGTGGATCAATGGTCCAACTCTTCTCATCCACATCGCAGCCGACCAGGCGAAGTATTCGGGCCACATCAGCATTTGAAACCTCAAAGCCCAGAATCTTTGAGATATACGTTGGATCAATCTTCACAACGGCTGGGTAAATCGGCTCACCTGCCACAACAGTTGCCACATGAACCGCTGAGCTGTGTTCTGTGAGTAGTTGAACGAATCTGGCAGATGCGAACTGCGCCAAAGATGGATCAACACTTCGTTCTAAACGCCTTGATGCCTCAGATGAGAGTTTGTGCCTGCGCGAATTCTTAGCAATACACACGGGATCAAATCGAACCGCTTCCAATGCAATCTCAGTCGTAGTTTGAGTGATCTCCGATGAAAGACCACCCATAGTTCCCGCTAATGCCAACGGTTGAACATCATCACAGACCATCAAATCATCTGGGTCCAATGTGCGCTCTTGTCCATCCAAGGTTACGAATTTCTGTGCTTTGCCTGCACGTTTAACAGTGAGTCCACCTTTGATTTTTGATTTATCGAATGCGTGCAATGGTTGCCCAAGTTCTAACATGACATAGTTAGTAACATCTACAACGAGTGAAATTGAGCGCATACCCATCTTTTCAATTCGCCTGCGCATCCATAGGGGCGTTGTGGCCTTTGCATCAAAATTAGACATTGTTCGAAGATAGAAAACTGAAGCCGAAGATTTATCCTCAATCTTTGCACTCACACCTTTACCGGTTTCTGAAAACTTTAGTGAACGCAGCGCATCGACTGGATCTGTGAATGAGAGTCCAAGTGAGCCAGCAACCTCACGTGCTATTCCTCGAATGCTCAATGCATAACCGCGATCTGGATTTACGGCCACATCAAAGATCACATCGTTGATCTGCAAGCCTTCGATTGCATCGGCACCAATTTTCACATCGGCCTCTGAGAAAACCATGATGCCTGAATGTTCATCGCTAATGCCTAGTTCACGAGCAGAGCAGATCATTCCGTTAGAAGTTTTGCCGTAAGTCTCACGGGCACTAATTGCAAAATTACCAGGCAACACAGCCCCAGGAAGAGCTGCAACAATCATGTCCCCCACTACAAAGTTGGTGGCACCACAAATGACAAAGCGTGTTTCTTTTTCGCCACAATCAATGCCCACATAGCGGATTGGCTTCTTATGCTCAGTTAACTCTTCAATCGAGAGAACCTTTGCAAACTTAAGTGGGCCAGTTAAATCAGAGCCCTGATAGATGATTTCTTCAACTTCAAAGCCAACTCTGATGAGGCCATCAGAAATCTCATCTGCACTTACCTTTGCAGGGATATCAACAAACTCTTTGATCCACGATAGAGGTGCGCGCATTAGAGTCCCACCCCGAATTGGCGCGTGAAGCGTAAGTCTCCTTCAACGATGTCATGCATATCTGTAATGCCATGTCGCACCATCAAGGTTCGCTCTAATCCCATTCCAAAAGCAAAGCCACTGTAGACATCGGTATCTATCCCGCAACTTTGTAGAACCTTGGGATTGACCATTCCACAACCGCCCCATTCAATCCAACGATTGTTAAAGAATATGTCAACCTCAGCACTTGGTTCAGTGAATGGGAAAAATGATGGGCGAAGACGAGTTGTCACATCTGGACCGAACATATGTCGTGCAAAGTTATCCAGCGTTCCTTTGAGGTGGGCCATTGTGATGCCCTTATCAACAACTAAGCCTTCAACCTGATGAAAAACTGGACTATGCGTTGCATCCAACTCATCTGCTCTGAATGTTCGCCCAGGACAGATGACATAAATAGGTGGAGTCTGAGTCAGCATCGTGCGAATTTGAACGGGTGATGTGTGAGTACGCAGCACCATTCCTGATTCAACTGGCTCAACAAAGAATGTGTCTTGCATTGTGCGAGCTGGATGATCGGCAGGAATATTGAGCGCATCAAAGTTCAACCAACCAGATTCAAGCTCCGGACCTTCAGCAACTGCATAACCCTGTTCAATGAAAAAATCCGAGACTTCATTTTTGATAATCGAAATCGGATGTAGTCCCCCGCGATGTCTGCGATTAACGGGCAAAGTAATATCAACTACTTCTTCAAGCAAAACTTTCTTATCGCGCTCGGCCTCAAGTTTTTCTGTTGCCGTGGCAAGTGCTTGTGCAATTGCGGCCTTCGCGTCTCCAATAATTTTGCCAAAGCTAGCTTTTTCATCAGGCGACAAAGATCCAAGTCCTCGTGAAGCAAGTGAAATCGGTGCCTTATCTCCAGCATGGGCTAACCGAGCGGCTTTAAGAGAATCTAAATCTGTAGCGGCGCCAAAGGCTACTTGGGCATCTTTAACCCATTGTGAGACATCTTCTTGGCGCATAGAGCGAACTCTATCCTGTGAGAGTTTAGGAAGATGGGATATTTGATAGGTGATACATAACAATGGTTGCCGCCGCTGAAAGATTCAGGCTTTCGGCATTACCGGGCATCGATATTTTGACTTGCTCAATAGAAGATATGCCTTGGGCAGTTGCTAATCCCCTGGCCTCATTTCCAAATATTGCTGCACAATCCTTAGTGATCTTCAGGTCCTTGAGTGATTTTTGACCTTCTGCAGCCAAAGTGAACGCTTGAACGCCAAGAGCTAGAACTGTAGATAACTCTATGTTTTCAAATACAGGTGTGTGCCACAGCGAACCTGCAGTACTACGAACAACTTTCGGTGAGTAAAGATCCACACTTCCTGGAGATGTAATTACAGCATCAATACCAAAGGCATCGGCAGATCGAATAATCGTTCCAGCATTGCCTGGATCTTGTATCTCTGAGAGATAAACAAATTTACGGGTGCCATTTAATACAATTGATTCAAGGGAGCTGGCTGGAATCGAACACACAGCAAGTATTCCTTGAGGCGTAATGGTCTCTGACATAGCTTTCATGACGTCATCACTTACTTCAATGACATTAAAGGCCGATAAATCAGAAATCTGTTCTACTTTTACTCGACTGGCTTGTGTGACATACAAGGTTTCAATACGTGGACCGGTTGTTGCCACCATTGCTTCACGAGCACATTGCAATCCCTCTGCAACAAAATGGCCTGAAGATTTACGTTCTTTTGTACCCCTAGAACCAATTAGAGCCTTAACTCGCGCGATATGTGGCGAGTTAAGGCTCTCAATCATTGGGATCTATTAAGCAGATACAAGGCTCTTGCGAGCAACATCAACAAGTGTCTTGAAAGTAGCTGGATCATTTGTTGCTAGATCTGAAAGAACACGACGATCTACTTCCACTCCTGCAGCCTTAAGGCCTTGGATGAAGCGGTTGTATGTAAGACCATGTTCGCGGCATCCAGCGTTAATGCGCTGAATCCATAGGCGACGGAAATCGCCCTTCTTGTCTTTACGGTCGTTGAAGGCATAAACCATTGAGTGCGTAACTTGTTCCTTCGCCTTTGTGAAAAGACGGGAACGTTGTCCGCGATAACCACTGGCACGTTCTAATGTTGTGCGACGCTTCTTAGCAGCGTGAACTCCGCGTTTTACTCTCATTTAATTCACACTTCCTTACTTCAAGCCAAGCATGCGCTTGGCTGTCATCGTTACGGTTGGCTTTGCTGACTTCTCA
>Ga0222712_10006559_pt1 | contig 11476 bp, 12 predicted proteins | sample C33_657DmetaG_FD_165043 | JGI IMG/M metagenome (GOLD analysis project Ga0222712, IMG submission 165043) | Estuarine water microbial communities from San Francisco Bay, California, United States - C33_657D | ecosystem: Environmental > Aquatic > Marine > Unclassified | place: USA: California... | reverse complement strand
TGCACCCTTTCGTTACATTCAATTCTCGTGCGGAAGCGGCGTCAACTGGGACACGAAGTCCGAGGGGCGGTACGAATTCCCGCGGGACTTGTGGCGAGCAAGTCGCGTGTGCTGTACGTACCTGTCACGAAGGCCGCGTCCACGACCGTGAAGGCACTGCTTGCCGAGGCCGAGCGGACTTTTATCGAGCCGCTGCTCGATTTCACGCCCTATTCATCGGCCTTTGCTGCGGACTACGTCCACTCGCCCAAGGTTCACGGTTTGTTGCCCTACCGAGAATTGTCGTTCAAAGACAAACTCACGGCCTTGCAGTCGGATGAATGGTGGAGAGTCGCCGTCATTCGCAATCCGTACGACCGACTCGTCTCGACCTGGCAAAACAGAGTGCTGATGTTGGGAATGGCATTGCCCAACGAAATCCGCTCAAGTCTGGAACTATGCGTCGACGACAGCGGATGTCTCGACATTGCGGCATCGTTTGAGTGGTTCGTGACGACGCTCTACGAGAATCGTCAGTTGTTCTTCATCGACGATCATTTCCGCCCTCAGTCACGTGCACTTCGATGTCCGAACATCGACTTCACACACGTCGTTCGCCTCGAAGAGCCCGGTCATCTTGACGAATTTCGAAGCGAGTTGTCGACAAGGGTTGAACGTGAATTGAGTATGTGTCCGTACAACAAAGGTCTCGGAATCCGGACGTGGGACGTCATGACTGACGACCTTGCAAGACTGGTCGAGGATGTGTATTCGGAGGACTTCGAGAATCTCGGATATCGCAGATCGCACCTCCAGAAGACTGCAACCGCACCGTCCTTCTCTGTCGCGGCCACGCGCCTGACCTTGTTCCTTCAGGATGTTGTGTCCGATCGCGAGCGGCGGCGCGGTGCGCGCTACGGAGCCCGTGAAGTGTGGGATCGGGTCATCAACTGAGCGAAGACTTGAGACCAAATTCAGAGTCTCAAGTAACGTGGCCAGGTGACTCACAGAAGCGTTGTTCTTCGTCGACGACCGGCGGGCGTTCCCGTACCGGAGGATTTCGAAGTCGTCGAAGCAAGACAGGAACCACTTGCAGACGCACATGTCCGCGTTGAAAACGTCGCCATCTCCCTGGATGCGGGCTTTCGGCACTGGATGAACGAGGGAGCCGGTGACCATGTTCTTCCGGCGATGCAGATCGGGGACCCAGTGATGGGTCTGACCGTCGGTCGGGTGGTTGACTCGCGGCACGGTTCATTTGCCGAGGGCGACGTTGTTGTCGCGCGCTTGGGCTGGCAAGAGGTTGCGACGTTCAATGGTGACACTCAGCTGATCAAGATTCGCGTCGACAACAGGTTGCAGGTCGATCTCGCCGCACACCTCGGCATCCTGGGAGACACGGGGTTGTCCGCTTACTTCGGACTCTTCGACCACGGGCGTCCGGTCGCGGGCGAAACCGTTCTGGTCAGTGCGGCTGCCGGAGCAGTGGGGAACGTCGCGGGTCAGATGGCAAAGATTCTGGGATGTCGCGTGGTTGGTATCACGAGCGACGAGAACAAGGCTCGGTTTCTCACCGAGACGTTGGGTTTCGATGCAACGATCAACCGTCGGGGCGACGTCGATGCCCAACTGTCGGCGACGTGCCCAACAGGTGTCGACGTGTACTTTGACAACGTCGGGGGTCGAGTCCTTGAAACGGTTCTCGACCATCTCGCTCTCGGGGCGAGAATCGCGTTGTGTGGCGCAGTGGCAACCTACAACGACAGCGAGAAAGCACCCGGTCCGTCAAATCTCTTCAATCTCGTGACAAAGCAAGCCACCATGACGGGATTTCTGACCCACTACAGCCATGATCGATATGAAGAAGCGCGAGACAAGATCATCGATTGGATGAACGATGGTCGGCTTGTGAACGTCGAACACCGATTGCACGGAATCGAGAACGTCGGTCGCGCATTTTGCGACATGTTCAACGGCAAGAACCTTGGAAAGACGCTCGTAGAACTGAAGCCGACCTCAGCAGTAGCGCACTGAGTAGATCGGCGGCAGATTCGACGCCACAATGTGCCATGTGTCGCCTTGATCCGCGGTCACGAAGAGATTTCCTGTCGTCGATCCCATTGCCAACGATTCACCGTCAGCTGCGATGTCGAATGCATGGCGCAGGACAAGGTCGTATGCATGTTGCTGTGGCAATCCGTTCGTGAGAATGTCGAACGTCTTGCCTCCGTCTCGGGTTCGGGTGACGACAACGCGACCGTCGATCGGTGCGCGCTTCTGGTCCGAGTGCGCCGGAACGAACCAAGCCGTATCGCCGTCGTGTGGATGAACCGCGACCGGGAAGCCGAACGACGATGGCTGGACGTACAACTGTGTCCAAGATTGAAGATCGTCATTTGACGTCCAGATACCCATGTGGTGCTGGCACCAGAAGCGCTCGGGATGTGAGGGGCTCTGTACGACGCAATGTGCATCTTGATGTTCGGGCCACTCGGCCTGTTCCGGCGGTACGTAACCGGCGACCATTCCTTTCGTATGGGATGTCCATGTGGCGCCGCCGTCTTTGGTGCGCCAGACGCCGCCCGCGGAAATTGCCACGGAAACCCACCGCGGATTGCGGGGATCGACATTGATCGTGTGCACGGCAGGCTGATCGGAACCGGCGCCACCCCAGCGAGTTCGGCTCTCGACGCTCCACAAAGACTCGACAAGGTTCCACGATTCACCGCGGTCATTGGATCTGAACAAGCCTCCCGGAACGGTGCCGCACCACAAGGCGCCGTCACGATCGAGTGCGGGTTCCAATGACCAGATGGCAACGAGTGCCCATTCGCGCACGTTGCCCCACATCGAGACGTCGACGAAACCCTCGGGCTTGGGTGGATATTCCGGCACGCCAACCTCGATCCATGTCTCGCCGCGGTTGTCGGACCGGTGCAACTTGATTCCGAAGTGTCCGTGATCAAGCACCACGTACCACGCGCCATCACGTGGATCGGTGCTCGACAGAACGACGTTGTCCCCGACAAAGTGCTCGCTGACGATGTGCGCGCCGTCCCCGGTTCCCTCGACAACGAAGAAACCTTTCCTGGTGCTGACGTGCAGTGTGTGCGCTTCCATGATCACCCTCCCGAGAGTGCCTGCATGACGTAAATCTCTGATGTCGGTCCTACCGTGTCGCTCAGCGATGTCCTGTCGACGATGAGATCACCGTCAATGAAAATCGACATGTGTTTGCGGAGTGAGCCGCGTTCGTTCACGACATAGCCACGCAGTCGAGTGTTCGAAGCAAAGACGTTGTCGAGAACCTCGCGAACAGTGCAACCCGCAACCTCGACCGGCGGACACGGAACATGTCGCTGGAGATTCGCCGTGAAGACAACTCGCGCCATGTCAGAGCGGCGCACTGAACATCCAGCGCACGCCGAATCGGTCGAGCGCCGTGCCCCAATACTGTCCCCACGGCATTTCCGCCATAGGCGAGAATTCGGTCGAGTCCTGTCCAAGCGCGGCAAACAATCGGTCGGCTTCCGCACGCGAATCAACGGTCAGGTTGATGGTCGTATTGTTGCCGACTCTCAACTGGTGCCCGAGTGACTCCAGCACATCCGTCGCCATCAACACATGGCCAGCGACGATCGGAAGTTCGATGTGCATGATCATGTTCAGTTCGGGCTCGGACAGTTCGGGCATTCCAGGAGTCGTACCGAACCCCACGTCCCTGAATCGGACGATCGGTCCGAGAAACTCGGTTCCAAAGACGTTTGCATAGAACCTGAATGCTTCCTCTGTATCTCCGGGAAAGTTCAGATACGTCGAGACACTGGCCATGCCGCGACGTTAGACGTGATCGTCAACTGCCGAGGCGACCGCTCGAATGAGACGCGAAAGAATTTCAGTTGACGTCGCGAAGTTCAAGCGAACGTGACCCTCACCTCCCGGCCCGAAGAGGATCCCGTTCGACAACTCGATACCTGCAGCACGAATGGCGCGATGCGGATGTTCCGCTATCGGGGTCCCCCGAAAGTCGAGCCATGCGAGATACGTGGCGTCGGGACGGTTCACCTTCACCGTGGGGATCAAGCTGGCGCAAAGTTCCAGGGTTCGATCGCGCATCAACTGGAGATGTCGACGACACGCGTCGAACCACTCTCCCCCAATTGTCCAGGCCGCCCATGCTGCCTCGGCACCCATGATGTTCACTTCACCGCCAAAGATGTGGGTCGGAAGTGCCGAGAGGCGAGTCTCTATCGTCGGATCCCCACAGTGGCTGACCGAATAGTGCAGTCCGGCAGTGTTGAACGATTTCGATGCCGAGTTCAGGGTGATCGTGCGTGAGGCTGCTCCTGGGATCGTCGCAACCGGAAAATGTCGATGGCCATCGAACACGATGTCGGCGTGGATCTCATCGCTGATGATGATCAGATTGTGCCGAATCGCGATGTCGACCAGATGCTCGAGTTCCCCCCTCGTAAATACGTGGCCCGTTGGGTTCTGGGGATTGCACAGCAACAAGACGCGTGCCGGCGTCAGTGAAAGTTGGCGTTCCAGGGCAACATGGTCGAAGTCGACGACGTCACCGTCGATGCGAGCCGGCACGGCAAGCAGTTCACACTTGGCTTGACTGATGCTGTCGAAAAATGGTGGATACGCAGGCGTGTGCACCACCACTCGATCACCGGGTGCACAAATGACGTGCAGAAAAGCCTGCAGCGATTGGACTACGTCGTTCCATTCGCGAACGTGGTGGGCTTCGATCGACCAGTTGTACTTAGCTGCCATCCGATCGACGAACGCATCAACCGTCCGTGATCTTCCCGTTCGAATGCGATCGGGGTATCCAAGGTCGCCGTAGTCGATGATCGAACGCAGATGATCTGTGATGACCGGCGCAGGTCGAAAATCCATGTCGGCGACCCAGGCAGCGAGTCGTGGCGCGGCGTGGTGCCACTTTTCTCCCGGCTTGCCCCGTAGCCAAGCCTCGTCGATGGTTTCAAAGTCGTACATGTTGCCTCGGTACGACACGCTAGTGACGTCCCTTGGCAGACTAAGCCCATGTCACTTGCCCGATTGAGGCGTCTCAATGTCATCGCAACCTTGCTGCATTTGGTACAGGGCGTTGCGATCCTTGCGTTGTCGAACGATTTTGCCCTTCCCGTAACCACGTTCTTCTGGAACGATGCGCCGAACGATCGACTCGACATCTCCCGACTCGATCGCTCGTTCGACGTTTCGATTGCTTGGGTCGCTGCTCTCTTCCTCTTTCTTTCTGCTCTCTTCCATTTCATCGTCGCGACGGTGGGTCGCCAAAGCTATGAAACCGAAATCGCACTCGAACAGAACAGATTCCGCTGGGTCGAGTACTCGATTTCATCGACTCTGATGATCGTTGCGATCTGCCTCGTGTTCGGAATCGGCGACATCGCCGGACTGTTGGGCATTGCCGGCGCCAACGTTGCAATGATCTTCTTCGGTTGGATCATGGAAGTCGTCAACCGGCCCGGCCAGAAGGTGTGGTGGACACCCTTTTGGTTCGGCTGCATCGTCGGCATCGTTCCGTGGATCGGACTCTTCATCTACCTGCTCGGTCCCGGAAGTGACATGCCGAAATTTGTCTACGGCATCTTCGTGAGCATCTTCGTTTTCTTCAATCTCTTCGCACTCAACCAGTACCTGCAGTACCGCAAAGTGGGGAAGTGGTCGAACTACGTGTACGGCGAAAAGGCCTACCTGTGGCTCAGCTTGATTGCCAAGAGCGCCCTCGCCTGGCAGCTCTTCGGCAATACGTTGTCGGGCTGATTCACGACCCAGCCGCGCATTTCGTATGAGACACGGTCCGACTTCTACGCTCTGATGGAGGTTGACCATGACTCGATAGCGGTCTTTAAGGAGGGGGCAGATGAGAACCATCATCCGCAACGGTGCGGTTCTGGACACATCAACCATGACGTTCTCGGATGCGTCGGATGTGGCCATTGAAGATGGAGTGATCGTCGACGTCGGCAGGAGTCTCTCGACGAAGGCCGATGTCGCCATCGATGCACAGGGCAGGTACGTGATGCCCGGCCTCATCGATGCGCACGTGCACTTCCGGCTCGCCACCATGGATTTTCGGTCATTGCTCGCCTGGTCCGAGGTGGAGTTCGGTGTTGTCATGGCTCGTCTCGCCCGCGAGACCGTCGAGCGCGGATTCACGACGGTGCGCGACCTGGGCGGTGAAGTGTCCGGACTCATCAGCGCAATTCAGCACGGCCACACGGTGGGACCCAGAATCGTGCGCGCGGGACACATGCTCAGCCAGACGGGCGGTCACGGCGACACGGCAGGTGGGCATCTCGACCTGCCGGCGTGCGCGTGTTCGTTCCGTTCCGACGTGTTCTCCATCGTTGCCGATGGTCCCGAGGCGGTGCGCAAGGCTGCGCGTCACCTTCTGCGAGACGGCAGCGATTTTCTGAAGATCCACGTTTCAGGCGGCGTGGCGTCACCGATGGACCCAATCGACAGTATTCAGTACACACCCGAAGAGATCATCGCTGCGGTCACCGAAGCCAACCATCGAGGAACGTACGTCGCAGCGCACGCCTACTTGCCGGAGGCGATCGCAATGGCCGTCAGCAATGGCGTTCACTCAGTCGAGCACGCGAACTTGATCGACAAGCCGACGGCGGCGCTTGTCGCATCCAAAGGTGCGGTGATGGTCCCGACGTTGGCAACGTACAAGGCCATGAACGATGTCGGCACGAGACTCGGCCTGCCTGCTGCGAACCAGCAGAAGAACGTCGTGGTCTACGAATCCGGGCTCGAGTCGTTGGAAATTGCATTGGAAGCTGGAGTGACGCTGGGTCTTGGCACCGATCTCATCGGCGAGACCCAGTCGTACCAAAACTCCGAGATGGCCATCCGTGCCGAGGTTCAATCGGCAGTCGACATCCTGCGCTCGATGTGGATCACGAATGCCGAACTTTGTCGCCTCGTTGGCAAGGTCGGCGTGGTGAAACCGGGCGCATTTGGTGACGTCGTGGTGAGCAACGTGAACCCGCTCGACAACATCGTTGCATTTGCCGACCATGAGAAGGCGATCGACGTGGTGATCAAGGGTGGTGCGATCGTGGTGAGGCGTGATCGATGAAAGTCACGGTGAATGGGAAGCGACTCTTCTTCGATACATCCGGATCAGTGCTGACGGCCGGTGAATCAGGTCTGGTCGACAAGCCAACGTTGATTCTCCTGCACGGGGCACCCGGGAATTCCGACCACACCGTGTTCAAGCCGATATTCGAGGAATTGGCCGACATTGCGCAGGTGATCTACCTCGATCTTGCAGGTTGCGGTCGAAGCGACGATCCGGCCGACGGTCGCTTCAGCCTGGAGTCCTGGGCCGATGATCTCGTTGGGTTCTGCGATGCGCTGGGAATCGTGAAGCCGATCGTGCTCGGCAATTCGGCGGGTGGCATGGTCGCAGGTGTCTATGCGTCACGCTATCCGGATCATCCGAGCAAGGTGATTCTTTCCAGCACACAAGCGAAACTCGACACCAACCGATGCCTTGACATGTTCGAACGCCTCGGTGGTCCCGATGTGCGCGCGGTCGCCGAGCGTGCACTTGTCACGAATGGTGACGCCGAGTCGCTGAACGAGTACGTCAGCAAGTGCATGACGCTGTACAACCCGACTCCCCAAGCGAGAAAGCGTCACTGCATCTTCCGTTTCGACTGTGCCATCGAGTTTCATCGAATCGGTGGGGTTTGGCATCAGATGGATTTCCGCGACCAGCTTCATCGGATCACATGTCCCGTGATGGTCATGGTTGGGGATCTCGACCCGGTGACGCCGCTCCAAGACAGCGAGGACCTGCGTTCATTGATCAAACCTGAATTGGTTCGGTTCGAGCGGTTTGCGAACGCCGGTCACAGCGTGTGGTTGGACGAGCCGGAGCGCGCCTTCCGGGTCATCAGGGAATTCGTAAGGCCCTGAAAGCAAAAGGTGGCGAAATGACACAGGGCAACACGACGACAACCGATGCAGTCGTCATCGGCGCGGGAATCGTGGGCGCGGCGATTGCGCCAGTTGCGCGTTTCGGCGAATTCGATTACGCGGTTGGTACCCGCTCGCGTCGAGTCAAGCGTGAACTCGCGAGGCTGACCACCAGGCCAACCGCAGCAATCAGCATCCAACCGTGACGGAAACCGTTCATGCTGTGATGGCCGCTGGTGAATGCGATGACCGCGGCAATCCCGAACGTGCCACCCAGGTAACGAGCCGCGGATGTGACGGCACTGCCCGCGGCAAACTGGTCCGCCGGGAGTGTCGCGGCTGCCGCCGAAGAGAACTGGGGTAGGCACATCGCCACGCCGAGGGCGGTCAAAATGACGGTGGGCAGGTACTCACTCAAGTATGAGGGCGTCGAGCCCACCCGCGCGATCAACAACAGTCCGCCGAGTGCGTATGTCAACCCACCCGGGATGAGGATTGCTCGTTGACCAATGCGACCCGCGAGCTTCCCGAACCGAGGAGCGGTCAGCGCGACTATTGCGGGTCCGAGGGCTATCGCTGTACCGGCACGGAGGATCGAGTAGTTCCAGACGTTTGTCAGGAAGAGGACATTGCTCATGAACATCGCGTTGAAGCCAATCGAGAAGAAGAATGACGCGACGTTGGCCCACCTGAAGTTGCGGTTGCGGAACAGCTCGAGCGGCAGGACCGGGTTGGTGATGGTCCGCGCACGCACGACGAACAGGACCAGCATCGCAACACCCGCCGCGAACGCAGCGATTGTCGTGCCACCTGTCCAGCCCCACTTGTTGCTCTGGACGATTGCCAGCGTGACGCTGCCGATGCCGAATGCCAGCAGAATCACAGTGAGCGGGTCGGGCATCTTGCCCGCCTCGGCCTCCTTGCTCTCGCTGAGAACCCGGCTGCAGAGGATGTAGCTGATGATGCCCACGGGAAGGTTCACGAAGAACGCCCAGCGCCACGAGAGGTGGCTGACCAGCAGCGCGCCGATCGGTGGGCCGGCGGCACCAGCGGCCGCACTGATTGCGCCCCAGATTGCGACGACAACTGGGATGCGGGACGGGTCGAATGCGCGCAGCAGGAGTGCGAGTGATGACGGGATCAACAGCGCCGCGCCCACTGCCTCGAGGCACTCTGCCGCGATGAGCACACCGAGATTCGGGGAGAGGCCGCACGCCATGGAGCCGACGGTGAACACGATCACGCCCATCAGGAACACGCGGCGTCGGCCGATGCGATCCGCGAGTCGACCCGCGGGAATCAGCAGTGAACCGAACACCAATGTGTACGCGTTGAGGACCCACGAGAGAGTGGAGGGGGATGTCGGGAAACTCCTGCCGATCGCCTGGAACGTGACGAATCCGATTGTCGTGTCCAGGAACACCGCGAACACTGCGAGCCCCGTGGAGAGCAGGATGATCCGCTCTCTCCTCCTGGTTGCGCGTTCTGTACCTGGGTCTGCTGCAAGGTTCATAGTTTCAAACTAGCGAACGCTAGCCAGAAGCTACTAACCTGTAAACGACAGGAGTTCTCATGGCCACCCCGGTTTCTTTCGACCAGCAGTACTGCCCGATCGCGAGGGGGCTCGACATTCTCGGGGACCGCTGGACGATCCTCATCGTCCGGGAAGTAGCCGCCGGGCAGCAGCGATTCAGCGATATTCAGCGGAACCTGCCCGGAATCGCGGCAACCGTCCTGACGGAGCGCCTACGGTCGATGTCGGCAAGTGGACTCATCGTGGCTGAACCTGTGAGTGGGTCCGGAACCAGGAAGAGGTACGTGCTGGGCCCGGAGGGAAAGCGAGCTCTCCCCGTTCTCGCGTCCCTGGTGCAGTTCGGCATGCCCATTCTTGAGACGCCCGAAGCCGACACCCTGGTCAGGCCGGTCATGGGGGTACGAGCGGGAATTCTTTCCTATTTTGACGCAACGGCAGCGTCGCACATCATCGAAACGTACGAAGTTCGTATAGGTGACCAGGTGTTCTCGGTCAATTCGCGTGCAGAGATGACCTTGGCTGCGGCGTCTCCCGACTTGGTGGTCGAGTTTCCGACTGCGCGAACATTGGTCGACATTCGTCAGGGACGAACAACATTCGATCAACTGTCGAAGCGTGGCGTGATCAAGTCGAAAGGCTCAGTCTCAGCACTTGATCATTTCCGGTCGATCTACCGTCTAAATCCGACTGCCCCCGAACTAGCCTGAGAACCACGTTGGTTCGGTTGTCCGGGCGAGTTTCGCTCCCGGTTCGACTCCGCCCCCGCCCCTTTAGCTCAGTTGGTAGAGCAGCGGACTTTTAATCCGTTGGTCCAGGGTTCGAGCCCCTGAGGGGGCACTAGTGCCAAACGAGTCGGGCCTCGGCGTCGTGGAGATCCGGCGCAAGTGCCACAAGCAGGTTGAAGATGTCCTGTCGCTGTGCTGAATTCAGACCGTTCGCATCGCCCATCAGTTGAGATCCCTGCAGGACGAGTTGAATGATCAAGGCATACGTGTGGGCGGTGCGAGTATCGACGTTGTTCACCGTTGAGATGCGTTCTGCAACGCGCAAATAGACGGTGCGGTCGTTGTCGAAACTGTCCGGTGGAAGGCCTTCGTCGAGAAGATGGCTGACGATGCGCAAGCGCAGCGCGACATCGGGGTTGTCGAGAAGGACGGGAAAGATCTCGCTGAGGGGCTTGTCTGCGACGGCACTGACGATCTGTTGCATCAGACGATTCGAAACCGCCAAGAGCAATTCGTTGCGTGAGCCGAAGTAGCGCTTCAGATGCATCGTCTGCAGTCCTGCAGTGGCCGCGATGTCGCGTACGGTCAACTTCGCGATTGGGCCCGCGCGCCCAAGAGTCAGCACGGCACTGATCAGCCTTTCGGCACCCTCATCGCGGGGGATCCGTGCGCTTGCCGCTTTCTTGGGCATCCCTTATGTCTAGCAAGCGCGGCGACTTCGTACCGTTCGATCAGGGAGGCCCGAGCCCGGCTATGGAACGTAGACGTTGAATGCGTTGTCGACGTCGGAACCGCTGAAGTACACGCCGACACCGAATTCGTTCGCATTGCAGTTCGCGAGAGTGGTGACGACAGCGACCGCTGCGACTGATTCGTTGTATGCCGAGACGACCGGAGCGACTTTCGTGGCATCCGTGACGCCCGCAACTGCAACGCAGTATTTGTTCCCGGACTTGCGGGCGGTGATGTTATTGCTGACGGCGGCGTTGACTGTGCCGTCGGCGTTGACGCGTCCGTATGCGCGTGGTCCGGCGGGAACCGATATGGCGGCAATTTTGGCACTGATCATCTGCTCGACCTCCTTCATCACCTCGGCATCGAGATGTTGCAGGAGGACGGCGCCGTCGGAGATTTTTTCCTTGGTGACGAGACGGTTTGCGAGATCTTCGGTGCGAATCGCCAGATTGCGAATGTCAACCGAGAGAATTGAATTGTTCTTGATTTCGCCGCTGTTAATTAATAGCTCATGTCTGACGGAGCCTGT
>Ga0222712_10006557_pt1 | contig 11477 bp, 9 predicted proteins | sample C33_657DmetaG_FD_165043 | JGI IMG/M metagenome (GOLD analysis project Ga0222712, IMG submission 165043) | Estuarine water microbial communities from San Francisco Bay, California, United States - C33_657D | ecosystem: Environmental > Aquatic > Marine > Unclassified | place: USA: California... | reverse complement strand
TAACCTTTTGGCAATATCCATTGAGTATTCAGCGGAGTTGTCACCACCTTGGTTGGTAGCGGCACAGTCCAAGTTGCACTCGGTTACTTCTTCTACATTGGCAACAGGAATACCTGAATCGTAGCGAAGGATTACAGTGCGAGTTTTGGCACCACCTGGGTTAACTACCTGGTTGATTCCAGATACGTTCTCAGGCGAGGTAAGCATACCCAAGAAAGCTGAATCGCGGCCAAGGGTAGCAACATTACAAGTGGTGAAATAAGAATTAAGCTCAAGCTGCACATCTGGGCAAGCGAGCAGAGTTGAAGAACATGACATGGTTTAGTATGGATTAAAGTTAGAATTAGTTGAGTTTGCCCTGTTATTGCAGTGGCTTGCAACAAATCCACACTATTGCAGTGGCACGCACCGATGCAAATATAATGAAAAAGGCCGTGATTTCTCACAGCCTCCATATCTTAATTAAAAGAGTGTTATTTAGAAGCCCTAGGATGGATGCGCTTTCCTGCTGCCATTGCCGGTGCTTGTTGGTTAGGCATAGGGCGAGGATTGCGGTTGCCAAGTCCGAAGCCTTGGTTTGTTAATGGTACCTGTGGGGCAGGCTTGCCAGCATGTGGATTGGTCTCACCTAAGCCAAGCTCATTGACTATCTCCTGCATGGCTTCCTCGGCAGGCATGAAATCACCAGCCTTCACCTTGGATTTGATGCGCTCACCATTGCCGTTCATGATGACCAATGAACCACTATCATCCATGTCGAACTTAAGTCGGTTCTTGAGTATTGACTCAAATCCAGCACGCTCGGCCTCGTTTATCTTGGCGCGAAGCTTCAGGGATTCTTTTGCTTTGGATACCTTATAGTCAATCTCCTTTTGCTTCATTGAAGCGGAAATGTCGGACTTGTATTTTTCAAACTCTTCGCCAGTGCTTTTCCAAGCAGATTTAATGTCGTTTTTTTCTTTCTCAATTTTTTGGATGCGCGTTTCGTATTCGCGTAACCGTTCATCTGATCCAAGTGCGGAGGATTTTTTGACATCTTCGAGTTGGTTTATATAGGTACCCTTAAGCTTGTTCATACCGAGCTGAAAGAGTTCCTCATTCTTTTTAATCGTTTTGGTTTCCTCTTCAGTGATTTCAATACCTTCCTCTTTGAACATCTGCCTGATCTTGGTCATTTGGCTTCCCATCACTTTGCCAGTGATGGCTGATGTCAAGTCGGGGTCTTTGACCACGTTTTCTTTCAGTACGAACTTGGTTTGGAACTGTTCTTTAAACTGGTCGAAGTTTTCCGCTTCGATGCCAGCAAACTCATTCAGCTGCTTCAGGTCTATCATTTGTAGATTGTTTTGGTTTCCGACTTTTCTTTTTAGGTTCTTCGGATGTCGGTTGGTCCGATGTTAAGGTATCAACAGTGGGCTCTGCTGGAGCTGTCTGATTGGTTTCAAGTATTACATATCTGTTGTCGCTTACCTGCACTATTTCTCTGGGTGGGGTTTCAATCAGCACCCATCCACCCGAAGCCATGCGAGCTGGATTGTTGTAGATGGATGGTGGAAGCATGGCCACCCGACCTGTCTTCATGCTTGTTGCTTTCTTTAGATGGTCCATAAAGGGGTGATTTTTATACAAATATAATCATCAAAGATACTATTTTATGATTATAATTGTGATATGAAATATATCAAGGATAAATTCGATGGCTGTTTTTGGCCTATAGCTATCTCGGTGTGTCTCATCATTTGGTGGTGGATGATAACATGATACTATCATATTTGATGTTCATGCTATGCTTGGCATTGCTATGCTTTGACCAATTCAGCATTAGAAAGAAAAAGTAATATATTTGTTCCGTTTGGTTGTTTGTGAATTGGCCGCCCCGTAAGGCGGCTTTTATAATCCAAGCAAGTCAGCCTCGGTCTGAGTGGGTTCAAAACCCCACTTTTGAATCGCCTCCATAACTACTTTTTCAGGCACCCTCCGAATAGATACAGGTATGATTGAATGCCTGCAATTGTAACCACCAGCATAAGAATAAATGGTCTTGGAATTTGTTCCAGGTATCTGACCATCCCAAGGCTTCAAATCCGCCCAGGATTCAATCTCCTTATAGTAATAATACTTATTGTGTCGAACTGAGCAGAATGGCCTTGTGGTTTCAATCTCACTGCCCGAATAGAAAAACCATTCAGCTTCCAGTTCCTCACTTACCGCACTGGTGTAATTCCTATCAGCTATGGCAAATGTATCATGGGCTATCTGCTTGTTATATTGCAAAAGCTTCCCATCGATTTCCTCATCCCCGGTCACAATGGTCTGAAGCTGCTTGACCGTTTCCGTAAAGCCTGCATTGGAACTGATGGCTGTTTCGATATTCTCCCGAACCACATCGGCAAAGCGTTGGTTTCCGATGGCATTGACAAGCAAGTCAACCGCGTTTCGCTGGGTAGTTCTAAGCAACTGTTGACTCACTGGAAGTGGAGTAAATCCCTCAAAGGTCTTAGCGAATAAGTCATTACTGACCTTGGCCTGTTGACCCATCTGCTTGGCATATTCACTGACCGCCGTGATGTATTCCGAATCTGAAAGAATCTGCTGAACCAATTGCTTCACATCGGAAGCCAAGGCAAGGTTGGTACTATTCAAAACCAAGTTACCTGCCGAGTCAACAGTCAACTGCCGAAGTATGTCCACAATCTGTGGGAAAAGCTTTTTCTGCGCTATCTCTACCGCAGTCAAATACTCATCGGGAACGGTGGTGAGCCGCCGCGTTTTTTCAGCTATCAGCTCACTAATCGTTGCCATTAGATGCCTGCTACTATGTTGCTAACTAAGGATTGGGCATTGAAAGGAGCAGCTGTAGTCAGCTGGATATTGGCAGCGATGTTCTTGGCACGCTCAATCAACTGAGCCAACTGGGTTTCAAAATCCTGTTCAAAGAATGCTGGGTTTTCCATCATCAAACTATTAACCAAGTTGATAGCCGAGTCATGCAGAACGACCTCCCATTTATCCACCAGACCCTTGGAAAGCTTCAGATTAATCTCATCCAAAGTCATGGTAAGTAATCGGTCTGCTTGGCTGATTAAATTGAATATCTGCTGACCCTGCACATCAGGATAATAAAGAGTCTGCAAGTATTTATAAATGATGGACTGAATCACGAAAGGAGGCTGCTTGGCCATGATGGCTTCATTGATCTGAGCCAGGTAATCCGACTCCAAATAGAAGTCATAGTTCACAGGTCGCTTGATGGTAGGCTGGCGGTAGTTCTCACCATATCGCATCAATCCAACCATATCGATGCACATTGGTACATATCAAACAGCTGCATGCAGTTCTGCTTGATTCCAGCAATGAGTGCCTTTTGGTCAGATGCCGCCTCGGTAGCTGTGATGCCTTCACCGCCTTGTACCTTGTTATTGGTTTTCTTGAGGTGTAGAATGTCATAGGCTTGGTTCATGTTATGAGCAATCTCCTCACGCAAGAATCGGGGCGTTTCAGTCGATGGTGCTGCGTAGAATATAGCCGAATCGGGACTGATGTTATCTCCTTGGGAAGTGCTTGTCTGAGGCTTGATGAGCAAGGTTCCATAAGGACTGATTCTGTCCTTTAATCCCGAACCGCTACACTCCGAACAGATGCTCTTGGAACCATCCATGCGGTAATGGAAGCCACCATCGCAAGTCAGGTTCTCGCCATCTACCCTGATCTGGAACTGGCAAGGGTCTCCAATCATTACGCGATATGGATAGGTGCAGGTCGGCTTGATTCCACGAAGCAAAGCCGCATCCAACAGGACCTCATCCAATACATCCGTGGCGTATAGAAATGGACTCTGCTGCATCATCACCTCATCGATTTGGATGCTGATTCCATCCACTCGCTTAACTGGAAGCATACCTGTGGCATGGTTGAAGTATGGCACCAATTCAAACTGATAGTCCACCTTCTTACCGACTTGGACAGCCTTGTAAATCCATTCATCATCGAATATCAGATAAACGATTCCATCCATCACCTCCTTGTTATTGTATTCAACCTTGGAGCGTTCATCACTTTCTATGATGGCGAATTCCTCATCAAATGCCAGCACTCTGGTGGTATGGTAGAACTTGGTATAAGGATCAACCAATTCATCAGGATTCAATACTTCCTCGCCTTCGATTTCAACCGTGTCAAGTTCATAAGGCATCACCGCAACTACTCCCATTGCATCCATTAACTTCAATGGAGGCAGGAATGTGAACACGAAATTATCTAAGGAGCCATAGACTGGAAAGTCCTGATCTAGGTACTTGGCTAATGTGGTATCGCTGTTGACATATTGGTCAGCATCGGGCGCATAAGTGATGGACCAGTTATTCTCATGATAAGCTCGGCCATAGGTATCGACCATATCCTTGAATACCTGAAGAGTGGTTTGCTTGAAGTTGGCCCGAACATATTCAAACTCCTTGGGAGTCTGGTTGGGAGCATTCTTGGCAAATAATAGACTTGGGAAAACCCCCTTTTGAGCATGTATCCTGATTTGGTCAAGCCATTTCACCGACAATACATAGCCGGGAAAGAAGTCAGGAACATTCTGCGATATCTCTTCTTCCTGTCGAAAAAGTGATATGCCTTTGGACTTCTGCCCTTTATTACGAATCGATGTTATTTCATCGACCAAATAGGATAACTGCTCAGGGGTTAACATTAGAACTTGGGTTTAGTGGGTGGCTTCGGCCTAGTCCTAGGCTTACTACCTCCGCATGATGAACATCCTTTCATGATAGTGTAGTTATATAAGAGTTAGTGAGGTCAACCGAAGTACCTGAACCGAGCAGAAGTTTTGCAGATATGGGATAGTCGAATCTGCGCTTTTGGAGGGTTCTCCAATTAGCCAGCACGGATCTATAACCTTTGTAATACCTGCTTTTGAATTCCACATCCTGTTCAAAGTAATAAGAGTAGTGATGATACTTTTGCGGTAAGACCTTGTAGCCATTTTGACCTTCCATGATTGGCGGTTCGTGGGTTTTGAACTTTTGTCCATGCCACCACCACAATCGTGTACTAATGCCATCGCCCCAAGATCCTTTCCCCACCAACTGTCTTCCATCGCTATCCTTGCAAAGATAATGATAATATTGAAAGCCTCCAGCAGTATTTGAGCCTATACCAAGCATAGTTTCAGCCTCGGTCAAGTCCGATTCAGTCCACTGCTCATCGGCATCCACCTGCCAAAGCCATCCATCAGGATTGCCTTGAAGCAGTTCGATTCCTTTGTTGACCTGCGCATCCTTGCTGGCCCATCCTGTTTGGGATGTGGCAAATAATACTTTTGTCGGATATTGACTTGCCAAATCTTGACAAGTCAAAATTGTTCCATCGGTGGATTGCGATGGAGGTCTGATGGGAGTACACCAAGCCGTTGAGCCACCATTGCGGCTGAATCCCTCCACAATAACCCACTTGTCGAACATGGAAACCATGCGCTCGGCAAAATCCTTGTGAAGAAGATGGTGCTTGGCGTTGTAAACTATGGTTAAAGCGTATCTCATCGTATGTAATAGATGCGACTGCCGAAGCCCTGATCTGTTGACCATATCAGGTCACAATCCACGGTCTTAAGGCTTTCACATGTATGGTAATGCTTGACATGGTTGGTATCATCCAAGGCTAAATAGAAGCCTGGTTCCACCCTCTCCATCAAATATTTGAACTCAATAAGCCCCATGTGACCGGCACTGTCCAAGATAACAAGATCAGGTTTGAAGTCAAATTTAGCCAAAGCAAAATAAAGCATCTCATCTGGCACCTTGAAGCTTACTTCTTGTCGATAGAGAATGTCCCTGTTATGGTCAAGATGGTCAATAACGATATCATCAGGAACATCGAAACTAATATCAGTGGGAATATCAGAACGCTTAACAGATAGACCAAGAAGGAAAGTGATAATCGAATTACGATGCCTCTTTCTTGCAGCTTCGTAGTGGCGTGGGTTAACTTCGATAGAATAGACTTGCTCATCTCCCACCAAAGCATCAGCAATGCCTTGGGTAGTTCCCTCACCAAGATAACTGCCCGTTTCAATGATTTTTTCAAGCTTCTTGGTTCTGATGAGGTCGGTGATGGCATCTCTGAAGTCATTGTGCGCTCCCATGCCATTCGGCATCAGGTGCTGTGCTATCTGCATTTCATTATCTTTTTCATGGTTTCATAGGAGCAATTCACTTGCATGGAATCGCCATTGATGAAGAATATCAAAACCACCTCATCGCTGTTATCGTTGTAGGATTTATGGAATGAATACACATTCTCCAACGCCACCATCACCTTGCTTTCGGTGAACTTGTCAATTCCCATCTCATCAAGCTTCTTGTCGCTTAAGGTGATATCAAACTCTTGCCAAATCATATCTCTGCCAGTTTTTAGTCAGTATGGTCCTATCGGATTGATGCGGTACTTTATCGGTAATATAATAATGAAGCTCGGCATTGGTATCGATAGCATCGACAAAATTGGCCAAGCTAGAATCTATGCAATGAATCGAGGCTGCCCCTTCTAGGACTTTCTTCCAATCAAAAATTGTGAAATCGCCCACCTTTTCAAACTTGACCACATTGTCTGAAACCAGAATATCAGCAGGACTGCCGTAGTCACTATTACTGTGAACGACATGGTAAGGCCTACTACTATCAATTCCCAAAGCATTATAAAGGGCCATTTCAGATATTTCATTTCGGTCGTATTTAAGGTTTCTCAATTCGGTCAACGGCACTCCTGCCAATCGGTATTTGTATGTGACAAAGCTATCCAAGTTCCTGCGCTCCTTGATCCATCGGTAATGGATTGGACTTTTTTGGTCTATGCCAAAACTCAAATCAATTACTTTATCATAATTGCCTCGGTCTGATTCAATAGGCTTGACATAATCGGCATAAGCCAGCAAGGAATGATACTGCTTCGGACAGTGCCAAAATACATCAAATCCACGCTCATAATACCAATTGGCAATGGGTAACACTATCAATAAGTCACCTACTTTCCCCGGTTGCTTGATAAGTAAACGCTTCTTTTTGTATAAATCAGCCTTGGTCGGAGCCAATGGCAAGGTCGCACCTTCCAACCTGTTGCGCTGCGTATAGCTTCGCTTATTGGATAAGTGCAGATGGTAAGTCTTTATGTCCTTGCTTGGGTTGATGGGTTTCAATCCAGCCTGAGCTATTTCATAAGCCAAGCGATTGTCGCAGGCAGGTAGCCCCATAGTGAAATCAACATTCCTAAGCGTTGTAGGCTTGCCTTTCCATATCCAAGTGTCTTGAGTCCATTCATAATCGAATAGCTTGGCATTGCCGTTGTGAAGCACATCCCAGCGACTTAGGCATAATACGCTCTGATCCATTTTGAGCGATTTAATATCCTCAATCTCGGTAGTTAAATAAATATCAGAATTGGTCAAGATATAGTAATCCGCCTCGACCGATTGCATGAAGCTGATGAACTCTGTGTAAGTCGGGCGGTCATAACCTTCCACATTTACCACCTTCGGATGATCCCAAGGTGCGCCAAGATTATAAATTACATCAATGCTGGGACATTCGCAGTTAAGATTCATTGCCTGCCTTAACTCACGTTGCCTGTCTCCAAACTTCTGCTCAAAGTAGCTCGTAAAAACTGCCACCTTGCCTGGAAGCTTGATTCTATTGTTATCGCCAATTTTAGAAATGGTTGGAGGAACTACCTTGGTCTTGGGTGAACTGATATTGGCAATCTTATCGCTTCTAAGCAAATGACCCTTGAAGATATGTCGCTGTCCTCTCTGCCCTTGCATCTTCATCAAAGCCCTGTCGTAATAGTCCCAGTACATCGGCTTGATGTTGGAACGGTTGCCGAATAGGCTCAAGAAGGTATAAGTTTCAGCGATTTGATGCGGTCTTTGGGCTGCCGTGTTGCCGAAGTACATGCATGACTCACCGATATGATGCCATTCACCCATCCTTGCCAAGGCGATATTCAGATAAAGCTCATCAGGCTGACCACCTCCCCACTTATTGCGAAGTCGCTGCAAAGGTATGGGGTTGTCCATCTCTGCTTTGAATATCCGATACATCTCAGCTGATTTATCACATTTGCGGATGTATTGGATGCTGGATTGGGTGGCAGGGAACTTGGTCTGATGGTCAAAGCCACAGTGCTGCCAAATGTCCTCGCGATATGCCCACCACATCTGAGGCAGGATGTTAGGGCTGTTGATGTCATAGACCTCATTGATAAAGGTCGCATAGTACGCGTCAGAAGCATCAAGCCTATCAAACAAAGGTTCGACAGGCTGCATGCAAATACCATCGACATCCAAGAACAGCGTGGAGTCGAATGGAGTTAAATCGTAAATGTCAGCTTTATACCTACCGGGGTCTGAAGGATCGCCATCCAAAGTCTCAATGGTGTCAAACATCGAGCGGTCGGTGACTTCCTTCAGAACTCGTTCGGTAGCTATAAGGTGGATGGGTATGCCAGGGCTGTGGTGCTTGATGGAAACCGCGAGGTTGTGGGCCATGAATCCATAGCCCCTTTTTCCCCACGCCATCAGCAAGATGCCTCTGGTCATAGTTCCACTGATTATGCGCTAAATACTCCTGTTGGGGTAGGGATCAAGCTGATGTTGCCTTTATAGGTAAAGGTCAACTCGAAACGTGCTGGCTCCTCATCAGTATCCACGATAACGGCACCACCTGAGAAGGCGATTTCACCATCAAGATAAACTGACTCATCATCGAAACCAGTCTTAGGACATAGACGCGCAACGGCACCGGCGATTGTATAACCGCTTGCCAAGGTTGTCCAGAAGTCAAAGTTGGTAGTGTTCCACGAATAGTCGATGATGTTACCGCTGTAAGTGATGTTAAGCACCTGTGGAAGACCGCAAGCAGTGGTCTTAGGTGATAAGGTGGCTTCACCTTGACCGATACCCATACGGATCTGCTGAACCAATTTAGCATCGCCAGCAGCGATTAAGGCATTGATTTCAGTACCATCGGAAGGGTCGGTAAGAGCGTTACCGCAAAGGATGAGGACTACTTCGGAAATACCAGAAGGGCGCGGACCTTTACAGGTCAACGTGGCTACTTCGTGATCGCCAAGAGCCTCGCAGTTGTAATTCAAACAAGTTGCCATGAGAGCAATAGATTTTTTGAGTTTAGATTGAGTTCTTGGGATTACTTAATGCCTCACCCGATTTGGCACCAGTTGTTGCAAATATAATCAATTAAATGTGCCGATTGAATACCTGACCCTTTTCTTTTACCCTTACTTGGAAGCTGACAGTTGCCAAACTATAAGAACCATCCGCATTCCACTCAGGCGAATATTCATCACCAGTTGGCGAATATTCTATGGTATTATTTTCCGTATCTCCGATTTCAAAGTGATCGCAGATAAGAATTGCGGCCATTGTATCATGGAAAGTTTCCGAAGCGAAATCCGTGCTTACCTGCCAATACTTCTGCAATTCTCCATAAACGAAACGGTCGTTACCCCTGCCAGTTTTCATGATTTGGCTGGTGCTTGGATAATTAGGGTTGAGACTTCTGATTTCGGCACGATGCATAAGCTTGAATCCTGTATTCTCAAAGTCAAACCCAAGAGCATTTTGATCACAATAACCCACTATCATCTTGGTTCGTGCAAATCCATTGGAATTGTATTGAATGCACTCGCTTGCATAGGTAGCCTCAAATGGTTCGATTTTTTGAAGGCTTACATTATCAATTGTAATACTTCCTTCCACATAGTTGAGTTGGATATAATTCGGGTCGGTCTTGCCGAAGTTTACCAGAATCCAATAATTACCGCCTGTGGATACCAATGTCTGCGTATAACTATAAGTTCCAGCAGCACTTTGATAAGCAGGAGCGGTGGCATTGGGTTGGTTTAAATAGGCTTTGGCTGATATTCCCAAATCCGTGCTGGAAACTATTTCCCATTCGGTTTGATAAGTTCCTGCACCAACTATTGGATTGGCAGGCTGATAAAGCAAAGCCACGCCTGAATGGTTTGTCTTAACCACCTTGACATCATCAATCTCGCCATCAAATAAAGTGGAAGGAGTGAATATGATATCAACAGAACCGCTTTGCTTAGGTCCATAGAATTGTATGAATGTATCATTACCCTTCCAGGTATATGTCGTTCCTGTCGGATTGGTTCCCAGTTTAACAGTTATGGTTCCTGCTGTCCAATTGGAAACCGTGAATCCTACCCAATAATTGAAACCCAATCCCGGTGGAGGTGGAGCAGGAAGCGTTAAGGTTTGGAACATCGTTCCAGTGTTGCCAGGAGTATGCACCGCCTTGCCACCTGCAATGGTCCATCCTGCATTGATAGTCCAAGCCGCACCGCTGCTGAAATTACCATTGGTGATATAATCAGTGTCACCGATTCCAAAAGGATTGAAGTTCATAACCAATTGGTCGGCCACAATCGAATATTGAGTCCCTGAATTATTCTTAATCCAATCGGTAAAGCCTAAAACGAAATCAGGATTGGTAATCAAATTATCCGAGGTCACTATGCACTGGTCATACATATTCAATGTATAGCAATCATCTGCAAGCTCATAAGAATTTATATCCAAATCAATGGTTACAAATTCATTATAATACTCAATTGAATCTGATACATCATATTCAGTGCCATTGGAAGAAACAAGCTCCAAATAATAATCTTTCTTCAGCTCATATATATTTATGTCACTAATGCATACAGTATCACTTTGATCAAATGGCGTATCTATAGTGATAACACCATCAACAGTTGGAGTCACATAAAATGTATTTGCTCCATTTGATAAGTTAACATAAATATCAGAAATCCCGACTTGTATAGCTGATATAAGACCCTCTACAAATATTTCAAACTTATAGTATTTGTTTTGTAGTATGTAGTTAGGTACAATCTCAATAAGTGAACTAGAACCACCATCCCTCCAACAAGCTTTGCCATTATCCAAATACCAAGAGCATTGCGGATCCCAATAACTCCAAGTCAATCGCTTTGCTTCAATTGAATTAATAGTACCTGCAAAATCAGAAGTAGGCTCAATGGATATCTCATCAACTGATGGATCAAGATAATATAGGTCAAAAGTATAAGAACCTGTTTCATCTAAATCTTGAGACTGAGTCTCATAAATGCCAGTTCCCAAAATGACCTTTACCGAACCAGCAGTCCTAGTTATGTCAATGGTAATACGGTAAATCTGGCAGTCCACAAACCCTGAACCAGTCTGATACATAGTATCGGTATAGGTTGTCGTGTGCTGAACTTTGTCTCCTGAAACCCAAGTCCAACCAGCACCTAAAGTCCAACCAGTTGCGCTACCTGTGAATGATGGGTTCACTATGATATTGGCACCTACTGTGTAATCATCAAACTCAGGATCGGTTATCTCGCTTTCATTACAAGGGGTTTGATAGAATTGAGTCATAATCCTA
>Ga0222712_10006556_pt1 | contig 11477 bp, 12 predicted proteins | sample C33_657DmetaG_FD_165043 | JGI IMG/M metagenome (GOLD analysis project Ga0222712, IMG submission 165043) | Estuarine water microbial communities from San Francisco Bay, California, United States - C33_657D | ecosystem: Environmental > Aquatic > Marine > Unclassified | place: USA: California... | reverse complement strand
ACTTTGAATGTGCGCATCGTTCGCACAATCGACAATCTGGTGATCTGGGAAGGCCGCGCTGTGCAGCGTGGCGCACTCAATTCGCCGGCTGCGCAACCGGGTATAGCCTCATCCAAGCTGGCTGAGTCGCTGTTCAAGGATTTTCCGGGTACCAGTGGCGAGACGGTAACCGTTCCCTGAGTCAAATAAATCAGTCTGGCCAAGCTTGTCCGCAAAGCTCTCCCGGCCTAGAACCAGTTCATGACCATTCACAGCATCAATGCCGCATTCGACAGCGGCAATATCATCGTCCAGTCGATCGATGGCGCAACCGCCAAGCTCACCATCCGCAAGGACAAGGATTCGGACTTCTTCCAATGGTTCCACTTCCGTGTCGTGGCAGAGGCGGGGGAGGAGTTTGTCCTCAAGATCACCGGACTTGAAAAAAGCGCCTATCCCGGCGGCTGGCCCGACTACCGTGCCTGTGTTTCGGAGGATCGCGACTATTGGGGGCGTGCCGAAACCAGTTATGACAAAGCCGAAGATGGCGGCACGTTGACCATCCGCTATACTAGCGTGTCAGGCCTTGCCTGGTTCGCCTATTTCGCACCTTATTCGATGGAGCGGCACCACGATCTCGTCTCTGAAACTGCGGGCATTGAAGGCGTCGACTATCGCTGCCTCGGCACCAGCCTTGAGGGCCAACCGATCGACTGCCTAGAAATGGGTAGCGGCGATACGCAGGTCTGGCTCTACGCGCGCCAGCATCCGGGCGAGAGCATGGCCGAATGGTGGATGGAAGGCGCATTGGACATGCTGACCGACCCCAGCGACCCGCACACGCGCAAATTGCTCGAAAAATGCCGCATCCATGTCGTGCCCAATTGCAACCCCGATGGTTCGCGTAGGGGCCATTTGCGCACCAATTTCTTGGGTGTGAACCTGAACCGCGAATGGGCAGAGCCCAGCGCCGAACGCAGCCCCGAAGTGCTCGCAATCCGGAACGCTATGGACGAAACCGGCGTGCATTGGGCGATGGACGTGCATGGCGATGAAGCCATCCCCGCCGCCTTCATGGCCGGGTTTGAAGGCATACCAAGCTGGAGCGAATCGCAAGGCCAGCGGTACACCCGCTTCATCAATCGCCTCGCCGAACGCACCCCCGATTTCCAGACCAAGCTGGGTTATGCCATTTCCGGCCCCGGCAAGGCGAACCTGACCATGTCGACCAACCAGCTCGCAGAACGTTTTGGCCCTTCGCATGGCTGTGTTTCGATGACGCTTGAAATGCCGTTCAAGGACACGGTCGACGCCAACGATCCAGAGCAAGGCTGGTCACCTGAACGCTGCAAGCTGCTCGCGCGCGAATGCCTGGCAACGCTCGCGGAGATGGTTTGAAGCGCGCCGATGCACATCATCGAAGACGACCTTTCGGGACCTGAGATCCGTGCGCTGCTCGAAGAGCATTTTGCGGGTATGCTGGCAAACTCACCCGAGGAGAGTTGCCATTTCCTCGATTTCGAGGGGTTGAGGGGCCCTGGGGTCACTTTCTGGTCGATTTGGAATGACCCCCAATTGATGGGCTGCGGGGCTATGAAGGAAATTGACCCGGCGCATGGTGAAGTGAAATCGATGCGCACGCACAGCGCGCAACTGCGCAAGGGTGCGGCGGCGGCGATGCTTGAGCATATTATCGCCACGGCACGCGAACGGGGATATCGGCGGCTGAGTCTGGAAACAGGTTCGACCCCGGCCTTCGATCCGGCACATGCGCTCTACCAGCGCTATGGTTTTGAATATTGCGGGCCTTTTGCCGACTATAAGGAAGACCCGTTCAGCCGCTTCATGACACTGGCGCTTTAGCCCTCTTCTCCGGAAGTATAGTCACATTGGCTTCATACCAGCGCAGCATGTCGAGCATGTGCTGTGCATCTCCTACACCGGTAACGTCTGAAAGAATGTCGCTGAGGCGTATTTGGCGCAGCAGATCGCGATATGCATTTTCGGCCCGACCAAAGGCAGCGGCAATCGCGCAAGGGGTGCGACATTCGGCACGCGGGATCGCGCAAGGCCCCTTTTGCCGGATTTCGGTGCAGCGAAAGGCGGGCGCGCTGCCATCGACGGCCTGCTTGATATCCCAAAGGCTGATATCCTGCGGCGCTTTCGCAAGCGCATAGCCTCCGGTATGGCCCCGGCTGGTGCGGACGATACCGGCCTTGCTGAGGAGCTGCATCTGCTTTGCCATATAGGGCAGGGGCACGCCATGATAGTCGGCGAGCGCGGCGAGGCTAAGTCCTCTGCCCGCGCCCAGCGGTGCCAATAATGCGCATGCATGGACCGCCCATTCTACACCCTTGTTCATCTTCATCGTGGATTGCCTGACCTTAGTTCGCAACCTGCTTGCGGCTTCGCTTTAATTCGGATATTTATTATCCATATTGATTCGTTTTTGCAAGTAGGAGCCGCATGACGCGTAAGCTTCACCGCATCACAGGGTGTGTGATCGCTCTGTTCCTTTTCACGCATCTGGCAGTCCACCTGTTTGCCCTGGCCGGGGCAGATGCGCACAATGCGGCGCTCAAATCAGTGCAGTGGATTTACCGCAATCGATGGATCGAACCGCTCCTGATTGCGGCGCTATTGTTGCAGATTGGCCTTGGTATCCACTTGGTGCGTGGCCGCTGGCGTGAGCCTGGCAAAAGCAATTGGGCCAAGGTGCAACTGGCGAGCGGCCTTTACCTCGCCTATTTCATTTTCAACCACACTGGGGCAGCGCTCTACACCCGCTATGCTGCCGGTCTGGAAACCAATTTCTGGTGGGTTTCGGGGCCCTTGCTCCATCCCAAAATGGCTTGGTGGTTTTATCCTTATTATGCGCTGGCAGTGCTCTCAGTCGGGGCTCATCTGGGCGCGATCCTGCACTTTCGCGGGAAAGAACGGGCCGCAAAAATGATAGCCTGGGCTGCGATACCAATCGTAATCGCCTATTGGGCCAGCTTTGGCGGCTGGCTTTACCCGGTCGATATCCACCCTGACTATCGCGCCTATTATGATGGCTTGCTGGCATATATCGGGCTTGGCTGAGACTTGCGTCTGAAGGCGGACCGCCCTAAGCGCGCGCTGAAAGCGCCACCTGCCCAAAGGACACTCCCATGCCCAAGCTCATCCTCATCCGCCACGGCCAGTCGCAATGGAATCTCGAAAACCGCTTCACCGGCTGGTGGGATGTCGATGTCACCGAAAAGGGCGCGGCCGAGGCTTGGGCGGCGGGTGAACTGATGAAGGCAAAGGGCATTGCCCCCGATACCTGCTTCACCAGCGTGCAGACCCGCGCGATCAAGACGCTCAATCTCGCGCTGGAAGCGATGGGCCGGTTGTGGCTTCCAGTTACCAAGGACTGGCACTTGAATGAACGCCATTATGGCGGCTTGACCGGCCTCGACAAAGCCGAAACCGCTGCGAAGCATGGTGATGAGCAGGTGCATATCTGGCGCCGCAGCTTTGATATTCCGCCGCCGCCGCTCGAAGCGGATTCGCCTTATGACCTGTCGAAGGACCCGCGCTATGCCGGGATCGCCATTCCCAATACCGAAAGCCTGAAGGATACGATCGCGCGCGTGCTGCCTTATTGGGAGGGCGTGATCGCGCCCGAATTGAAGGCGGGCAAGACTGTGCTGATCTCGGCACATGGCAACAGCCTGCGTGCGCTCGTCAAGCATCTTTCGGGCATCTCGGATGCGGATATTACCGGCCTGGAAATTCCGACTGGCCAGCCCATCGTCTACGAACTCGATGACGCGCTCAACGCGACCGACCGCTATTACCTGTCGGAGCGTTAAGGTCTAACCAGCCGCCTCGCCATATTTGGAGCGCTTGTCAGCGTACATAGACTTGTCCGCCTCGATCATTACCTCACTCGCACGGGAACTTCCCTCGATTAGGCAATGGCCGACAGATACATTGACCTTCAGAACGGGTCCTGCGGTCTTGACCGGAAAGGCCGTCAGATGGCGGCGCAGCGAAGCGGTTTTTTCGCGCAGCTTTTCCGCAGTGATCGAATCGAGCAGGATCGCAAATTCATCGCCCCCAATGCGCGCGATCACATCCGATTTGCGGGTTGCGCTGCCCAACGCCTCTGCGATGCCGCACAGTACGGCATCACCCGCAGCATGGCCGTGGGTATCATTCACCGATTTCAGCCGGTCGACATCGAGATAGAGCAGGCCAAAGGTTCCGCCATATCGATGCGCGCGCCAGCACCAGCGATCGAGTTCCTGCATCAGATAGCGGCGATTGAACAGCGGCGTCAGCGTGTCCATCGCGGTCAGGCGTTCCAGTTCTGCTATACGTGCCTTCAGTTGCAGATTTTCGCGCGAAAGGTCGCTGACGCTGCGGTCGGCATCGGGTGCGGAAAACTGGTCCTCGCGTTCGTCCATGACAGCTCCGGTTATCTCGTTGCGACCCGGATAACCCGTATTTTGCGCGCATACAGGCTATTTTTGAATAAATTGCAATAGTTTACATGACTCGCGGTATTTCCCGCTCGGCAATTGCGCTGACGCAAAGCCGCCGCTACAGAGCAAGTCCTCGGCGCGACGGGCATTCAGGGACTTCAAGGTGGATAGCACAGCACCCGTAATCGGTATCATCATGGGCAGTCGATCAGACTGGGAAACGATGCGCGAAGCATCCTCGGTCCTCGCAACGCTGGGCGTGCCGCATGAATGCAAGGTCGTTTCCGCACATCGCACCCCGGACCGGCTTTATGCTTATGCAAAGGGCGCTGCCGACCGCGGGCTGAAATGCATCATTGCGGGCGCAGGCGGTGCAGCCCACCTGCCGGGAATGGTCGCTTCGATGACGCGCCTGCCCGTATTGGGCGTACCCGTACAGTCGCGCGCGCTCGACGGAATGGATAGTCTGCTTTCGATCGTCCAGATGCCCGCAGGCATACCTGTCGGCACGCTCGCTATCGGCAAGGCTGGTGCGACCAATGCCGGGCTACTTGCGGCAGCGATGCTGGCAACAAACGATCCAGAACTCGCCGCACGGCTCGACCAGTGGCGGACCAACCAGACCGAATCGGTTAGCGAGACGCCCGAATGACGATGCTGCCGCCGGGCTCCACCATCGGTATCCTGGGGGGCGGTCAACTGGGCAAGATGCTAGCCATAGCAGCGGCCGAAATGGGATATCGCTGCCACATCTACGCGCCTGAGGAAAATTCGGTCGCAGCGGAGGTTGCTGCTGAATTCACCTGCGCCGGTTATGGCGATGTCGCCGCGCTTTCGGCCTTTGCCGACAACTGCGACGTCATCACCTATGAATTTGAAAATGTCCCAGTTGCGCCGCTGCGCGTGATCGAGGAAGGCGCAACAATCCGCCCCAATATCCGCGCGCTCGAAATCGCGCAGGATCGGGTGGAGGAAAAAAATTTCGCATCCGCATTAGGCGGGAGGACGGCGAAATTCGCGACCGTCACCAGCCCCGACGATGCCGGTGCAGCATTGGACGCGGTCGGCTATCCGGCGATCCTGAAGACCATCCGCATGGGATATGATGGCAAAGGCCAGGCCCGTGTGCATTCCGCTGAAGGCTTGTCCGATGCGCTTGGCCAGATCGGCCCACAGCCTGCGATTGCCGAGGCGATGGTGCAGTTTGATGCGGAATTTTCGGTGATCCTCGCCCGCAACGCGCAGGGCGAAATCCGTTTCTGGGATAGCCCGCGCAACCGGCATGATGGCGGGATATTGGCGCTGTCTGCGCTGCCCGCAGGTGCGCTGATCGAGGCCCAACAAGAAGAAGCGCGCAAACTGGCGGCGGCGGCGGCGCAAGCGCTCGACTATATCGGCGTAATGACGATGGAGTTTTTCGCCACTGCCGAAGGACCGCTGTTCAACGAAATGGCGCCCCGCGTCCACAATAGCGGGCACTGGACAATCGAAGGTGCGGTCACGAGCCAGTTCGAAAACCATATTCGTGCCGTTTGCGACCTGCCTTTGGGCGATACCAGCCTAACCGCTGATCGGGTCGAAATGGAAAATCTGATCGGCGATGCTGCCAACGACTTTGAAAAGCTGTTCGCCGACCCCAATGCCAAAGTCCATTTATATGGAAAAGGCGCGCCAAGCCCTGGCAGAAAAATGGGGCATGTTACGCGTCTCTTCCGCTGAGCCTTGTCAGGCCCGCAGGAAGTCGGCAAAGCAGCAGCCATGAACCATCCCGAAATCATCATGGTGGTCGCCCGTGCAGACAATGGAGTCATTGGTGCCGATGGCGACCTGCCCTGGCGCATCCCGGCAGACCTCAGGCATTTCAAGCAGCTTACCAAGAACCTGCCCATGATAATGGGACGCAAGACTTTCGACAGCCTGCCGGGGCTACTCGAAGGTCGTCGCCACATCGTTCTAACCCGCGATACCGAGTGGGAAGAAGAAGGTGCGGAGGTTGCACATTCAGTCGAAGAAGCCTTGAAGCTGGCCAACGGCCCGCATGTCTGCATCATCGGTGGCGCAGAGATATACCGGCTGTTCGTCGACCATGCCGACCGGATCGAGCTGACCGAAGTCAGGGCATCGCCCAATGGCGATACGATACTCGAACCGTTCGATGCAAAAACCTGGAAGGAGATTTCGCGGGTTTCGCATCCGGCAGAGGGGAGTACGCCCGCTTTCGATTTCGTGACATTGGTGCGCAAGGAGGGGTAGCGCATGCGTAAATGGATATGGGGTCTGGCCGTGCTCGTCGCGGTTTCAGCAATTGGCTTTTTTGGCATTGCGCCAGGCTATGTCGAAGCATCGATGAACAAGGTCGATGGCAAGCCATTGCCCAAGGTAAGCGCAGAGGCAATCGCGCTACACAAGACGCTGACCATCGTCGACCTGCATTCGGACACGCTGATGTGGAAGCGCGATATGCTCGACCGTGCAGATCGCGGACATATGGATTTGCCGCGCCTGCAGGAAGGCAATGTCGCGCTGCAGGTTTTCTCCAGCGTGTCGAAGACGCCCAAAGGCCAAAATTACGATGCCAATGGCTCCGATAGCGACAATATCACCCTGCTCGCGGTGGCGCCGATGCAGCCGGTGCGAACGTGGGACTCACTGCTGGAGCGATCTTTGTGGCATGCGGCCAAGCTCGATCGTGCCGCAAGCGGAAGCGGTGCGATGTTGCGCCATGTGCGCAACCCAAACCAGCTCGACCAGTTGCTAAAGCTGCGGGAACAGAATCTGAAAATTACCGGCGGATTCCTCTCCATCGAAGGCTTACAAAATCTCGAAGGCAAAGTCGCCAATCTCGACAAGCTTTATGCCGCCGGTTTCCGCATGGCCGGGATCACCCATTTCTTCGACAATGAACTCGCCGGATCGATGCACGGCATCAAGAAGGGCGGGCTGACGCCGCTGGGCCGCGAGGTCATCCGGCGGATGGAAGAAAAGGGCATGATCGTCGACATCGCGCATTGCAGCCGCCAATGCGTCACGGAAATTTTGGCGATGGCCCGCCGCCCTGTCGTGTCGAGCCATGGCGGGGTGCAGGCGACCTGCAAGGTCAACCGCAACCTTTCTGACGAGCATATCAAGGGCGTGGCCGCCACCGGCGGCATCATCGGCATCGGTTACTGGGATGGCGCAATCTGCGATACCAGCCCCAAATCGGTAGCCAAGGCGATGAAGCATGTGCGCGACCTGGTCGGCATCCAGCATGTCGCGCTGGGATCGGATTATGATGGCGCGACCACCGTACGCTTTGACACATCAAAGCTGGTGCAGGTGACGCAGGCATTGCTCGACGAAGGCTTCACCCCCGATGAAATCCGCGCGGTGATGGGCGGCAATGCCATCCGTGTGCTGCGCGAAGGATTGAAGCCAATGGCAAAGGCACCGCCTGCCGCATGAGCATACCCCGCCTTTCCGCCCGCGATCCTATGCCCGATGCCCTGCGCGGAGCCGTCGTCGCGCTCGGCAATTTCGATGGTTTTCACCTGGGCCACCAGGCAGTCGCGGGTGAGGCTATCCGCCAAGCCAAGGCTGCGGGCAAGCCCGCCATTATCGCCACCTTTGATCCGCATCCGGTGCGCTTTTTCGCACCGCATGTGCCTTGGTTCCGGCTGACCACACTAGAGCAGCGCCAGCGCCTTTTCGAAGAGGCAGGCGCCGATGCAATGCTGGTGTTCGATTTCGATGCAGAGCTCGCCGCGACCACGGCGGAGGATTTCGTCGTCAAACTGCTCGCCGAACGGCTGGGTGTTTCGGGTGTGGTGACGGGTGAGGATTTCACCTTTGGTAAGGCACGCGGCGGCAATACCGGCGTGCTACGCGATCTGGGTGCCCAGCATGGCATCACCGCCACAACCGTCGGCCCAGTGACCGATGCGGGCGGGGTGATTTCCTCCAGCCGCATCCGCGATGCCCTGAAGGCGGGCGAATGCGAAACCGCGACGCGCCTCCTCACCCGCCCCTTCGCAATCGAGGCGATCGTCCAGCATGGCGACAAAAATGGCCGCGACTTGGGCTTTCCTACTGCCAATATGGACATGGGCCATTACCTCCGCCCGCGCTATGGCGTCTATGCGGTACGCGGGAAACTGCCTGATGGCCGCGTGCTCGATGGCGCCGCCAATGTCGGCATCCGCCCGCAATTCGAACCGCCCAAGGAACTGCTCGAGCCGCATTTCTTCGACTTTGCCGAAATGATCTACGACCAAATGATCGAGGTCGAATTCCACGCCTTCCTGCGGCCCGAAGGGAAATATGACAGCCTAGACGCGCTGATCGCCCAGATTGCGCAAGATTGCGAGGATGCGAAGGCTGCGTTGAAGGCATGAGGGTTTCCAAGCGCGCCACCTTCATCGTCCTCGCCCTCACTACGCTCTTCTTTGCCTTCACCCTGCTCCATGCCAGCTGGTTGGCGGACGCTCCGCAGGGCGGGCCAAAGCTGGTAGCGGACAAGGGTGTTGCGCCGGTGCTGGGGAGCGACGGCTGCGTATCGGCGGCCAATGCCGGTTATGGAGCAGTCGCGGTCGGGCCTGACCTCGCGGCGCTGCAACTGGCGGCAGGGGCAGAGGCCGATGCCGTGCACATCCCGGTCGAGATGGCCGACGGATCGCTGGTACCGGTACGCCAGTTTGAAAGCAGATGCGCCGCCGATCTTGCGCAACCGCGCCCCGATGTCGCGGCCACTGCCTATAGCCTCTCACGCCCCGAGCTGTTCTGGCAGGCCAAGGGCGCTGATGCAGCCAAGGCCTTGCTCGCCAAACTACCCGCCGGGGATCGCCGCCATATCCTGATCGGCGATGATGCAGCAATTGCCGTGGCAAAGACCGATCGCCCTGCGATGCGCGCCTTCACCATCGCCAAGGCGCGGCAATGCGCGGCAGACTATCGCGGTTCGCTGCTCGGTTCGGTCCCGGAAAACTGCACCAATGGCGTGATGCTGCTGACCCTTGATGAGCTCGGCTTTACCCTCTGGGGCTGGCCGAACCGTTTCCTCGAACGCATGGCGAAGGCCAAGACTACGGTCATCATCGCGCAGGATATGACGGATGGCGAAATCAAAGGCCTCACCGACGTCCGCCAATATGGCGCAATCGCGAGCAGCTTTAACGGCTATGTCTGGGTGGACAGGATCGAGGAGTTGGGGCTCGCATTGCGACGGTAAATCGCTCTCCCCGAGGAAGAGGCGTGGAAGGGCTTTATCCTTGCGGCGTAATCCCCTAAGCACCCGCGCGATATGACCGAAAAGCAAGACTATAAAGACACCGTCTTCCTGCCGAAGACCGAGTTCCCGATGAAAGCTGGCCTGCCGCAGAAGGAACCGGGCATTCTCGCGCGCTGGGAAGAACAGGATCTGTATCACAAACTGCGTGAGGCACGCGCGGGGCGGCCTAAGTTCATCCTCCACGATGGCCCGCCTTATGCCAATGGCGACATGCATATCGGCCATGCGCTCAACCATATCCTGAAAGACATGGTGTGCCGCACCCAGACCCTGCTCGGCAAGGATGCGCCCTATGTGCCCGGTTGGGATTGCCACGGCCTGCCGATCGAGTGGAAGGTCGAAGAGCAATATCGCAAGAAAAAGCTCAACAAGGATGAGGTTCCGGTAAAGGAATTCCGCGCCGAATGCCGCGCCTATGCACAAGCGTGGGTCGACATCCAGCGCGACCAGATCAAGCGGCTGGGCGTGCTCGGCAATTGGGACAAGCCTTATCTGACGATGGATTTCGACAGCGAGGCAACGATTGTTTCCGAGCTGCTAAAGTTCGCCGAAAGTGGCCAGCTCTATCGCGGAGCGAAGCCGGTGATGTGGTCGCCGGTTGAAAAAACCGCGCTGGCCGAGGCCGAGGTCGAATATGAGGATATCACCTCGACGCAGATCGATGTGGCGTTTGAAATCACCGAAAGCCCGATCCCCGAACTGGTTGGCGCTTATGCGGTGATCTGGACGACGACGCCCTGGACGATCCCGGTCAATCAGGCGATCGCTTATGGGCCGGATGTCAGCTACATTTTGAACGATTTCGAGCGCGAGGACGGTTCGGTCATTTCGGTGATCGTAGCTGCCGACCTTTTAGCTCAGTTCGAAGCTCGGGTGGGAAGCCCATTCCTGAAGAATCTTTATCTTCGCAAACACATCAAAGGTTCTGACCTAGCCGGAACCATAGCCCGCCACCCGATGCACCATCTGGGCGGCTTCTTTGCCAAGCCCCGTCCCTTCCTGCCCGGCGATTTCGTTACCACCGACAGCGGCACCGGCCTTGTCCATATGGCGCCCGACCATGGCGAGGATGACTTTGACCTGTGCAAGGCGAACGGCATCGAGCCGCAATTCGCGGTCGAAGGCGATGGCAAATATCGCGCCGACTGGGGCTGGCTTGGCGGCCAAGGCAGCGTCATCAACCCCAAATTCAACGCGCCCGACGGGCCGATCTGTTCGGACCTGCGCGAAGCCGGCGGCCTGCTCGCCGCAAGCGCGGATTACCAGCACAGCTATCCGCACAGCTGGCGGTCCAAAGCGAAGGTCATCTATCGCTGCACCCCGCAATGGTTTGTGCCGATGGATCGTGGCGACTCCACTTTGCGCCAAAAGGCCATACAGGCGATTGCCGACACCCGCTTCGTCCCCGAAAAGGGCCGCAACCGCATCGGTTCGATGGTCGAGGGCCGCCCCGATTGGGTGCTGAGCCGCCAGCGCGCATGGGGCGTGCCGATCACATTGTTTGTAGATCGCAAAACCGGCCAATATCTGAATGACCCAGCCGTCAACGCGCGGATTGTCGAGGCGATCAAGGCCGAGGGTGTCGATGCCTGGGAAGCTGCACGTGCGCAGGAATATCTGGGCAGCGCCTACAAGGCCGAAGACTATGAACAGGTGTTCGACATCCTCGACGTCTGGTTCGATTCGGGTTGCACCCATGTCTTCACGCTCGAAAGCGGAAAATGGCCCGAGTTGCAATGGCCCGCCGACCTGTATCTCGAAGGATGCGACGAGCACCG
>Ga0222712_10006551_pt1 | contig 11481 bp, 8 predicted proteins | sample C33_657DmetaG_FD_165043 | JGI IMG/M metagenome (GOLD analysis project Ga0222712, IMG submission 165043) | Estuarine water microbial communities from San Francisco Bay, California, United States - C33_657D | ecosystem: Environmental > Aquatic > Marine > Unclassified | place: USA: California... | reverse complement strand
TGAATCCTATTGCCCACGATGAATGTCAGTTTGCCGGAAAAAGATCAACAACTCCCGGCAGATGCGCTAATTAGCGACCAGCAATATCTGGGCGTGCTCGATGAAATCATGACAAACATCCGTGATGATCGCAAACAGGTTGATGAATTTTTGGGCACCTTTGCAGATATGGTTCTCAATGACGGCGATGCCACCACAGCAAGCAAGGAAGCACTAATCAATCTGGTCAAAACCAAAGTTGATCTTCAAGACAAAATGCTCAAAGCCGCTGATCTGATGACAAGGCTGAAGCTCAAAAATACTTACGCATATTCAGGTCCCCATCTGAATGCCATGCAGCAAAACAATTTCAATATCGGTGCGGATAACACAAATTTCAACAGAAAAGAGCTCATCAGAGCCATCAATCAGGCCAAAAAGAAAAAGGACTAATTATGTCAAAGATTGCTTTAGAAGAGTGGCTGGCAGAGGCAAGCGGAGATGTTCCCGGCGGTCAGGCTCCGATGGGCCAGCCTGATGTTCCCCCTATGGGTGGCCCTCCTCCCGGCGATCCCAACGCTGCAAATCCTCCTGCTCCCAATATGGCTCCTCCCGGTGCTGCACCCCAGCAAAACTCACCAGAGGCTGAGAAAAAAGCCGCAGAAATGCCTGATGTCAGCAACGATCCTAAAGCTCCTGACATGCCAGAAAAGTCTTCCGAGCAGGATTTTGAGACTTGGAAGAACGAGTTCTTTAAGGAAAGCGTGAAGGGCGATGTCGGCAAGCTGATCGAAATGATCCAGCAGATTCGTGATGCCGACCTTGAAGCATATCCACGCAAGTTTGTCGAAGATAACCTGCAAATCTGCTTCCTCCGTCAAAATGCCAATATTGAAAAAGCAGCCAAAGCTATCCGCAACAACATCAAGCAAAATCTTGATCAGAACAATCCTTCAGTTTCCATCATGAATCACCTGTTGAGTGCTCTTCAAACCACGCCGGAACTGAACAATGTTTTCATCAAGCTAAAAGGTTTGCTGGGAATGAAGGGCGACCTTCATCGCAAATATATGGCTAGTTTGCTGGGTGCTGTCCAAGTTGGAACCGGCGCAAACAATGAAGACATTATTTATAACGAGCGTGATTATTCAATTCGTATCTCAACCCGCTTCAATGATAAGTGGGGCAGAGTTGATATCGGAAAATGGAGCCTTCGTGAAGACGATCCCGAACGCTATCTGACCGAACCAGAGCAGAAGAGAATGGAAGAGGGCAGTCCTGAAGAAAAGGATGTCCTTCGTAGGCGTGTAGTGATGGAGGCTATCGCAGAAACATTTAAAAAGCGCAGCTTTATCGTCAATGTTGTGGGTCAAGATGGCACGATTTATATGCTTGGATGGGATTTAGCCGGAAGCCTCAAGAGTGCATACACCTCTGGAAAGTTGATTGTCAAAACAATCCAAAGCGACAACTCTGAAGCAATGATTGACGATGACGGTGAAATTATTCCCTATATGGACATCAAGGTTAAATACATCAAGGATGCTGCTGGCGGTGTGGATGAAGACGGCAAGCCAGCAAAAGAGGAGCATGACTTCATGGAGAGAATCGACGGAATGCTCTTTCTGACGGCACAGTACAACATTTTGAAAGAAGCTGCGTCAAGCTTCAGCGGAATTGTTTTAAAAGAAATACCATACTCAGGCAATCCCAGCGATCTGAAAGTTTTGATGCGTTGTGTTCCGAGTGCCCCTGAACTTTTAATGAGGAACTGTTAATATGCAGCAATTTCTTGAATTTGTAGATCGCAAGCAGCGTGAGAGCAAAGAGCACCTCAAGCTTGTTGAAAAAGCTCTGCGTAAAGGACACATGCATGTGTATGCGCATCTGGAAGATGATGATCCCCATCTTTTTGTTAAAAGTCCAACCAAGAAACTGAGTTTCGAGGGTGTAAGGGTTTACACGATTGGCGACAGGGTGGCATACAGAGTGCAAAAACTTGAAAAAACCGAACCCTACGGCAAAGCTTATTCCCTGAACATTGAGGATATGTTTCATGACTTTATGAGCGAGAACATGGATGAAGAGACTGCCGCCAAGAAGGTTATGGAGAGCATGGTTTCAGAACTTAAGAAGTTCTTTCACAAGAGCGAGCGGGCAGAAGAGGAAATGCGAGGAGGAGATAAGGATGGAGTCGGCCTGATTGTGAAAACAGGAGGCAGCGACTACAGCAGCACGGTTCTTAACAGATTGTAAGGAGGATCATGAGTGAAGAAAAAAGCGATGTGGAACTACTAACTGTAATATTGGCTATTATTCTTCCACCTCTGGGAGTGTTGATCAAGAGAGGACTGGATACGCAGTTTGTGATCAACCTCGTATTGACCTTGTTTGGATGGTTACCGGGTATTATTCACGCCCTTTATATTATTTTGAGAAAGCAATAAAGCCGGTAACAGCAAGCATAAAAAAGCCCCGTTTCGACGGGGCTTTTTTGTTTACATCAGGTACATACCTTTATGGCCGTACCTTTTGTAGATGCTGTGATACCGGGGGGACTTCTCAACACAACGAGAACCAGCACAGCCGTGACCCGTGGCAGTCTGGTAACTTTCAATTATATATTTCATAAACCGGGACACGACTCTGCACCTCTGGTTTTGGTCACGGATGTCTGGCCTCAATATATTCGTGGAATAAATCTTCACTATTTAACATTTCCGGTAATCAAGAAGTTGATGTATCCTGCACCGGGAAGAAGCGTTTGTGATAGTCCAGCTTTTACATATCAATATATCAAAGGAAACAACTATATAGTTTCGGCTTTCCGTCAGTATAAACGCAACGGAGTAGAGCGTCTGAAGAAGCTTGACTGTGCGTTTATAGTGAATGCTCTCGCCGTATCTCGGTCTTTTGACCCCAACGAGATAGAAGCGATCCGCAAGTCTGTGCGAGAGCAAATTCGCCGCATGGTTAACCAACCAGCCGCACCCACAGGCGAAATGACAATGGGAGAAGTGCCGCCAGTCACATAATTATTCGCCGTATGCGGTCTAAATATGTCAACTTATTTCTCATATAAAATCAGTCAAAAACTTAGGGTATCATGGCAGACAATGTAGGTCGTAGCATAGACAATCTCAATATCACAATAGGGCAACTTAAAGCCCTGTTGGAGAGCAAGGTTGGTCCTGCTACGCCTATAGGTGGTGGTGCTCCCTCTGGTAGTGTTGACAAGCTTGCTGAAGTCCTTGAGAAGTTCACCAAGGATTTCAAAGAAGAGATGAATGATCAGATCAAGCATCTTCGCCGTGTAATGAAGGCAAAGTCTGGAGTTGAGGGCTCTAGAGCATCGGCTCCCAAAGCACCAGAATCATCCGCTGCCAAAGCGTCAGAGGATTTGGAAGATTACGAAGACGATTTAGACAATAACTATAAATTTCAAGCTGCTCTTGAAAAATCTCTGCAACAAAACAAGCTCAAATACCAGAGAGAATACATCACTCTTGCTGCTTCTAATATAAAACAGCAGTATGCTGAACTGCGTGGTTTAGACAACCAAGCACTTCTTGCCAAGATACAAGGCGATACAAAATATCAGCGTGTTCTTGCCGATCAGACCATGATTCTGAAGCAGAACCTCTCAGCAGCCAGACAGTTGAGAGAACAGTTTAGCGAGATGGGTAACATACTCGGCGGTTTCGAGCAGAAACTTGGATTGAAAACTGTCGAAACTATGTTTGGCGGCGTAGTTGAACAGGAAATGAAGTTTACACAGGAAATCCGTCAAGCTGCTTATGAAACTGCTGGTGCCACCAAGGAAGCTCGTGGTTTGCAAAGAGCTTTTGAAGATATTGGTAAGACTGTGGCTGAAACTGGAGTCAATAGGACTGAGTTCCAAAAATCGTACACCAAGGCTTTGAGAAGCGGTGTAAAAGACCTGAAGCAAGCAACGAATTTAACAACGACACAATTGAATACTGAAAAGCAGCTTGGAATGGAAGCAGGTTCTCTGCAAGATACTTTCCAAGAACTGGCTCTTTCTGGACGCATGAATGCAGGTCAGCTTGCTCAAATGGGTCGTGGTATGCGTGATGTGGCTAAGGCTACAGGACTTACCGGAGATGCTCTTAAGGGAGCTATCGATAGCAGTAAAGAATTTATTGATGATTTAAAGAAAGCTGGCCAACTTACGGCCAGCGCAGCTTCCAATGTAATGGAAATTCAAGCAAATGCCAAAAAATTAGGCATTTCTTCTGAAATGAATCCATTGATGAAAGCGATGTCGTCAAGCAGCGAGTTGTTATTGAATGCATCTGATGAAACTAGAAGCTTACTATTACAAGCTGCAAGACAAGCTGGTAGAGTTGAAGACGCAATGAATGGTACTTTGCTCAAAAGTAAAGAAGCAATTGCCGACACAGCGCAGGGTCTAAGAGGAGTCTTAAAACAATTCGGTATAGAGAGCAGAGAACAATTCGATGCGCTGTCCGATACGGCAAAAAGAGACATCCAGTTAAAAATGCAAACTGCATACAAAATGGATGCAAATACAGCTTTGGGAACCTTAGAATCGCTTGAAAAATCTAGTCAAGGTTTAATGGGTAAACTTGCTGGTATTGACAAGCAAATGCAACAAAATATCACAACACAAGAAAAAGCCGCCCTAGAAGAACAAAAAAGGCAACTAAAGACTTCTAGCCAGTTGGCAGTTCTAACTGCATTAGACGAAGCTGCAAAGGGGGCCACAGACATGGGTCAAGCCCTGTCCAAGTTTGGAGAAAGAAAGAAAGACTTTGAAAAAGACATGCAGGCTCTTGGAACATCTTGGAGCTCTGAGACACAAGTTGCTAGAGACGCAATCAAAGGATCATTAGACAACATCAACGAAGGCTTAAGAAAAGCTGGAAAAGAAGAACTCAAGATTAGCAGCGATGAGATTGAAAAAGCAATTAAAGACCCAACTGCGTTACGAGAGTTGACTGCCAAGATTACCAAGGGTGAACAACAACTTGCTACGGCTCAAAAAGCCCAGCTTGATCCCGTAACCGAAACAAATCAGAAGTTGACTGAAATTAACGATACTTTGAGAAACATGTCTCAAAATGTCATATCGAAAATATTCAATAGTGTCTTGGGCAAAATAATTGTAATTGGCGCTGTTCTTGCTGCTCTGGCGGCTACGGCCATCAAACTTGGAATGACCGGCGCTGAAACTGTTAGCACTTTGAAAAAATTGTACAAGGGCGGTCAAGACTACTACGGCGGCAAACAAGAAAGTCTTTTGACAAACATCAAGAACTACCTTGGTGTTGGAGCCAAAAAGAATGCACCTGTCAAACCCGGCACACCGGGAACACCTCCTGTACCGGGGACTCCCGGTACTCCGGGTGTGCCTAAATCTCCTGTGGAGGCTGCTGCTGCGGCTATTGCAGGAGAAACTGCCGACAAAGCCGGAAAAGCTGCTGCAAAAGCAGGAACAGATGTAACAAAGGGTGGTAAGTACGAAAAAGTATTTGGCGACATGCTTGCCGCACTCGAATTAACTATGGAAAGTATTGATGCAATTAGGCAATGCGTGTGCAAAGCTGGCAAAAAAGCTGCTGCAACTCCAGCCGGTGAAGCTGCTGCAAAAGCAGGAACAGATGTAACAAAGGGTGGTAAGTACGAAAAAGTATTTGGCGACATGCTTGCCGCACTCGAATTAACTATGGAAAGTATTGATGCAATTAGGCAATGCGTCTGCAAAGCTCGCAAGAAAGCTGCTGGTCCAGCCGCTGCCGAAGGTGATGCCGCCAATAAGGCGATGCAAGAGCAACAGAAAAAGAATATTTCTACTGATGCAAAACTGAACACTATGCAGTTGAAAGAACAAAAGAAAGAAATCCGTAGAGGCAAAAAAGACGACCAGCTACAAAAAATGGAGATGAAAGCTGCAAAAGACGCAACAACATCGACGAAGAGTGCCGAATGTCCTCCTGCCCCCGAACCGGGATGTCTTGAACCAGACAAGTTATCAAAGATGGGTGCAGAAATGAAGAAAGCCGCACCCGCAGTTCTTATGCTGGCTGCTGGCGCTTTACTTCTTGGCACAGCACTCATGTGGCTTGGCAGCAAAATGTTGTCCGTACTTGGATTAGATGCAGCAAAGCTACAAGATACAGCCACGGCTTTAGTAGTAATTGTTGGTGTTGCTGGTGCAATTGCTGCCGCTGCTTATGCAGCGTTGGAAGTTCTCGCATCTGACGAAATGAAAGAATTTGTAAACAAGGCGGAAGGCCAGAAAGAAAATATGTTAAAAGCCGCCAAGGCTTTATTGATTATAGGACCGGGATTGCTGTTGCTAGGAGCGGCGCTGACAGGTTTTGCCATGTTGGTTGTGAGAGCTTTGGGAGTTGACATTGGTGTGGCCGTCGAAATAGGAGAAGGAATTGTAGCAATTGCTGCTGTTGCGGGCGGCATAGCAATGGGAGTAGCAGAATTTGTTGAAGCTTATGAAAAATTAGACGGCAATCCAGTCTGGCAAGAAATCACCAAAAATACCACTAAGATTATTGGAAAGATTGCAAAAGGCGCTATTGCAATTATGCTTTTAGCTCCTGCAATTCTTCTTCTGGCTGTTGGCATAGTAAAATTTGCTGATGTTGTGATGGGCGCTGCTGGATTGTCTCCTTCTAAAGCTGCTGAAGTAGGATTCACAGTTGCTGCTTTACTGTTGGCAACGGCCTTCATTGCAGGCGCTCTAATAGGCGCTGTATATGCTCTATCAGCATTGGGAACCTTGGCAGACGCAATTTTGATGTCTGGTGGAACACTTCTTATACAAGCTGCCGCAGGAGCTTTAGCTTTGGTATTGTTAACACCCGTCATCATGGGATTGGCAATAGCTGTTTTGAGTTTTTGCAGACTAGCAGTTTATCTTACCGGTCTTGATGCTGGAACAGCAGCCACTACAGCATGGAATGTTGGAGTGTTGCTTTTATCAGCATCTTTAATTGCTGGTGCTGTTTTGGCAGCTACGGCGGCTCTTGCTGTACTGAGTGTTTTTGCCGTTGTAGGACTTGCCGCTTTGATTCCAATAGCTCTTGGAGCGGCAGCAATGGTGATTTTGATGCCAGCAATTATGGCTTTGACAGCAGCGGTTATTACGGCTGCAAGATTGTTTACTTACATAATTGATCCTAAAAAATCTCAAGAGGTTGCCGAAGGATTTGCAAATGTACTGCAAGCTGGCGCTGATATAGCTTGGTCGGTTGTAAAAATGGCTGGGGCGTTAACCATTCTCAGCACTTTTGCAGTTTTAGGACTTGTTCTGATTCCTTCGTTGATTTTGGGCGCAGTAGCATTAGCTCTTCTTACTCCAGCAATAGTTCTGTTTACAGCCGCTGTCGTAGGAATTGCCAATGCAATGATGAAGGTAATTGATCCCAAAAAAGCTGCCCAAACTGCTGAAAATCTTTCCAAAGTCTTAGGCGCTGGTGCTGATATTGCTTGGCAAGTAGTTAAAATGAGCGGCTACGCAACTCTGTTGGCTGGAATGGCAACATTTGCAATTCCTTTAGTAGTTGCGATGTTTATTGGTGCTGGAGTCCTAAGTCTTATTGGCGGGGCTGTAGCTGGATTTGTAGGCGCTATTTTTGAAATTGCAAAAAAGATCAATAAATTTGGCGATCCCAAGAAAGTTGCAAAAATATCAGAAAATGTCGCAGCAGTTCTGAAAGCATCTGGCGATGTTGCTGATAACATGATGGCCGTCAAAGATAAAGTTGGAAAAATTGCGTCATCGATAGGCATTTGGGACATTCTTTTCGGAATTGGAACACCAATAACTCAAGGAACAAAAGTCCTTCAAATCATTCAAAATCCAATCATAGGTTTCGTACAAGCTATGATTGATTTCCATAGTGCCCTGACCCAAGTAGTCAGCGCAAAAAAAGCAACAGCGATTGGCAAACAAGTAGCAGACATCCTCAAAGCAGTTGGTGATGTTGCTGAAAACATGCAACGGGTCAAAGAAAAAGTGTCTGCTATGGGCGATACGACTCTTGGAGCAATATACAAAACTTTGTTTGGTTCGGGTCCAACGATGGATTCTGGTACTGCCGCTCTGGTGAAATTACAAGACCCAATCATAAGGTTTGTGGTTGCAATCAAGAATTTTTACGCAGCCCTCACAAAAGAAATTACCCCAGCGAACGCATTGTCTGCTGGCAGAGGCGTTGCTCAGATTCTTAAAGCTTGTGGAGATGTTGCGGCTAATATGCAAAAAGCCAAAGAAGGAATATCAGCTTTGGCAGATACCACGCTGGGTGCAGTATGGAAATTCATGTTTGGTGCAGGTCCATCGATTGATGACGGCACGGCAGCTTTGGTTAAAATGGAAGACCCAATTGTTGGATTTGTAAAAGAAATCAAGATTTTTGGAGACAAACTTCAAGCTGTCACAAGTCCAGAAGAAATCAAGAAATACAGCGCAATAATCACCAATACAGGCTTTTTAGTTGGCAAGGTTGTAAGGCTAATTGACTATATGACCAAACAATTAGTGCCATTAACAACAGCAGGATGGATTTCAGATTCACCTATAGCCGCTCTCGGCAAGGCCACACAAGAATTCGGAGGATGGTTTGCACACATTGCTAGGCTGCTCCAAATAGGCATCATTAACCCAATTATGATGTATTTCCCCGACCAAAAGATGTTGGAAAATGTAAAAATTAGATTAGATGGCATCGTAAAAGTAATGCAAGCCATACCTCCTATGCTTGATACACTTGGTAGCCTTGTAAACAGATATGCTGTTGGCGGGTGGTTTACAGCTTCTCCAATAGAGCAACTTGCTGGATTGACCAGCACATTTTCAACTTGGTTTGCCAGTCTCGGCTACATGCTCAGAAGTGGAATCATCAATCCAGTATTGTCCTACTTCCCATCACAGGACGAAGTCACCGAAGTGGTGACAAGGCTAGAAGGCATGGTTGTTGTCCTGCAAAAACTGCAAGGAGTGCTTGATGAGCTTGGAATTGTGATGGCTGCTTTGAGCGCAATATCGATGCCATTTGGCTTTATGAGTCTATTCCCGATGGCTGGACTTGGATCGATGTTAATCGGACTAGGCGGTGCAGCAAGCGCCATGAAGGGCATAGGCTCGCTATTCGGTGGTGGTGGAAGCGTAGGAACACCAAGCGATAACGCAATTGATCAGAGAGTGCAACAGCAAACCGCAGAAGCTACCCAGCGTCAAATGATGTTGATGCAAACTCTAGTAAATGAAGCAGTTTACGGAAAGGGCATATCGGTACACAGCGATAACCAGAATTTGGCTGTTGCCAAAACGGCTGCTTCAACCGCTGGTGCATCTGCCGCCGACATTCAATCCAAAGTTGCCGCACACAAGGCTGGAAGTGAAATTCCTGCAAGTAAAGTTATGAGCGACGAACTTACGGATATCGCTTCAGAAACAGGGACTCAGACAGATTTGCAAAGAAAACTTGTTTCTCTGTTTGAAGATGTAGTGAAAGCCTTGGGTCCAAAGGCTGAACCTGTGGCAAGTCAAGCTCCAGCAGGAGAGGTAAACACAGCAGGAGACAAGGTGAGTGGCAAGCCATCATCTTACTATCGTTCAAGCTCAGGCATGGTAAACAACGGACCTTCGAGACAGGCTTACAACATGGGTCCACCCAAAAGGTCCTAATAAATAATGGAGTTTAAATGAAGGCTACACTAGAATCTGGCGCACTAAAAGACCTGATGGATTGTTATATCAACATACAGGGGTATGGTGATATATTCATGCAAACATTGCCGGATATCAGCGACCAAAAAAGCGCCAACTATACCGATGAGAACGCAATCGGGCGTTCTATGCCATTTAAAACTTATCAAAACTCTGATAACAGAACCATAAGCTGGACTTGTCACTTTGTTGTGTGCCAACAGACTGATATTCCTTTGTTTTGGGATTACATCAAAGCTTTCCAGTCTGCTGTTTACCCACGAACGGCTGGAAAAGCTCCTTGGGAGCCACCTCCAATTTGCAAGCTTAAATGTGGGGATTTACTTTCAAAACAAGAGCTTTGTGCAATCATGAAAAGCTACAGCCTGAAATACGACACCAGCGTTGTTTGGGATGAGGCAACTTATCTGCCTTACAAGTTTGATGTGGATTTGAGCTTTGATGTTGTTTACGATCAGACCAATTTACCGGGTGCTGAAAGAATCCTAAGTGTAGGTTATTGAGGAATCATGGCAAACTTCTACGAAACAACTAAAATTGATGCTAAAAAATTTGTCACAGTCAGCAGTCGATATGCTGATTCAGAAGTGGTTTATTACACAGAAAACAAGCTTTTAACTTTCAAAACATATAAAAAGAAAAACATACCGATGACACAAAGTGATAAATACTTTGTTGTTACACCCGGAACTGAATATAGACCTGATCTTGTTTCCAAAGAAGCATATGGTGCTGTAGATTTTTGGTGGAAAATCATGGAAGCAAACAACATCAAAGATATTTTTGAATTCAAGGCGGGACTGAACATTAGATTGCCAGATAGAGTCATAGGATAAAGATGAGTTGTGAACTACCACTCGAAGCCTCGCCTTATGTCTGCTCGCCACCTGTTCAACCTCCAGATGGCGCTGTCTATACACCTTATGTCAAGCTGAAATTCCCCGATGGAACCATTCTTACCGGCGGTAACGCATCTAATCCACCAGAAAATTTGGCTGCAATTACAAGCTTCGACTATGGTTTTGCATCAGGAACTCAATCTTGGGGCATCAATATTGAAGCTGTGGACAATGGTGGTGGAACCTATCAGAAAGTTTTGAAATCTATCAATAAAACCATTACAAATGTTCAACCTGAATATAACGATGTAGAAGTAGACTTTGGATGGATTATCAAATTTTGCGACGGTTCTGTCACGACTGATTTTGCAAGCAAGTATGCAAGGATTCACGCTATATTCCTAAAATGCGATATGACATTTGAGAGTGGCAATGTAAAGATGAAAATCGAGTTAAGAGCTCCTTCGGCCCGAGACCCTGATGTTAGACACGCTGAACCTATGGCTCCTGAAGACAACAAAATGCATCTTAAACAAGCTTTAGAAGAATTGTTTACACAAAGACACCCTAAATTTAATACTGTAACATTCAAAGACAAAGACGGCAATGGTCCTTTTGAATTTAAAAATAGCGGGGAAGAAGGACCTCTAAGCACATGGCCTTGCGATCAGCAAAGCTCATTAAACATAGCTCGTAAATGGCTAAATGGTGTGGTAACTCAGAACGATAGAGGAATTTTGATCGGATATGATTCTGATGGGGTGGAAGTAGTAATCCAAGAAGACCCTAGTGATGATTGCTGTGCAAGAAGCAAAGGCACATTTGTAGTAAATGGGGGAAATTGCAGTCCCGTAATTAGTTTTAATCCTACAATCGCTTGGGACAAAGGTTTTGTTCCCGGTGGTGGTGGTGCAACAGGTGCAGCAT
>Ga0222712_10006550_pt1 | contig 11481 bp, 22 predicted proteins | sample C33_657DmetaG_FD_165043 | JGI IMG/M metagenome (GOLD analysis project Ga0222712, IMG submission 165043) | Estuarine water microbial communities from San Francisco Bay, California, United States - C33_657D | ecosystem: Environmental > Aquatic > Marine > Unclassified | place: USA: California... | reverse complement strand
CGGCTGCTCCGACTGCTCCCGCTGCTCCGGCTGCTCCGGCTGCTCCGACTGCTCCGACTGCTCCGACTGCTCCGACTGCTCCGACTGCTCCGACTGCTCCGACTGCTCTGACTGCTCCGACTGCTCCGGCTGCTCCGACTGCTCCCGCTGCTCCCGCTGCTCCCGCTGCTCCGACTGCTCCCGCTGCTCCGGCTGCTCCGATATCCAAGGTGCGCGGCCTGTCGCTGCTAAAGAATCGCAAATGCTGATCCCTGTGATTCCGAATATCCACGGAGTGCTTTTGGATGCCGTAAAATCAAAACCTCATTCTCTTGAGATGGGCGCTTGGCATACTTGCGGAACGACTCATTGCCGTGCCGGATGGATTACGAGGCTCGCGGGCGAAGCGGGTAAAAAGCTCGAAGGGCAAACGTCCACCGAGTTTGCGGCGATGCAGATATACAAGGCATCGTCTCCGATCCGCGTGTCACCTGTGCGTTTCTACGAATCGAACGAAGTTGCAATGCGCGATATTAAGCGATGCGCAGAAGAGGAAGCCAATCTGACAAAACACCAAAACATTCCCAATGAGCGAAAATAACCACCAAAAAGCCGCAGTCGAAGTATGGGACGCGCTGCCGCAATCGTCGCGCAAATGGATTGCAAAGTCTGACTTCTGCACCGCCTTCATCCTTGGCCGCGTGAGCATGAAAGCGTGCTTTGACAAGGCGGAACTCCTTCGCCCCGATGATGAGCCGAAACCTTTCACCCCTCCGTCTGAATAATTTATGGAAAACACCAAAATCAGCGCGGCACTTGTCGCCGCTCAAAAAGCCTTTGGCCCTGCGCTAAAGACATCAATAAACCCGCACTACAAAAGCAAATACTGCTCTTTGGATGCGTGCATCGAAGCCGTCATTGACGGACTAAACGCGAACGGAATAGCCCTTATTCAGCGCCCGCAACCGTGCGAATCTGGCGTGATGATTGAAACGCTATTCGTCCACGAAAGCGGCGAATCACTCAGTGGCGGGGTGTTGCACGTTCCAGCGCAAAAGAACGACCCGCAAGGATACGGCTCTGCGCTCACATACGCCCGCCGCTACTCGCTTTGTGCCGCTTGCGGCATCGCTCCAGAGGATGACGACGGAAACGCCGCCAGCAAGCCTACGAAGCCCAAGGCAATGCCAGCGCCCGCCGTTGATGTATTGACCCTCTCCGCATCGGTAACGATTACCAGCGTCACGGAGCGCGAAGGCGAGACTAACGGTAAGAAATGGAAAGCGTATTTCATCGAAGCGGGCGGCAAGAAATGCGGCACGTTTAGCGAGACTCTCGCCAGCCAAGCAACCGATGCAAAAGACAACGGCGACAAGGTGAACATCACCACAAAGCCGGGACGCACTCCTGACTCCCTAGAACTAGTTTCAATCACACCATCAACCAAATAAAACCATGCCAAGACCTATCACACTAAAAATTGACGTAAGCAAAATTGACAAGTCGCATCTATACAAAGGCGCGAAAGGGACATATCTCGACGTTGCAATCTGGCCGAACAAAGAAGGCGCCGGGCAATACGGCGACACGCACTACGCCGTGCAACAAGTGAGCAAAGACAAGCGCGAGGCGGGAGTGCGCGGGCCGATAATCGGAAACGCAACCGTGCCATTTGAGGGAATGACGCAAACGGAACCGCCAGCAAAGGCAACAAAGCCAACCGATCCAGACTTGGACGTTGCGCCGGACGATCTGCCATTTTAATCTAATCCATATGAACACACTTATTCTGGACATAGAAACACTGGCAATGCCGGAAGCGGAAATTCGCGCCAAGCTGCCGCCATTTGATCCGAACAAGGTTAAACTTGGCGTGCTTAAAGACCCTGACAAAATCCGCGCAAAGCTAGCGGAGGCAGAAGCGGAGCACGGCAACGATGAGGTGCGCGAGGGCGCGCTGCACGCCACTACGGGCACGCTGGCAATCGTTGGCTTCCGACACGGCGAGGGCGTAAAACAGTATCACGTTGGAGAAATGACAGAACCGCAAATAATTGAGGCGGCATTTGTCAATATTCTCGCCGCATTTGACAAGGGCGTGATTGTCAGCGGTTTCTTCATCAAAGGATTTGACCTTCCGTTCATCGTGCAACGCGCTTGGCTTCTTGGCGTAAAAGTGCCGACTCGAATCTTTAACGCCTTCAAACCACGCTATCCGTGGAGCGAAAACATCGTTTGCTTGCAAGAGGTATGGCTTGCCGGAAGTGCCGCGCAATTTGGCACTCGCGTTTCGCTGGCAACCGTTCTGCGTGAACTTGGATTGCCGTCCAAAAGCGGAAGCGGTGCAGACTTTGGCGCTCTCTGGGCGAGTGACCAAAAGGCCGCGCTACAATACAACGCCGACGACCTAGCCGTAGAAATGCGGCTGGCTGAAAGGCTGATATGAACCACTTTCCCGCCGTGCATCCACTTGCCGAGACCAAAAAGATGTTGAAGCGGTGCGCAGTGCTAAACCTGACGGCGAACGCCGTTGGAGCGCATCGGCGGCGGGACTCTTTCAAATAAAACACCATGAGCATCCTAAAACCAGCCAAACCACGCCAAGAGAAAGTCGCGGGCAGCGCGGCGGCTCACCGCACGGCGGGACGCAAGCGCAAAGAGACCGACAACTATTTCCTCGACGCAATCTTTGGAAACAAAGGCGCGAGGAAAGACAGATGGGAAAGGAGAATCAAATGAAACGCAACGGCACTGAATACATCGAAAGCGGCTTAGGAGGGCATCCTAGATTTGACCGCAAGTGCGGGACGGTTGCAATGGACATAGCCTTAGACAAATTCCTAGAAAAGCGCGGAATGGCGAAAGTAGATTTTAGCACGATTCAACAACCGACGAACAAGAAAACCAAATGAACCATCCCGAACTAGACTTTGCGCGATACCCTAGCGCGCCCGGCTACAAGCGCGGCGGCACATCCAAGGCGGCTGCTGATTCGATGCGCGAGAAAGCGCCGACGTTGCGGCAAAAGGTGCTAGACGTTCTCTTTCATCAAGACTTGACCGCTGACGAGTGCGCGGCGGAAGTTGGCAAGTCGCTTTTGTCAATCCGACCTCGCCTGACTGAATTGCTCGCGCTTGGCAAGATTTCCGACACGGGAGACACACGAACGAATGCAAGCGGCAAGCAAGCAACTGTTTGGCGCGCAGTATGAACCCGCACACAATCCGCCGACTTTTTCCTCACGCATCGCAATCACTAATCGCCGCAAATGAACAAGACTACGGGAAACCTTACATTGAAAGTGATGGGCAGATTGCCGAGTTGGAACGCGCTACTTGCGATGAACCATTGGCAGAGAGCAAAAGAAAAAAAGAAGCATCTGGAAGAGTTCATTTTAAGTTTGTCTCTGTCAGAAAACGCCTCATCGATCCCGATAATGTTAGCGTTAAATGGCTGCTCGACTGTTGCCGACGCATCGGCCTTGTTGCGGGAGATGAGCACGACAAAATCACGCTCGAAACCGCGCAACGCAAAGCCGCGAAAGGCGAGGAAGAGCACACGCAAATCACGATAACTTACCCTTAACAAAACCGCGCTGTGCATACGCACCTTTAGAGTGTCCGCTTTAAGGACTTCGCAACTTTTGAAAAGAGTCTTGCGGAGGAATGATGGTGGTAAAGTTCACTTTAAAGAAGAGACGGTGATTGCCGTTTCTTGCGCGACCTTTTTACGAACTAATGAAAACCAAAACACTACGCCCCCGACGCGAGAGCATTGAACCTATGACAACAGAACCAATCCACATCATCAGCCTCGGCGCAGGCGTGCAGTCATCCACAATGGCACTTATGGCAGCGCATGGCGAGATCGGGCCGATGCCGACTGCCGCGATATTCGCAGACACGCAAGCCGAGCCGGATTCAGTTTATCGTTATTTGGATTGGCTGGAAAAAGAACTGCCATTTCCGGTTCACAGAGTAACGGCGGGCAGCTTGGCCGGACGCGCATTGGAGTTTAGAACATCAAAAAAGGGCCGAGTCTATACAAAGACGGACATCCCATTTCACACGCTATCGCACGACGGAAAGCGCGGCATGGTTCAATCGCGGGCTTGCACCTTTGATTTTAAGATTCATCCGATTATCAAAAAGTGCAGAGAGATCGCGGGAATAAAGCGCGGGCAAAAAACAATCGGAGTCATTCAGTGGATAGGCATTTCACTTGACGAAGCATCGCGCATGAAACCGAGCCGCGAGAAGTGGCAGACAAACATTTGGCCGTTAATTGACAAAGGGATGAAGCGATGGGATTGCCTGCGATGGATGGCCGCGAAAGGCTACCCAACGCCTCCGCGCTCTGCTTGCGTATTTTGTCCTTATCATTCAGATGCAGAGTGGCGAAGATTGCGCGATGAAGAACCAGTCGCGTTTGAAAGGGCAGTCGCGTTTGAAAGGGCAGTCGCGTTTGAAAGGGCAGTCGCGTTTGAAAGGGCAGTCGCGCAAAACAAAGCCAATTTATTAACGGGCCAAAAAGGAGAGTTCAAAAGCAAGGCTTTTCTACATAAATCATGCGTGCCACTCGATAAGGTTGATTTTAGCACAGACGAAGATCGCGGGCAGCAAGTCATGTTTCAAAACGAGTGTGCGGGAATGTGCGGCGTATGACACCTGAAGAAAAAGCCGAACACGAGCACCTGATTAACCTGTGGAACTGTTCAGAACCGATGACGCCCGAACAACTCGAAAGACTTGAACAACTAGACGAACTTGCAAAAATATGAAAACACGAACTAAACGCGAAAGCCACGCCAAGATGATGCTTGGCCTAGCGAGAACTCGCCTAGCGCGCCTTAACGCTGGGACGGCGCAACTCCACGAAATCACGATTGCCGCCAAGGAAGTTGAGCGGTGGAAACAAGCATTGGCGGACGAATCTTTGCCGCTTGTTCGCAAATGAAAAAGATGCACGCCGCGCTGGAAAAACTTCGCTCTGCTTTTGCTGAGTTTGAAGCCGTGATTGCCGAGACGGAATTGCCGCTACAAATCGAGAAAAACGTGCCGACAACTCGCACGGCGCAACGTATCGCCACGCTTTACAATCGCCGACTGACAACGCCTTGGAGCGTGCCAGAGATTAAAGCCTTTCGCGCCTTGGGAATAATTGCAGATGCGGACTTGGAGACGGTAGAAAAATACTATGCCGCCGAACGCGCCAAGGGAGAAACGGAAGGAAGGCATCGCCGCGACCTTTGCACATTCTTAAACAATTTCTCCGGCGAGTTAGACCGCGCCCGCGCTTTCTCGCAAATCGCGCCGAAAGGATGGGCGCAAGATTCAACACTGAAAGCTAAAGAATTATGAACAAAGAAAAACAAATCATTGCTATTGCGAAGGCTTGCGGATTCTCAGAAATTCGCTCGATAATTATGCCGACACATTCAGCGCTGAGCGGAAAGCGGAAGGGAAAAAATGAATGGATTGCCGACTACACATCCGACTTAAACGCCATGCACAAGGCTGAAGAATATATGTGGGAAAATGGTGGATATGTCGTGGATGAATACCAAAATAATTTGAGTTCTTTATGTGGCGGAAGGGCGTTTAAGTATTGCCATGCACCTGCACATAAGAGAGCCGAGTCCTTCTTGAAGGCTTTTGGACTATGGGAGGAAGAACTATGAGCGAACCAATCCACACGGGCGAACTTGGCATAGTCGAGGCCGTCGAAAAGATGCTTGCGACGATTGAGCCGAAGGGCGCGGAGATAATGCGAGGCTACGAGTTTAAGACGCGAATCTGTCCGCTGCTCACGCGCTACGGCTTCGAGCTTCGCTATCAAGTGGATGGTCTTTGCGACGGCAAAGATGAGCGGTGCGTGCATCAAAGGCGGACGCTTGCCAAGCTGACAAACGCGCTGACAGGCAAGGGCGCAATCGTTGCGCTTGTAGGTCCGCGGGGCACGGGCAAAACCTACGTTGCAAGTCAGTTTGTAATTGATCGGCTTTGGACCGAACTTGGCACGGCGAGGTGCTCGTGGTTTCACTACACGAAGCTGACAACCGTAGTGGCGAAGCTGAAAGCGTTCTACGGTGATTTTGGCACAACCGACATGGAGCGTCTGGAAATGTATCGCGCCTTTCTAACGCACTCACTTGACCTGCTAATCATAGACGAACTCCACGAAGTAGCCGACGATAGCAGACACAAAGACCGCATCTTGTCTGACATACTAGACGCACGCTATGCCGCGAAAAAGGACACGCTTTTGATTTCCAACCAATCCGCAAGCGAGTTTTCCAAGGCGACAAGTCCATCTATTATATCCCGGCTGAACGAACACGGCGGAATCATCCCTTGCGAATGGGAGTCATTTAGAGAGAAACCAGCGATATGACAAAAACCTCAGTATCAATGCCAGCCGATTTGCTCGCGTGGACGCAAGCCGAGGCGAAGAAACGCGATTCGTCCGCATCTCGACTGATTTGCGACCTCATCGAACTTGAACGCCGCGCATCGGTTTTCGTGAGACTTGAGGCACTTGAAAGGAAAGTCAGAGAACTAGAAAACCAAAAACCATGAAATACATCCAACGAACCATGAGTATTATGATACTACCAGAGGGAGAAAACATCTTCTGTGAAACCGCAACGACAATCGCGATTACCGACGATGCCGCGGGGGAGTTTCTAAAAATAACGCAATGCAATGATGAAAGCGAAAAGGGCGAAATCCGCCTTAGTGATAATGAATGGCCGTCAATTCGCGCCGGAATTGATATGATGTTTAAGGAAATTGAGAAACACAACCATACCAAATGACCGCACAATCCAGCTACGAATACCACGCCGACCGCGCACTTGACGCCGACCTTGCGGAGACAATCGCCGCCGCTTGCTGCGAAAATTGCGGGCGAGAGCTTGTCGAAAAGGAAGAGACGAATTGCGCTAAGTGCGAAGGTAAATTGAACGCACGACAAAGAAAGTTTGAGAATGTTATTGACCGCTAACGAGATTTTAGAAAGAAAACACACCAATGAAAAACACACCGAAAACATACGAGGACTTTTTATATCAGAAAACCCAACTAAGCGGAGAGTTTGGATTCGCGCCGACCTTCATGCCCGATTTCCTTTTCCCGTTTCAACGGGCGCTTTTGGAATGGGCGATAAATAAAGGGCGCTCCGCAATCTTTGCGGATTGCGGACTTGGCAAAACCGCGATGCAATTAGCATGGTGTCAAAACGTGGTTGAGAAAACTAACGGCAATGTTCTTATTTTAACGCCGCTCGCGGTGGGGCCGCAAACAGTCAAAGAGTCGCGCAAATTTGGCATGAGTGCCGACCGCTCACGCGACGGAAGCATTGCCGGAAAAATCACAGTGACGAATTACGAGAAGTTGCACCTCTTTAATCCTCTTGATTTCGTAGGTGTAGCTTGTGACGAATCCAGCATCATAAAGCACGCGACTGGCGCGACACAAAAAGAGGTAACGCGCTTTATGTCTAAACTGCCGTATCGCTCGCTATGGACGGCGACCGCAGCGCCAAACGATTTTACTGAGCTTGGAACATCATCGGAGGCTTTAGGCAATCTTAACAATTCCGAAATGCTGACGCGCTTCTTTAAGCAGATGGATCAAAAGACAACTGACCAATACGAAAAGAAAATTGGCAATCTTGAAAAGCAGGCGAATCACTTTGGTAAAATCTCGTTTCGAGTATCGCAAGCTATTAACGGATGGAGATTGAAGGGACACGCACACGATCATTTCTGGCGATGGGTATGTTCTTGGGCGCGAGCGTGCCGCAAGCCGTCTGACCTTGGCTTTTCTGATAGCGGATATGACCTTCCGTCGCTGATTGAGCGCGAGCATATAGTAAAGCCGACAACGCCTCCGGATGGAATGTTATTTACGATGCCAGCCTTTGGACTAGCCGAGGAACGCGATGAGCGCCGACGCACGCTAAAAGAACGCTGCCAACTTTCCGCCGATTTAGTGGCTCACGATAAGCCCGCCGTTATTTGGTGTCACATGAATAATGAGGGCGATATGCTAGAAAAGATTATTCCAAACTCTGTGCAAGTTAAGGGCGGAATGGAGGATGACGAAAAGGAGGCCGCTTACGAAGCGTTTGCATCGCAGGAAAAGCGCGTGCTGATTATTAAGCCGAAAATCGGCGCGTGGGGATTGAATTGGCAATTCTGCAATCACGTTGTCACGTTTGCCTCTCACTCTTATGAGCAATACTATCAGGCAATTCGCCGCTGCTGGCGCTTCGGTCAAAATCAGCCCGTGACGGTGGACATTATCGCCAGCGAAGGAGAACAACGCGTGCGTGACAATATGACGAGAAAAGCAGCGCAAGCTGACAAGATGTTTGAGGAACTCGTAAAGCACATGAGCAACTCAATAAAGATGGAGCGGAAAACAAAATCCATTTCCGCCGCATTGCCAAGCTGGATTTAACTTAGACAAAACAACACCAAAAACACCATGAAAGAAAACCAAACGATAACACCTAAATACGCGCTCTATAACGGAGACTGCGTGGAAGTAATGAAGCAACTGCCGGAGGGAATAATTGACCTTTCGTTGTATTCTCCGCCGTTTGCCGGGCTATACCAATACAGTAGCGACGACCAAGACCTCAGCAACTGTATTAACCGCGATGAGTTTTACGAGCACTATGAGTTTGTGATTAAGGAGCTTCACCGACTCACGAAGCCGGGACGAATGAGCGCCGTGCATTGCATGGATATTCCTACTGGAAACAGCGGAAACGACGCGCTTGTTGATTTTCCCGGAGATGTGATTCGACTTCACGAAAAAAACGGATTCCGATTTACGCACCGTTATTTTATCTGGAAAGAGCCGCTAACCGTTCGCAATCGGACTATGATGAAGTCGCTCGCACATCGCCAATGCTGCGAAGATTCAACGCGCTGCTCAATGGCGAACGCTGATCAGCTTCTTATTTTCCGCAGAACGGGAGAGAATCAAAAGCCCGTTGAACATCCTACTGGACTTGAACGATATGCCGGAGAAGAACAAATGCCAGCCGAGTTGCTTCACCTTCGTAACATGGAAGGCGACCAAAAGAAAAACCGTTTCAGTCATTGGATATGGCGTAGATACGCGGACGCATTTTGGGACGATATACGAATTGACAACGTGCTTCCGCATCGTGAGGCGAAAGAGAACGATGATGAGCGCCACTGTCACCCGCTGCAACTTGACGTAATTGAGCGCGCTTGCGTTCTTTGGAGCAATCCCGGCGAAGTTGTTTTTACGCCATTTATGGGCGTTGGAAGTGAGGTTTTCGGAGCCGTGCTAAATGGACGGAAGGGAATGGGCGTAGAATTAAAGCAAGCATACTACGAACAAGCCGTAAAGAACCTTGCCGAAGTCAAAAACCACGTTGAGCAAGAACTAATCGAAGTATAAAAACCTATGGACTCACTATTTGAAATCGAACCAACGAAACCGACGAAGCTACAAGCCGCGAGGCGTGCGCTTGCGGATGCGGAGCGGGAGTTAGCGGCGGCAATCGAAAGAGACTTGCCCGAATGCGATGACGGCAAGAGCGAGATTGACGATTACGAGCGCGCTGTTAATCGCTTCGCTGAACTCGTCAAAGCCGAAGAGCTAGCCGAGTTGAAAAATTCAAAACAAAACATTGTATGAACATCATCAAACTAATCACCATCCCGCTATGCCTCATAGCTTTGTTAATCATGACAATAGCTTGGGCGATAGACCGCGAAGAAGGGGAAACCCTCAAGGAATACATCGCTAAACAAATACTATGATACCAAACGAACGACCAACGCCGCTGACAAAACTGATAATGGATAATGTCTCCATTTCCATAAGAGCAGACACGCGAGAGCAATCACTAGCGCACAAGGAAGAGGCAGAACGGGAAATAGCCACCCTAGAACGCTCACTCGCAGAGCGGACGGAGGAAAGGGATAAGTGGGCAAACGTTGCCGCGCAATACTCAGCCGAGCGTGAGCATAACGCAAATATGGCGTTGGCGTATAAAGCGGAAAGAGACACCGCCCTCGCCAAGCTCGCAGCAGTCACCGCCGAACGGGATGCGCTGAAAGCCGACCTTTGCACTTTTGCTGTGGACCTGGAAAAACAGCTTTCCGCCGTCACCGCCGAACGGGATGCCGCTATCAGGTCATGGGACGAGGAAAGACAGCGGGCCGAGCGGGAAGGAAAGCGGGTTGTCGAACTCACTGAAAAGGAGGATGCGCTTAAAAAGGCGATAGACCTAGTGGATAGGATGCACCGCAAAGCAAGTGATGAACGGGATGCGCTGAAAGCCAAGCTCGCCAAGTGCAGAGATGAAACGTATCGGGCGCAAACAGAAGCGTTGGTATTGCAAGCACAACTCGCGGGATACCTCCTTTCAATCGCAGCCAGCGACCCACGAAACGAAACCATATTCACCACCATAGACAAGCTGCTCGCCGCGCTTGGAATACCGCCAGCCCGACAAACCCTAGAAGAAACCAAATGAAATCATACGAAATTAACACCGCAATCGCGGAGATCGCCGGGATAGTCAGCAAAGACCAGCACGGAAAGCTCTACCACACGGAAGAGGGCTACGTGCGCGACTGCCCAAACTACCACGGCTCGCTTGACGCAATCGTGCCAGTTGTTAGGGATAAATTCAAGACGAATAAAGAAATGGCGTGGTATGTTTTCAACCTTCATTTAGTCGTGAAGGGCGCAACTGAGTTTGATTCATATTTTGCAGCAGCGGACAAATGGTGCGAGGCATATCTAAGGGCATTGCAATTATGGAAATAGAAACGCCCGAACAACTCCGACGTGAAATCGCCTATCGCCGTGATGAGCGTATCGGCATTATGACTAACGGCGCACTGCCGTCCAAGGCGGTTGTAGAGTTTGCGGAGAACGAAGCGCGGGAGTGGGCGCGGAAGCACTATCCTGAGCTTTTAGACAAGGCGGATAAAAGCCTTAACAAGTGAGCGGGCGCGATACTTGCGCCACACTCCATCGCCGCTCTCTGAATCGCGCTCGCCTTTGCCGTTAGTGTTGCCCTCGATTGCGGTTATTTCTCCGCGCTCGCTATCCTCTGCGACAATTCCAATATGCGAGAAGTCGAAAACCACTATATCTCCACGTCGGCACGGCTCATTTTCTCCTAGAACTTGCAAGCCTTCATCCTTTGCCCATAAAATGAAATCGAACGCGCCCGTTGTTTTCGGGCGATGGAAATGCACGATTGCTTGCACGCTTTGCGACTTTAACCATTCGCGGATTATCCAACAGATAAAAGCTGCACACCAAGGCCAAACGCCCGGCTCTGTCCACGTAGCTGACTGATACTCGCGCACCCTTGGCCCTCGATTGTTTCCGCCGATTTCTCGCGTGCCGATTTCCTTTTCAGCGATGCGGGCAAGTGCGTCTCTCGCCTGTTCTGGCGACAAGATTGCTAGGCGTATTTCCTCACTTGGCATATCCG
>Ga0222712_10006548_pt1 | contig 11483 bp, 7 predicted proteins | sample C33_657DmetaG_FD_165043 | JGI IMG/M metagenome (GOLD analysis project Ga0222712, IMG submission 165043) | Estuarine water microbial communities from San Francisco Bay, California, United States - C33_657D | ecosystem: Environmental > Aquatic > Marine > Unclassified | place: USA: California... | reverse complement strand
CAGGATTTAAGATAATCCCGATTCAGTTGGGACTTTCTAACTGGTCTGGAGAGATGTCTAATATAGTCACCAACCCGATACTCTCTACCGATAGGTCGTGTCAGACGGCGATGAATTTCTACAAGTCAGCGATAATCGACCTAGATAATAGCGACAGCGGGATTGCTGGCCCACCACAGCGTAGCGCAAAGTGCGATTACCCTTACATTGTCGTTGAGGAGAATTTCCAAAGCGAAACCGCTAATAGGTACGCAGGTCTGAGACTGAGGTTTGGAATTTCAGCAACTGAATTTGGATATCTTGGTAGCCGAACTACATTCATGGGAATCTCTAGCGGAGCTTCCGAGATTTTCGAGGACTCTAATTTCTATCAGCCAGACGAACCTCTCCAGCCAGAAGTAGAGTTTAGCTACGAAATCAAGTCCACCGGACTAGTCCGCTCGGAAGCCTACTCTGGGATAATAGAAAGTTTGTGCTTGGGCATGGGCAATGGCATGGAACACGCCACCATTTCGGAATACGGAATATCTAATAACGGATATGTTCATTCTGGATTTTTATTTTCTGGCGGGTCAGTTCCGTTCGGAACAGGCGAGGACATGAAACTAGGCAATTATTTAATAGCGAAGGGATACGCAGAAATACCTGACTATACTTGGGGAAACGCGGCGCTTGACGGATATGGTAGCCTAGCTTCTTCTGGCGCTATAATTGGGTCGCCGCAAATAGAGGATAGGATACTTGTGGGATGGGCGCATGAATCGTATGGAGAGATTCCTATAAGTCTTCTCTATGCCTACGACGGCGTGCGAGAATATTTGTATAGCGGATTCGACAGCGGTCTATCTTCTTCAGTTGCCGACTCGGATATCTTTCCGTTTATCGGCCCAGAGGACGGATTCGCAAAAACGCCGCATTCGTTGGGACTGCTTTCTTCCGGTTGGTATCCAGTCATAAAAACACAAAAAAGAGAGAACTCTTTCCCTAGATACTTCAGGGGACCGTTCGCTACGGCAAAAAAACGGTTCTTGTATCCAGCCGCAGAGCAGATGTATAAGAGCGATATTTATGAATCAGATACCGCAGGACTAGACGTTTTTGAAAATAAGGGAGACAATATTTTTTACACTAGGTCTGGCACGACTGACCCTATCAACGAATATAGCGGAAAAGGCCTACCAGTAAAAATCGGATTCCCTCATAAAGTAACATACAACGTAACAGTAAAACAATACGCAAAGCGAGAATTTTACAAGCGCCAAGTTTACGATGCGGGCGGAGGACTGAATACGTATAACTATCCAGTTAATCAAAATTTTATAACATTTGATGCGGTGAACTCCTCGACGCCAAGCCATACTGTTGATAAAGACTTCTCCGCCTCTATAAATCAGATAACCAATAACATCTTTGTGATGGCAGATTCTGGGTCAAACCCTTTCATCTACGATAGCCGACCTAATTACGTTCAAGGATTTCTTTCTGACGAAATAGGGAAGTACTCTGGCACGAATACAGTTGTGACTTCTGACTTCGGACTGAGAGATTCCGGGGCTTTTATAGTCGGTCGGACTCATATTATTGGGTATGGCTGGTATGGTCCCGATTACGCAGAGACAACCACAAAAAATCCGGTAGGATTATTCTCTCGATACACTGGATATACTATTCCAATGACCGGCTCTTATGTCATGCCGGGATATAGGCTAGAGACCTCGTCCTTTGAACCCGAGAGCGTATATTCAGCATTCTCTGTCTCTCGTAACCTGTATGAAGAAAATCAAGGCCACTTGGAGCGCGGGTATGGATATGCCGGTTCTGACCCGCTATATTTGAGAAGGGTCGGAGATTTTAGCGGCATTACCGAGGACTACAGTGCCAATGAGGAGATAAACGGCTCTCAACATCCTACAGGACCAAGTGGGCTAGTTGGAGATAGCTGGATGGGATTTAATAGCGGAGATATAACCGTCAACTCTGTAAGATATGGATACGGGCATTATCATTGGGATAGTATGTTCAGTGCCGGTCATAATAGGGAACCCGCCAAAGATAACCAGATAATCATAACCGATATGAAGCCTAGCGGATTCGGGTTCTATTTTGCCGCGCTGGAGTATTTTCCGGGAGGAGACGCCAGCAGGAAAACGAATACGAGCTTCTTAGACGCTACCGGCTATTTTCGTTCCGGGTTCTGCCGTGAAGTTCCCGAAGCATTCAGCTATGAGGGCCAAGTATTTTCTTATACTGGGGCGATGGAGACTGGGATTTTATATAGAATTCCTTCCGGGTCAGACTGGGGGACTGGAGTATCTGTTACTGGTTGGCAAGCCACGCATACTGGAGAAATTTACTACTGGAGACAGCAGTGCAAAATAGAAGTTACAGTGTCAGACGTTAGCTGGTCGGGATACGGCAATCCTCCGTATGACGTTGAGGACTTAGTAATGCCTACCGGAAGCTGTCTTATCACCGGGTCAATGACGTACGAAAGAATCAAAGAGCGCCCCGTTGTTTCGGAGGGACTGTTTCTAACAGATATATCCGTGGGGGACGTTGTCAGGGATAACTCTCTATACCCTCAGTTTCTCTCTAGGGTCATGGTCGAACATGGATACCAAGTCTCCGTGCCATCGAACTGCGAACTACAGGAAGCTCCGTCTCGGCAGCGAGAAGTGACTGGAGATAACTTGAAGTACCTAACAGAAGCATCCTTCGCAGAAGTCAATACAGACGAGAAGAATTATAACAAATATATAGTGGGAGCGATAAGCGATTACGCCTACCTAAACGCAAAGGTTATGCCTTCATACGACGGAATAACGATTCCAGACGGCAAGATGCTGCCGGACACAACCATGCTCTACAGCGCATGTCAAGGCCAATCGCTAGCAGACAACACGGTTAATCCGATTATTAAAAAACTATACGAAGTAAGCGGCCAAAAACAATACTACGATGCAGAGTTTACCTCCGCCTCTGGAGATTTGAGGTTCCAAGAGTCGATTACCCCGGTTTGGAGATACCCACAACCCAACGATGGCCAGCTTATTCCAAAGGGGATAACTTGGACCGAGTACAATAAGGGGCTATACTAGCCCTTTAGCTGACAAAGCTTGGTATATATCTTCGCCGACTGCGGCGCGACGATGTCCGCGAATACGACCCCGCCGTCTTGAATTGTTCCTTTAATCAATACTAAGTCATCAACCACTGGAACAGTCGCCATAGCCTCTGCTCTTTCATTGAAAACCATTACCACGATTTGCTCGGTTTCGTCACGGAGGAACATCTTTATATACTTCGAGCCTTTTTTCGACTGACCGTTTATACTCTTCTCAAAAATAAGACCGCCGAAGTAAACTATACTCCTCTGTCTAGCCGACTTGGCCTCTTTAACCGTCATAAAGTTCTCTAGCTGTTCTTTATAAACATCCTTTAGAGAGCTAGAGAAAGAGTATCCAAGCAACTTCGTCTCATACCACCAGTTAGCAATCGGCTCATTCTTTTTGTTTATCTCAAAGATGTCTGCGTATTTCTTACAATCCTTTGTAATGGTCGCTACGCGGGTTTCTTTAATAACCTCTTTGCCAGCGGCGGTCTTCATTGTCTTCATCGCCCCGAGAGTTTTAGCTAAATTGAACTCGTGCTTCTCTCCGATAGTTTTAGCGATAACCTTTTCCCTGTCGGTGAGTTGGCCCCACAACTGAGCTTGATAGACAGCATAGCTGCGGCTAGCGCCGTGCGTTTCAAAGCAACCGGCTTGAATGAGAGAACTGAGCACGCCGACATTAATCTTGGATTTGTTAGCAGACTCAAACAACTCGAATTTATCCATTTTCTTCGAGCCGCATTCCGTTCGGAACTTAAGCAGCGAATCTAAAGACCCTTCAGATATCCCCTTGATAGACATAAGACCAAAACGAATGTCTTTTCCGACAATGCTGAATTGCATGTCAGACTTGAGAAGGTCTGGTCGCAGAAGCTTTATACCGAATGCCGACATCTCTTTTTGAATTTTGTAAATTTCCTGAACCGGGTCGGGTTCATTTTTAGTCATCTTCAAAAGCGACAGGAAAAATTGCTGCGGGTATTTAAATTTCAGATAAACAGTCATCGCCGATAATGCGGCGTATGCTACGCTGTGACTCTTGCAGAATTGATAGTTAGCAGAGGCTTTAGCTATATCCCATAAAGATTGTCCTATCTTTGGATTCAACCCTTTTTCCTTGATTTTTTCGATAATTTTCTGTTCCCACAGCACCATTTCTTCTACCTTTTTTTTACCGACTATTCTTCTTACGGTTTCAGACTCTTCCAAGCTAAAACCAATCTTGTTGACCATCCGCATGAGGGACTCCTGATATAAACAAACCCCTCCGGTAGCTTTTAATATATCATCAAAGAATGGTTCTTCGGCATCATATACTCCGTTATTAGAATACGCAGCATATTGGTCGATGTGAGCCATAGCTCCCGGCCTAGCCAAAGCTAATATGTCACTCAACTGTTCTAAACTACGAGGTTTAACCTTTTTTAATACCTCAAATGCTAAATCCGCCTCAATTTGAAATAATCCATGCGGCGTTTTAAGGTCTTGGAGACTCAGATAAATTAACGAATCATTCAAGTCTATATCCTTCATTTGTATGCCGACGGCCTTGCATACATCATCAACTACAGAGACACTCCTTAGTCCTAGAACGTCCAGCTTGACGTTTGCCACCGATACCCACGACATATCGACAGACGAGACTTCCGCCTTGTCTGAAGTCAATTCTGTTGGGCATAAATCCTCAAGCTTGTCATAAGAAACTAAAATACCGGATGGATGAACGCCCTTATTTTTAATTAATCCATGAAGCTTTTGGCTGATTTGGAAAATTAACTGGTTTTCGTCGCACCATGTTTTAAATTCAGGGACTTCCTTATATGCCTGCGGCAAATCAGCGACAATTCCGAACGTCTTTGGAATCATGCCCGTCACCTTAGTCATGTCGGAATCCGCTTTATTGCCAACAGTTTTGCCGACTTCTTTAATCAGAATTTTACTACTTAGAGTATTGAAAGTCAAAATTTTAGCCGTCTTGCCAGAATATCTTTGGCTAATATACGCTAAAACTTCTTGGCGGCGATAGTAGCAGATGTCTATGTCAACATCGCACATTAATGAGCCGTCCAGATACGTGATACCGTCAACAATGGTTTTTTTTGCACGCGTTTTGGAGACGAATCGCTCAAAAAATAAGTTGTATTTAATCGGGTCGATTTTCGTTACACTAATCAAATACAGGACTAAAGAGCCGCACGCGCTACCTCTGCCGGGACCGACAGGAATAGAGTTTTCCTTGCAGTAGTTAATAACGTCCCAAACCATCAGTACGTAGTCAACGAAATCAAGCTCTTGAAATATACTGAGTTCGTACTTGACCCTGTCTGTATATTCTGTATATTTTGCGTCAGTTTTCCTTAAATTAAGGCTTTTGAAGCCCGAAAGGCATAATGCGCGCAAAAAGTCATAATTACTATCTCCCGGCTTAAGTCCTACGCCGGTAAGGTGTTTATCAGAAATAACTATCTCTGGAAGTCGGACTCCAGTAGGTCTGTAGGAAATATCCGAGAAATTGCTTAAAAAGTCCTTCATAATTCAATCAAAAATTTCAGCTTGTTCCATACTTGAATATTTATAAAAAGGTCATATTGGGCCTCGTGCAAACGCGTTTCGTCCATTTGTATCCCATATTCCTTAGCTAAAGTAGATAGGGCCGTTTTTATCCCCTTGACCCGCGTATTGCCCATCCGATATTGATACATCGTTATGCTCTCTTTAGCCGGGTCGAACGGAACACCCATCTTCACACCAGAAGCGATGGCTTTGGTATCTAAGATTTTTGGAACCAAATGCTGCCAAGGCTTGCCGAACATCCTATACAAATCTTTAATCAAATACAAGTCGAACCCGAATAGATTATGTCCGACAATATACTCACAGTTGGTTAAATAGTCGTCAAGGAAGGCGAACCCTTCTTCTGGAGATACGCCGTCCCTAGCTACCGTAAACTGATTGTAGTGATTGATTTTAGCCGCACCTTCAGAACAAGTCAAGCCGTTTACTATTGGCCAATTGATTATTACGTCTTTAGTCCTTTGAATAGAGTCGCCGCTGTACTCTATTAGCCCTATCTGCCAAGGCCTGTTGAACGCCAGAGACAGACACAGATTAAAAGACTCTATATCTACAAAGCAGAACCTCGATTTTTTGTCAAACCGTATAAGATGTCCATCCATAAAATTATCAAAAAGGGTCGGTTGGGGCAGGGAAAACGTCTGTCTGGTATGTCACAGATAGCAGTTCATCTCTTGGTATCACGTATCCTAAAGTTGTCCAAGCCTTGTTTTTTATCCAGCGTTCTCTGCGCTTATTAGTCAGGCTGTCGATAACTGCCATTAGCTCAGGTATTTTGAACCAAAAAAACGTGAGGTCGCTGGTGTAGAAGTATACAAAAAAATCAACCTTATCTTCGTGCGAGCGCCAAGGCCCGCCAGACTTTTTAGCATTCATGTCTCCGTATCTTTCCATGAAGAAATTTTTAGTCTGACTCATTGGATACAGGTCCGTCTTAAGCTCGACCGACCCTATATTTGTCGAAAAATCAAAACGCAAATCGGCAGATTTAACTGGGCGGATGTTACTATACGCCTTCGCGAATAACCGCTCCCCAGCGTCTCCAGATTTCATCTGTTCGGTAAAGTCGAATACTCTATCTGGTCCATTTGCCTGCTTGGCGGGAGAGTTATTTGTTGTCATTAAATTGATTTCAGAAGATATTCTTCGTAACAGAACGCGTCGCTGCTCATGTGGTCTAGGTTGGGCTTTTCCAAGCTCGTCCTATTATGAATACAGCGAAACGTGAGATACGCCAAGAAGTCTTTCTTTTGTCCGTAGAAAATGCTTTGAGTGTTTATCACTTGGGCGTTCGCTATGTTGGACACCGCGTCGCGGACCAGACAATCGACGAGATAATCAAAAGGCAAGTCGTTATTCTCTATTGAGAAATAGACATCGGAGAACTCTCCGAGAAACGACGGTACGACAGATGCGGTTTCTAGGTTATTGCGGAATAGATAAGAGTCATAAAACGGCACGACCAGCACCAAATTATCGGTACCTATTTTCTTTAGCATTTTAGAGTCCAAGCGAGGCGCGTAGTAGAATCCGTCTTTCGACGCTAGTGTGGAAAGCTTTATCAGGTCTAAATAGGCCTTTTCGTTTTTCATTAAGAGAACGATTTTACTTTCTTTTTTTGTGGAGGCTTCGCTCTTGTCGGAAGCATCGTCTAAGTAAGTCATACGAAGACCGTATGTCATTTTGGCCTTGGTCTTTGTGGCGACGGTCAGTGCCTCCATGATTCCAGAAATACAGTCATCTACAATAAAAAATCTGTCGTCTGGTCTTTTTGCTGACAAAGCGAAGACCGAGTCTGGACCTTCGCTGCTTACTTTGCTAGGGTCTTCTAGTGTTAGCGTCGAAAGGCCGAGGCTGTAGTGGCTTTTGAAGCAGGGAAAAATCTTTTGCATTATACTCAAAATAACATGTGGTTAGAAGCTTGTCAAGCTACTTCTGTTGAACCGAGGGCAGCCCGTGTACCTACGAGATTCTGTATTTGTGATTTTAGCATCAATTAAATCTTGTTTATCAAAGGCTGTAGAGACCATCTTCCCGTCCTTATCTAATCCAGCAAAATAATCGAATCCAAACTTATACGGACAACACCACTTTGGGGTTCCGTCTTTTTTAAGTTCGCCCTTCTCTTTTGAAAATCCGCACATTAATCTACCACTAAAAGAATCTCCTTTTTGCTGCTGGTCAGCGGCAAGATTAGCTAATGCGTCGGCATAAGTGAAATTATTTATTTGGCCGTTAACGTCTTCCAAGTAATGCTCAAAGCCAGCCAAAATCTTATCATCAAATTCCACAACCTGTTCCGGTTCATCGCCAAAACGCAAAAATATAAAAACAACAACCGGCTTGTATTCTGGATACAACTTCTTCGCGACAAGGCTATACATCATCGCTTGGACGTTAGACTCCCGTTCGTCACCAGAGAACTTGGCCTTACTGGACTTATAATCGTAAATATATACAATTTTGTTCTTTTCGTCGATACCCCATTTGTCAATAAAGCCGCCGATATGATACTTAGGTTCGGGATTCTCAATATCGAATTGATGTTCAGGAGCGAAAAGCTTGGTACCTTTTTTGCCGTAGAAGTCACTGGCTAGCCCAACGACAATCATTTTCTCTACGAGATTATATTCAGATTGGTCGTGGAGTTTTTGTTTTTTTAAGTATATCTTGACGAGTCTCTTAACGGATGGGCAGGCGTCTAAAGATTTGGCTTTGACTATGGATTTTTGGTATTTTTTACGTTTAACCTTTAAAAGAAGTTCAAATACGCTGTGGCAACTGACTCCGCGCATGGCCCCTGAGTTCGTTGCTTGTGGTAGTTTGAGTACGTAATTACAATAGTAAACCCAAGAACAACTTTGCAAGGTCTTTATCCTACTGGCTGATAACTTTTTTAAATCTGGTTTTTCCATAGTGCGATTTCTTCCCGAGACATGTCTCCGAAGTCCTTTTTGAAAGGAAGCTTTATCTTTACGGTATCGGGGTCAAAGTAATTCCCAAGTTCTCTTTTAAATTCCAATGCGGCGTTGTTTCCTGCTGAGTTTCCATTGATGTCATTATTGAGGGCTATTATTATTTCTTTGGGTTGACTTTTAAGTAGGACTTTAACCACGCCAGAACCAAGAGAAATGCCAAAAGTAACAAGTGTATTCTCTATTCCGCTATCCCAAAGAGCCAGATTATCACCTAAACTTTCTATCAATATGACCGACTTCTCTTTATTAATGGCCGCTTTATTTAGAAAATAAGGGTAAGCAAACTCCTTTTTCTCTCCCAAAATCTTCCACTTAGGGCGATTATTGTTATTTAACTTGAGAAGGTCTCTCCCTACGAAACCCACTATTGCCTCGCGTTCATCAAAGATAGGAAATACATACCTGTGGTACATCCTTCCAGTAGTTGCGATTCCTCCTCTAAACTTGTTCAAGGTCGCCTCAGACACACCACGGCTTGCCCAGTATGTACTAGACTGCTCTAGGTGACTGAGCCATTCGATAGGATATTTCTTTGTTGTAGTTAGGACTTCTTCTCGTTCGTCGATTTCCGTTGGTTCGTAATTCTTATCAGACAGGAACTTACGTGCCGATTCTTTATCAACATTTAAACATAAAGAAACTAAATCTTGTAAATTGCCGCCTATATTTTCGCGAAAATCATACCATAGGCCGTTTTCTTTCTGGACAGAGCAGACCGTGGCGGAACTAGAGTCTCTATATGACGGACGACACCTGTAGTTTTTACCGGCATCAGTAATGCTGGTAAAGCCAAGCGCGACTAAAACGTCTCTGACTGATGAGCCTGTTGTCATTTGAAGGGGGCTTCTTCGTAATCTTCGTCGCCTTTTTTGAAAGACACTTGTAGCGGCCCGCCTTTAGCAATGATATCTTTGAGGGTGCCGGTTTCTTTTACTCTAAAATTTTCGATATTAAAGCTCACAAAATTAGGCTCAAATACAGACGTTCCGTCTTCTAATTGGCGCTCTACTAGATTTTGATGCCCTGCCGCGTCTTTTCCTTGGTAGCGAGTTTTTAAGTCTATCAGTTTGTGCGAACCAAAATCTTTCCCATCTAAAGCTAGTTCGTCTGAGGTTTTTCTCCTGAAGATTGCAAGAAACGTCACAAACCACAACACCCGGTCTGATTGTGCAATTACGCTAGAATCGTCGGTGACTTCCTTAGATTGACGACCAGAACTCTCTCCAGAACGGTTAATTTGAATAGCAGTAAAGACAGGGTTGTCAATTTCAACAGAAATAGCTTTTAATTGGTTTGTTTTTTCACCAATAGCTTGATATTCGGCCCAATTCGCCCCTACTTTTTCTCCAGTTAGTTTTAAATAGTCATATACTATCAGACACTTATTACCACGGCCAGCGACGCTCCAATACCACCGACGAATAATAGTCAAAACCTCAACAATCGTCTTATTACCTACGTGAAAATGAAAGAACTTTAGAGACTTCATTTCTGAGTCAATCTTTGCGAGCGCGTTATTCATCCTTGCCCGTAGGTCTGCGTTCTTGTTCCAGCTACCCGTTTCTACATACCATAGCGGAATTCCAGAAATTGACGCCGCCATACGCAGCCTGATTTCCTTCGTAGTCATTTCCGTGTCAAGGAAAAGAACCGGAACATTATTTTCTCTAGCTACGCCAAGGGCCATATCGCACAAAAATGTCGTCTTGCCCTGTCCCGGTCGGGAGGCAATCCCATAGACGTTACCTCCTCGAAGTTCGCCGAATAGACTGTTAAAACTCGGATAAGGAGTTTTTAATCCAGTTCCTTCGGTCGGGCTATTGCCGAGAATAATAACTTCTTTGGATAGTTCGTCAAAAATATTAACTGGAATGTCGTCAACAACGAACCCATTAATGGTATTGGCCATTAGTCCATCTACGGTAGCTACCGCAGAACTTAATGATACGGCTTTATTTTTCTCTAGGAAGGCTTTAATCTCATTAGCTGAAGATTCCATTCCGCGAAACGCCCGTAGTTTAACAATCTCTTGGGCTGTTTCTAGGATAGCTTTGTCGTTGAGGGTATTAAGACTTATTGCTTCAATATACTCTTCGATATCAAGAACGCCTTTGAATCTCAAGCCTAGACTTTTTACTCTAGTAGTGAGAGACGTTGTGGTTAGTTCCTTTTTTTCTGAGAGGATTTGTCTGATGCAAGCATAAATAGTACCATGCTCGCGGGAGAAGAAGTCCGTTTCTTTTAAATGACCGTCTATATCTGGAAAAGTTACGGGTTTGTTTAAAAGTCCGCCGAGCAGTGCCCGTTCGGACTCGATTGAATAAAGGGAACTCATTTTGTCCCTATACTACTCTAAATTGGACGACAAGTCAAGACCTCATTGGTCCGCTACGTCTTCTCCCTCGTCGCCATCCGAACCGCCCGTTCCCTCTAAAGCGTCCATCATGGTATTCTGTTGGGAGTTGGAAATCGCTTCCAGCCAATTACTTAAATACTTTTGCGCCGCCAAAGAATAGGCGACATTGTCAAACTCGCATTGCATACGTGGACACCCGTGAAGGTCAAAGTAGCAAATTAAATATCCGCCAGTAGTGTGCTCGTTGAGCGTACTTATGAATGTCTCAGGAATTTGTCGAGCTTGTCCCATGCTAGTATCTACACCTAAACGCCACTAAAGGTCCAAGTCGAATTTTTCTTTGAGGAAGGCTTTAGAGACTTTATCTACTTCGTGTTCGTAGATTTCAATGATTTTGAAGTTGTTGCTGGTGAGCCACGCATGTTTAGTTAAGTCGCGGGTTATAGATTTGAGGAAGTCGTGC
>Ga0222712_10006546_pt1 | contig 11489 bp, 9 predicted proteins | sample C33_657DmetaG_FD_165043 | JGI IMG/M metagenome (GOLD analysis project Ga0222712, IMG submission 165043) | Estuarine water microbial communities from San Francisco Bay, California, United States - C33_657D | ecosystem: Environmental > Aquatic > Marine > Unclassified | place: USA: California... | reverse complement strand
GGGCACGCGCGCCCGGTGCGCGAGTCCCATCGCAATGGGCGCGAGTAATGCGGCCGTCGCGATGGAGCCGGGGCCCAGCGAACTGATCACGCCGGCCAGACCGAAAAGCAGCAGCGGCAGCCACGCCACGTGCCCGCGCAGCGCGCGCAGGCCGGCGTGCGTGAGCGCCTCCATACTGCCGTTGGCCTGCGCCACACCGAAGAGCAGCGTGACACCGAGCAGCGTGAGAAAGAGCGACGACGGAAACGCCGCCATCACCTGATCCACCTTCCAGCCGGCGGCGAACACACCGACGGCCCACGCAAGCGCGACCGCCAGCACGCCCACGTTGAGGCGCGACGTGAGGCTCACGGCCACGACGAGCAGCAGCGCCAGCAGAGAAAGGGCGGCGGGGCTCATGCGCGGCCTGTCGTCAGGGTGGTCGTCAGGGGCGCCGTCATGCCGCCGTCCACGGCGGCAGCAGATGACGCTGCACCTTGCCGAGCGCCGTACGCGGCAGAGCCGGCACCCGCACGAACCCGCGCGGCACTTTGAAGGAGGCGAGCTGCTGACGCACGGTCGCCGCGAGCGCGTCGAGATCCACCGCATCGTCGCACACCACGTACGCCACCGGCACCTCGCCGCGTACCGCGTCCTTCACCCCCACCACCGCCGCTTCGGTCACGCCCGGCAACTCGGCGAGCAACTCTTCGATTTCGCGCGGATAGATGTTGAAACCGCCGGAAATGATGAGATCACTGCGTCGGCCTTCGAGCGTGATGTAGCCGTCGGTGCTGCGCACGCCCACATCACCGGTGCGGAACCAGCCGTGCACGAACGCCGTGGCTTCGGCGTCGGGACGGTTCCAGTAGCCGCGGCAGACGTTGGGGCCGCGCACCAGCAGTTCCCCGCTCGTACCGTCGGCCACATCCTCGAGCTGATCGTTCACGATGCGCACCGCCGTCATCGGGAGCGGCATGCCGATCGTGCCCGGTCGGCGCTCACCGTGAAACGGATTGCTCACGTTCATGAGCGTCTCGGTCATGCCGTAGCGCTCGAGAATCACGTGGCCGTACCGTTCCGCGAACGCGGTCATCACCGGGGCCGGCAGCGGGGCCGAGCCCGAAACGAACAGGCGCATGGTGGTACCGATGTCGCGCGCCTCCGCCTCCGGCACCTCGAGCAGGCGCACGTACATCGTGGGCACACCGAAGAACAGGGTAGGCCGGTACCTGGCGAACCACGCCGCGGCTTTGTCGTGCTCGAAGCGCTCCAGCAGCTTCATGTGACAACCGCTCAGCAGCCACACGTGCAGGCCGTTGCCGAGTCCGTGCACATGAAACAGCGGCAGCACCGCGAGGTACCGGTCGGCGGCGGTGATCTCCCAGGTCTGCACCAGCGCCAGCCCGTTTGCGGCAAAGTTGCCGTGCGTGAGAATGGCGCCCTTCGAGGCCCCGGTGGTGCCCGACGTGTACACGAGCGCCGCGGGTGTTTCGGACCCGATGCCGATGCCGCGCAACGCGTCGCTGCGATCGCCGGCGGCGGTGTGCATTTCGGCCGCGAGCTCGTCGACATCCCACCACACGGTGCCCGGCGGCAGCAGCGGCGCCTGAGCCGCGGTGGTGATCACGGCCACCGGCGACGCGTCGCTCACGATGTGCGCGATCTCGCGCTCGCGATACAGCACGTTCACGGGCACGCAGATCACGCCGAGCTTCATGCACGCGATCCACAGATCCACGATCGCCGGCTGGTTCGCCAAATAGAACGCCAGCCGGTCGCCACGTGAGACCCCGCGCGCCTGCAGCACGTGGGCGAGCTGATTGCTGCGCGTTTCGAGATCGCCGAAGGTGAGCGCGGTGACCGTGCCAGAAGCGCCTTCGTACTCCAGCGCGGCGCGCTCCGCGCGACCGATCAGGCTGCGATCGAATAGTCCGAGTAACGACATGGCGCGGAAGGTACGGGGAGGGTACCGGCCGCGCCATGCACCGCCGCGGTCGCCCCTCTCGCGCAACGACCGCGCACTGACTGCGCGACAACTGCGCGACGACTGCGCAGTTACCGCAGCCCGAGCTCCTGGACCAGCGCCCGCACGCCGGTCAGCGACAGGCTGTCTTCCTCGAACACGATGACCCCCACCAACGCCCGGCTCACGTCGTCGGGGAGCCGGTCGGCGCGGAACGCCTGAATCACCGGGCCGGCGCTCATGGCATCGCCCAGTCGCGGGCACGACCAGCCCGGCGCCAGCGTCGGCTCGCTGTCGTAACCGTTGGTGAGCACCGCCGGCAGCCGCACGGCGGTGGTCCCACGGTATGCCAGCGGGGGATGCTGCCCGAGGCTGCGTTCGAAGAGCGCCTGCCAGGCCATCGGACGGGCGCCGGTGTCCCGGCGGCCACTCGCCACCACCACCCGCGGCGAACGGGAAAGCACGTGCATGCGTTCTACCGCATCCTGCAGGTCCTCGAGAATGCGCGACTGGCGCTCGTCGGGGCCTCCGGGTGTGCCGGTCCCCGTCATGCCGGTTGGCTCGTTCATGCGCGGAATCTCCGCGGTGTCGCGCCAGGCAGCCACCCCCCTGCGCCGTGTTCACGCTCTTCCTCGTCGTCTTTCTCGATCTGATCGGCTTCGGGATGATCATCCCCGTGTTCCCGTTCTACGCGGAACGCCTCGGGGTGTCCCCCTCGACCGTGATCTTCTTCATCGGGCTCTACTCGGCGGGGCAGCTGGTGGGCGCCCCGCTGTGGGGCAGCCTGTCCGACCGCATCGGCCGTCGCCCGGTGCTGCTGTTCACGTTGTTGGCGAATGCCGCGTCCACCTGGATGCTGGCCTATGCCGACACCGGCGTCACGCTGGCGATCTCGCGGGTCGCGGCCGGACTGGCCGCCGGCAACATCTCCGCCGCGTACGCCTACACGACCGACGTGACCACCGACGCGACGCGTCCCAAGGCGCTGGGGCTGCTCGGAGCCGCTTTCGGCATGGGGTTCATTCTCGGCCCGGCACTGGGCGGCCTGATCGCCGGCAACGAGACGGACAACGCCGGCTCGCTCGCGCGCGTGGCGCACGCGGCGGCCATCATGTCACTCGTGGCCCTCGTACTCACCGCGCTCCGGTTGCCCGAGTCGCTGCCTCCCGACAAGCGACGCCAGCCCCACGCGCCGCGGCAGAGTCCCCGCGTGTTCCTCGCACAGCCGGTGCTGCGCGGCCTGCTCACCACCACCTTCGTGGTGATCTCCGCGGTGGCCCTCATGCAGAGCGCTCTGGCACTGTTCTCCGCCGAACGACTGGGCGTGGGGCCACGTGCGCTCGGGTGGATCTACGCCTTCAGTGGCGTGATTTCGGTAGCCATTCAGGCCGGCATCATCGGCCGGCTCACCACCCGCTTCGGCGCCCGCCGCCTCGCGGCGATGGGCGTGGTGCTCGTCGCGATCGGCATGGGCGGCATTCCGCTGGCGTCCAACCTCGCGGTCCTGCTCGTCGCCCTTGCCGTGTTCAGCGTGGGCTCTGCGCTGTTCAACCCCAGCATGAGCGGCCTGGTGGCCGCCGCCGCGCAGCCCCGGGAGCGTGGCAGCGTGCTCGGCGCCTATCAGGCCGCCTCCTCCTTGGGGCGAGTCATCGGCCCCGTACTCGGCAGCGGCATCGCGAGTGCCGTGGGACTCGGTGCGCCGTTCATCCTTGGCGCGGCCATTTGTCTTGGCGGGCTGCTCTTCGTGGCGCGCGACACCCGGAGCGCACAACCCGAACCCGCGCGCCGCCACTGATCGGCGGCGCCGGCAACTCGCCGAACGCCGCCGCTGGGGATGCCGTCGCGTCAGGGCGCGATCGCGTACGCGAACGGGAGGTCGACGTCGGTCTCACCCGTGCACGTCGTGGCCGAGGCCACCTTCGGGGCGCTGTCGTAGTGGCACAGCACCACACGCACCGCGCCCGCGGTCGCGCCGGCGGCCACCGCCTTGGAGAAGCGCAGGCCAAGCGGACGGTTCTGGCCGTCCACGTCGGTGGTAGTGATGGTCACCCCGCTGCCACTGGTGATCGTGTAGAACACGCGGTGTTCGTTGGCTTCCGCCTGCACTTCCGTCGTGATGTCCTCGGCCGGCGTCTTGAGACGGTTTTCGAACTTCACGGTGCCCGTGTACGTCACGCCACGCACCAGGGCCGGCACCGCTACCTGCGCGCTCGGCGCGGTCGGGCCCTTGCCATCGCTGTCGTCGATGTACGTCGTGAGCGCCGCCCCGCCATTCGACGGCGTCAGCGTGAGCGTCACGCGCGAAATCACTTCCGACTCACCGCCCGGGGCCGTGGACGATTCGCCGCACGCCGCCAACGAGACCAATACGCCCGTACCCAGCGCCATCGTGCGGCGCAACGACATCTTCGACATCCTGCACTCCATCCGGTCAAGAGGTGAAACACATCCCGCGGTCATGCGATCGGCGGGTCCTGCACGAAGTCCTGCCTGAGCACCGGTGGTGGCGGCGCCTCTACCACGGCATCGTCACGCGCGCGACGACATCGCGCCCGGTGTCATTCGCGAACAGCCGGTAGCGACTGAGGTAGTCGCGATAGCGCGTGTTGAGCGCGTTGTTCACCGACAGCGACACATCGGCGCGGCGACCGAGCATCCGCTGTCCTCGAAGCCCCGCTTCCAACTGCAGCAGCGCGTAGCCGGCCGTGGGAAGCGTATACACCGTGCCGTTCGGCACACCGTCCTGTCGGCGCACGAGCAGGCTGCCCGCGCCCACGTACCACGGCGCATCATCGTTACCGGCGTTCGCGCCGTGAACGCGTGCGTTGAGCGTGACACGATCGGCCGGCATGTCGAACAGCGGTTCGCCATTCACGCGATTGGTGCCGCGTACCACCGTGCCGTTGGCCGTGAGCTGCACCCGCATGGTGGGCGCGTACGACACCGCCAGCTCCACGCCGCGCAAACGCGCATCGGCTTGCGTGTATCGATAGCCCGGGAACGCCCCGCGAATCGTCTGCACGGGCGGCGTCGGCTGCAAGTAGATGAAGTCGTGCACCGTGTTCGCGTACGCCGCACCATCCACCTGCAGCGCACGCGTGCGATAGCGCACGGTGCCCTCGAGCCCCATCGACTGCTCGGTGGACAGATCGGCCTCACCCAGCTCGTACTGCGCCGTGCCGTGGTGCACACCCTGCGCGTAGCGCTCGTTCACCGTGGGCGGGCGCCATGCGCGCGCGACACGCACGGCGACGTCGAGACCGTCACGTACGAGATACGCCACCCCCACGGAACCGGCGACATTGCGCCACGACTTCGTGCCGGCAGGACTGCGGATACCGGCGTCGGCGAAGGCGAGCGTCGTCTGCGCGATGGCGTCGCCGCGCAGCCCCGCCGACAGCGACAGGCGACCAAGGGCCAGCTCTTCCTGCGCGTACGCCGCACCCTGCCACAAGTCGTAGCCGGGAATCAGGAACGCCTTGCCGAGCGTCTGATTGCCCTGCGCCAGCGCACTCGTGCCCACGGTGCCGCGCCATCCCTTCCAGCGCGGATGCGTCCAGCGCACGTCGAGGGCGTTGCTGAACAGCTTGAGATTGAACGCCGGCTCGTCGCGGAAACGCAGCGGTCCGTGATTGTCGTATTCGCGCCGGTGATTGTACTGCAGGCCGTACACCACCTCGAGTTCTCCGGCCTCGACGAATGTGCGCACCGTGCGCGCGCGCAGCGTCGTGTGCGCCACCCGCTGATTGGGGCGGCCGATGGCGTAGCTGAACGACGAGTCGGGCGGCGCCCCGCGCATGGCCCGCGCGAGATCGTCGGCGTTGCCCACGTGCGCCTGACGCAACACGCCGAGCTCGGTGCCGAAACGGGACAGCGACAGCTCCGAGCGCCCCCACGACCGGTTCACGCCCAGCGCGACACTGCCGTTCAGCTCACGAAAACCCGTGTTGGTGAGCGCGTAATCGGGCGCCGCGGCATTGCCCGCCACGCGCGACGTGAATCGCACGCGATAGCCCGTGGCGCCGACCTTCGGCAGCGAGAGATCGGCACCCTGCACTCCTATGGAGAGGGCCCCCTGCCGGCTGTTCGAAAAGGCGTTGAGCGCCACGTTGCCGTGCACACCACCGGTGTCCGGAAGTGCCGCGTGCTCCACCCGCACCACGCCACCGAGCGCGTCGGCGCCGTACAGCACCGTGGCAGCACCGCGCACCACCGTCACCGCATCGGCGTCGAAGCTGTCGATGTTGGGCGCGTGTTCCGTGCCCCACTGCTGGTCTTCCTGGCGCAGCCCGCCGTTTGTCACCAACACGCGCTGCGAATTGAGCCCGCGAATCACGGGCTTCGCGATGCTGGGGCCGAACTGAATCACCGCGACGCCGGGCAGGTTCTTGATCGTTTCGCCGAGCGTCTGGCCGCGCGTGGCGGCAAGCGCCTGCGCGTCGAGCGTGCTCACCGCCGCGACCCGCGCGAGACGATCGGCCGCGGTATCGGCTCGCACCGCCACTTGTTGCAGGACCGTCGTGGCCACCTCGAGGTGCACGGTGAGCAGCCGGTCGCTGGCCCGCAAATCGACGTCGCGCGACCACGGCGCGAATCCCAGCGCCCGGACGGTCAGCGTAACCGGTTGCGCCGGCAGGTCGCGCAAATCGAACCGGCCATTGCCGTCGGTGCGCTGTCGCGCGGATTGCTGCACCGCGCGATCGGCCACACGCGCAGTCCAGGTCACCACCACGTCCGCATCGCGCACGGCACGCCCGGTCGCGGCCGACTCCACCACGCCGTGCACATGCCGCAGTGCGCCGTGGCTGTCCTGTGCGGCGACCCCGCGCGCGGCCGCGGACAGCCCCACGAGGGCCACGACGACCGCACGGGTCCAGCCCGCACGCAGCAAAGAACGATAAGAGGTTCTCATTACCCATCAAGGATAATGAGAACCGCCGATCATGTAAGGGGCGACCGGCGACCGGCCGCCGGGCCTCAGCCGGTCGCCGGGCCCCGGTATTCGCACCCGGAGGTGCAGGTTTCCCGAACCACCACCGCCGACAGCTGTGGCACCAGCGGCTTCATCCGGTCCCAGATCCACACGGCCAGCACTTCGCTGGTCGGGTTCTCGAGCCCCGGGATGTCATTCAGATAATGGTGGTCGAGTTGGTCGTAGACGGGCTTGAACGCGGCCTTGATCTCCGCGAAGTCCATCACCCACCCCAGCGCGGGGTCGATTGGCCCTGCCACCCGCAGTTCGACCCCGAACGAGTGTCCGTGCAGGCGCGCGCACTTGTGCCCGGCCGGCACGTGCGGCAACCGGTGCGCGGCCTCGAAGGTGAACTGCTTGTACAGCTCGACGTTGGCGGGGCGTGATGACGACATGCGCGCAATCTAGCACCTGGTCATCATCGGTCGGGGCCCGTTGGCCGTACTTCTCCCTGATGCTGATGAAGACTCTCGCCGTGCGTCTCCTTCCGTCGGTCTTGCCTGGCCTGCTGTGGTGCGCTCCCGCCCTCGCCGCACAGGAATTCACGCAGCAGCTCATGCTGGTGGTGCCGTTTCGCGCCGACAGTGGCCCCGGGCTGCTCGAAGATGCCCACCGGGTGTCCGACGGCGTGCGCAACCGGCTGGGAGGGCTGCTCCCGGAGCGCGACGTGGACGTCCTGTCCAACGCCCGACTCAACGCGCTGCTCATCAAGTCGAGCTACCGGCGCAATTCGCAGATCAGCGACATCGAAACGCGGCTGGCCGCCAGCGAACTCCGCGCCGACGAGATCGTGTTGGGCCGGGTGCAGCGCGAGGGGCGCACCTTCGTCGTGCACGCCCGGCTCGCCCGTATTCGCGGCTGGAACATGCAGCAGCCGCTGCCGGTGGTGCGCGCCAGCACGGCCGACGCCGCGGCCGAGCAGGTGGCGGGCGAAGTGCTCAGGGCGCGCGCGCAACTCACAGGGCTGCGCCGCTGCGAGAACGCCCTCGCGAAGGGCGACCTCGCCGCGGCCGCGCGGTCAGCCGAGCAGGCCATCCGGGTCTATCCGCGCGCCGTGATCGCACGGGACTGTCTCATCGCGGCGCTCCGTGACGGCACCACTGGGGCCGACTCGCTGCTGCGCGTATCCGACGACGTCCTCGCCCTCGACAGCACCAACACCTTCGCCGAAGTCGCGCGCGCCCAATCGCTCGAAGCGCTCAAACGCTCACGTGACGCCGTGGCGCAGTGGAACCGGCTGTACACGCAGCACTACGACAGCCTCACCCTGAGCGTGACGGTCGTGGAGGCGCTACTGCGTCTCCAGCAGCCGCGCACGGCGCTCGACGATGCCCGCGCGCTCGAAAAACGGTTCGGGGACAAGCCCGAACTTCGACGGCTCCGCTTCCGGGCCTTCTCGCAGCTGCAGCAGCATGCGCAGGCCGCGCGCCTCGGCGATTCCCTCGAAGTCGAAGACGCCACCTTCCGCGCCGACAGTGCATACATGGTGCGGCACGTCGATGCGCTGCGACAGTCCGGCGATACGCTGGCCGCGTTGGAAATGGGAGTGCGGGCGGTGCGGCGCTTCCCAGGTGACGCGCGGCTGTATCTGCAGTACCTCCAGTTGATGGGCACCGAGCAGGCGGTGGCGCTGCCGCGCGGCTTGGCCCGGTTCCCCGACGTCCCCGAGCTGCGACTGCTTGCCGCCCGGGAAGCTCGGCGCACCGGCAACCGGCGAGTCGCCATCCGGGAAACCGGGCTCGCCATCGCGCGCGACTCGTCGCTCACCACGCAGTATCTCGCGCTCGCCGATCTGTACCTCGAGGACAACCACGCCGACAGCGCGCTGCTCGTCCTCCGCCACGCCCCGCGCGCCGGCGACCAGGTGGAAACGGTGCGCAGCTACGTGCTCGCCCGCGGCCTGCAGCTGCTGCGCGCGGCGGCCGATACCGCGCCAGCCCGACAGCGCCTCGCCCTGCAGCTGCTGTTGCTCGCCGATAGTGTCGACTCGCGGGAGGAATCGCGCGCCACCGTGGCCGCCGCATCACTGCAGGTGGCCCGCTCCCATCTGGTGGACGCCTTCCGCACGAATGCCTGCACCGACGTGCAGCAGGCCGACACGATGCTCGCACTTTCGGCGCAGGTGATCGCGCGCGGATTGGGGTCGGGTGGCAATATTGCGGAGATCAGCGCGGCGTACGATGCCATGCGCAAAGCCACCACCGAGGCGCTGGCCGTTCGTTGCCAGGGTGGCGGCAGCGTTCGCGTACCTTCCTGATGCCGCCGTCGCTTCCCTTTCTTCCGAGTCCCGTCATGTCGTCACGTCGCACCTTCGTTGTCATCGGCGTGAGCGCCGCGCTCGCGGCCTGCAGTGCCGGGACCCCGGCGCCCGCGCCCGACGCGCAACCGGTACGCATGGCGCCCGCCGACACCGCCCCGGCGGCGACGGAAAACGGACTCCCGGCCGCGCTGCGTGACGCCTTCGTCGCCGACGACGCCCGGGCGCGCGCCATCAGCTTCTGGCTGCAGTGCACCCCCACCGTGGCGCGCTTGCGTGCCGAGGGCGTGTTCGGCCCGGCCGCCCGCGCCCCGCGCGCCATCGTGTGCCAGCGCACCGCCGACGGTGTGCCGGTGGGCGGCGTCTACGATGTCGACAGCGCGTTCACCGGCCTCCGCCGCCTGCAGATGGTGCGGCTCGACGGCGCGCGCCCCAAATACACCGAACCCGTGGACACGGCGGGCATCCTGCGCGCCGCGCGACTCGCGCGCGAGGTCTCCGTGCTGGTGTCACCCGCGTGGAAGAAGCGCGCCCGACCCTTCAACGTGGTCCCCGTGTCCGGCGCGAACGGCGCCACCGAAGCATGGGTGATTCCGCGTGCCACCAAGGCACGCAGCTTCGTGACAGGGGGCGACATGGGGTACGCCGCCCCGACGAGCAGCAGCTCCGCACCCACGCTCATCGCCGATCGCTCGGCCACCTGGACACAGCTCAACCTCGCGCCCACCGGGCCGCTGCGTATCTACAGCAGCGTGCGCGACATCCCCGCCGTGACCGATCTCGCCACCGCCCGGTTCCACGCCGAACTCGGACGTGCGGTTACCGTGAGCACGCCGGCCCTCGAGAGCACCCTCGTGCCGGGGCTCGATCCGGCCACGGGCGCGCGGCTCGTCTGGAAGCACACATCATTGCGGAAGTGAGCGTTCAGCCGAGCTGTTCGTAGGCGATTTCGGGGAACGACGGCAGCCCGGCCGCCTGCGCCACCGCGAGCAACCCCTCGCGCGTATGAAATTCCATGCCGTCTCGCTCCACCACCACGGCGCCGGGGTACTGCGGCGCGAGCCGGCGGAACTCCGCATCGATGAGCCGGAAGCGCGCCACCATGCGCTCCACCTCTTCATGTGGGCGACGACGCATGCGGATGTGCTTCTCGATCGTGTCGGTCCCCGACGTGAGCACGATGGTACGATCGGGCGACCAGCCGGCGCCCATCGTCACCACGCCGCGCAGGGCGGCATGGGTCTCCGGCGGATACTCGGCGATGTGCGCTTCGAGCGTGATCTGCGCCCCCTCGATGAGCACCACCGCCCCCGGCTCGTCGTGCGTCGCCGCGTGGCGGTAGTTCGCGTCGTAGAGCCGCGCGAAGTACGCCGTCACCCCCACGGGATTGTGCCCCGCTTCGATATCCGCGAGCACCTGCGGGTCCCACACCCCCTGCTCACCCTCGCCGTACGATCCGTTGCGATACAGATCGCCCAGCTGACGCACGAGGGTGCTCTTCCCGATGCCGGGTCCACCCACGATGGCGACGCGCATGGCGGTGCCGTTAGCGCGACGGGGATTTGAGCGCGCGCTCGGCCGCCCGCTGCGCAGCGGCGACGTCCGATGGCGACAGCGTCAGTGGCATCACCGCCATAGGCAGCGTGTCGGCGACGTAGCGGTTGCCCCGCACGGAGAACGCCTGCGGGGCCAATCCCACCGGCGACTTGCCGTACAGCACGCCGTAAAACACGCTCGCAGCGATGTACGTCCCGATCGGCGAGGGATGACTGCCATCCTCGATGTACAGATCGGTCGCGGGGGCTTCGTCGCGCATCGCCATCCACGCGGGCCCCACCGGGACGAGGGTGGCGCCGAGCGACTGCGCAAGCCTGGTGTACACGGAAAGGATCGTACCCGCCGTCTGCGGCGTGTCACGACGCGGCCACGTGACATACAGCAGCACCTTGGCGCCGGCCTGCTTCGCCATCGTACCGAGCTGCGTGCCGTAGTGGAGCACCGTATCGGGCTGCTGAATGGGCGCGAGACTCTGATCCTGCAGCACCACGTAGTCCCACCCCTTCGCCATCAGCGCCGCCATGTCCTTGCGCGCCATGTGCCCACGCAGGAACTGGCCACCCCGGAGTACGGTCGTGATGGCGGGCACGCGATTCTCGCCCGCCGCCAGCGACAGCAGCGTGAGCGTGCGCGGCAAATCGTTTACGTACGTGTAGCTGTTGCCGATCCAGAGGATGCGGAGCGGCGCGTGAGCCGCGGCCACCGCCGCCGTCGGCGACGCCGGTTGCTGCGCCGCCAGCGGACCCGTCACGAGGCCA